>ERZ1034917.361-NODE-361-length-42558-cov-16.238030_pt1 | contig 42558 bp, 39 predicted proteins | sample MGYA00520605_ERZ1034917 | MGnify/ENA primary metagenome ERZ1034917 (study PRJEB33766, sample SAMN09781784) | gut metagenome | biome: gut microbiome | host: Homo sapiens | place: Madagascar | study: EMG produced TPA metagenomics assembly of the PRJNA485056 data... | reverse complement strand
TGCAAGTATTATTATTTTTAGAAAATTAGGTGTTATTTAGGGATAGATTCTAAGTTTAAAGAACGCCGATGACCGGGTGCATCAAGGTGCTAAGATGACTAAATTAAAAGAGATGCGCTCCAGGAAAAAAATGCTTTTGAAGGAAGTTGCGGCGGTTGTGAACACGACCCCGCAGACGGTTCAGCAGATGGAACGCCGCGGCATATGGAAAGCGACGACGGCGCAGCGTTACGCAAAGGCGTTTGGCTGCCGCTGGGATGAACTGCTGGAAACGTCAGAAGATGAAACGGACGAACAGGCGGAAATGTAACAGAGGAGGTGAAAAAGTACGTTATTTCTGGAGGGCAAACGGCAAGGTTCCAGCCTTGCAAAAATGTACGGAGCTTTTTTTGAAAAGCGTCCGTATGGAAAATGGGAATTCCGAAAATTGCAACGGAAGGGGTTCGGCAGTTTTCTGCCTGGATATTCCGGATGTCGGCGATTTCAGTTCTTGTGAAAACAAAATGCATTCCGGCATCGGCGGAGAACTGAAAAAGTCTGGAACAGAGCGGAGACTCGTTGCAAATATTTATGATTCCAGTCAGATATGCAAAATCCCCGCAGGTTTCATCGCGGGGAACTTTTTTCAGCGCACGGTCAATCCGGTGGCGTCGGCGGTAACTCTGACCGTCCGGGCGCGTGAGGGGCGGCCGGAAAGAAGGCGGTCCGCAAGTTTTGCGAGAATGCCGTCGCGGATCAGGCGCTCCAGAGGACGGGCGCCGAGTTTTTCATCGAATCCGTGCGAAACGAGCCAGTCGATCGCCTTGTCGTCCGCTTCCAGATGAAGTTTGCGGGATGCGAGCCGCGCCGAGGCTTCCTCAAGGAACTTGCACACAATCCGGCGGATGGAATCCGGAGTGAGCGGATGGAAATGGATAATTCCGTCTAACCGGTTCCGGAATTCGGGAGAAAAATGCTTGCGGACCGCCGCGTCCGCGCGGGAACCCGTCTGATCCTGCGCATTGAAGCCGATCGCGTGTTCCGAAAGCGATTTCGCTCCGACGTTTGAGGTCATAATCACAATGACATTGCGGAAATCCGCTTTGCGGCCCGCATTGTCGGTCATGGCGCCGTAATCCATGATCTGAAGCATGAGATCATAGATTTTCGGGTGCGCTTTCTCCATTTCGTCCAGAAGAAGCACGCAGTGCGGATGCCGGATGATCTGTTCCGTCAGAAGTCCGCCCTGTTCAAATCCGACGTAGCCGGGCGAGGAGCCGATCAGTTTGGAGACGGCGTATTCCTCCGCGTATTCGCTCATGTCGAAGCGGATCAGTTCGATCCCGAGGGCAGACGCCAGACGTTTGGAAAGTTCGGTCTTTCCGACGCCCGTCGGACCCGCAAACAGGAACGAACCGACCGGTTTATCCGCATCGGCGAGTCCGGCGCGGGAGAGTTTGACCGCCTGGACGACAGCCGCGATTGCGTGATCCTGTCCGATCACCGCGCGGCGCAGTTCGGATTCGAGAGACTGAAGCCTGGAAACATCGTCGCCCGTCAACCGGTTCTTCGGAAGATGAAACATTTCCGCCGCGAGATTTTCCGCGTAGTCGGCGGTGATGCGTTTGAGCGGCGCGGCGGACATGCCGTTTGCCGCGCCCGCCTCGTCGAGCAGGTCAATCGCCTTGTCGGGCATGAAACGGTCGAAAATATGGCGTCCGGCAATCTCGACAATCCGGATCAGGGCCTTTCTGTCGAACTTCACTCCGTGGTGTTTTTCGTAGACCGGAGCGATGCCGGAGAGAATCTGAAGGGTTTCATCCGGAGACGGCTCGGGAACGTCTATTTTCTGGAAACGGCGCGAAAACGCCTTGTCCTTGAGCACCTGATTGCGGTATTCCTCGTGTGTGGTCGCCCCGATGCAGCGGAGCGTTCCGCTGTTCAGAGACGGCTTCAGAATGTTCGAGGCGTCCAGGGAGCCGCTGCCGGTGGCGCCGGCGCCGACAACCGTATGGATTTCATCGATGAACAGCACCGCTTCCGGCTTTTCGCCGAGCTCGCGCACGACTTTTTTCAGCCGCTCCTCGAACTGTCCGCGGAATTTCGTTCCCGCGGTGAGCGCGCCCATGTCGAGCGCGTAAATCGTGAGGTTCGCAAACTTTTCCGGCAGTTTTCCTTTCGCCGCACGGACGGCGAGTCCTTCGACGACGGCTGTTTTGCCGACGCCCGGTTCACCGACCAGCAGAGGATTGTTCTTCTTGCGGCGCGAGAGCGTGCGGAGAATGGCGTTCAGCTCCTGTGTCCGCCCGACGACATCGTCGAGTCCGCCCTCTTTCGCGAGCGCGGTCATGTTTACGGCGTAGAGTTCGAGCGCGGACTGTCCCTGCTTGACGGATGAAGAATCATCGTCTTCTCCGCCGCTGCGCAGTTCCGGGTGAACGGCGTCGGTTACGGCGGCGCGCATATTCGTCTCCTCCAGCCCGAGCGAGTTGAGGAGCCGGACCGCGTAGGAGTTGGTTTCGGAATAAAGCGCGATGAACAGATCGGTGAGTTCAATCCGGTCGCGTCCGGAAGAGGTCACCTGCTGATGAGCGGTGCTGAAGATGCGGAGGACGGAGTCGGAAAATGAGATTTCACAGCCTGGAATCTCCTCCACTTTTCTGCGGAGGAAATCGGCGAGCGGCCGCTGTACATCGGCCGCCGAAATTTCGAACAGCCCGAACAGATCCTGAATGGCTTCGCCGTCCGCGAGAACGTAAAGCAGATGTTCGGGCAGGACATATTCATGATGAAGGTGTTCCACGCAGCCGTGCACCTGCCGGAGACAAAGTTCGGCCTCTTCGGAAAGGTTCATGATTCCGGCTCCATCGTGCAGCGGAGGGGGAATCCCGCGCTCTTCGCTTTCGAGCGGACGCGGGAGACTTTGGTTTCCGCTGTCTCAAAGGTGTAGATTCCGCAGAGTCCGGAGCCTTTTTCGTGGACGCTCAGCATGATGCGTTCCGCCTCGGCGGGGGATTTGTGGAAAACCGTGCGGAGAACGTCGACGACGAAATCCATCGGGGTGTAGTCGTCGTTCAGCAGCAGGACGCGGTACATGGGGGGCTCTTCGAGCTCCGCCATGCATCCGGTCTCCGTGTCGTATTCTCCGTGCTGACGTCCCATGGATCACTCTTTGTGGTTGCTGAGATAGTCGCGGATGATTGCCGCCATATTGTTGCGGTCGATCTTGATGACGCGGGTTTCGCGCTCGTAGCTTTCCAGGGAGTCGGAGGCGTGCGCGGTGTTGACCATGACGTCCTTGCCGAATTCGCGGCGGATCGTGCCGTCCGGAGCTTTGGTCGGGTCGGTGGGGCCGAGAACCGTGCGGATTTTGGCGACGGCGTCGGTGCCTTCGTAGATCAGGACCATGCATTTGACTTTGCCCGGAGCGTTGAGCTCTTCCGGCGGACAGCTGTCGGGACGGACGCCGGACATGAATTCCACGATGCGGTTGAACTGGTCGTCGGCGAAATCGCGTCCGACGGATTTCTCCAGCATCTCTTCGCAGTCGTGCAGAACGATCTTGTATTCGTGTTCGAGAAGCTCTTTCGCCTTCTTCGCAATGACCGGCGCGAGTTTCTTGCGGAGCGCCTGTTTGACGGGACCGTAGAACTCCAGGGCTTCGGCGACGGACATCTGGTAGACTTTGCAGCCGACGATGCGCAGCGAGGTGCGGCTGAACATGTCGATGATGTTGCCCGGGCGCGCGCTCGGACGGCTCCAGTTGTCCGGCTTGATGATGACAAGCGTGCGCTCGCGTCCCTCTTCATCCTCGGGACGGACGATGTTGTCGACGATGTTCTCTTCGTGTTCGATGAAGTCGGCGATGATTTTGAGGCGTTCGACGCAGCCGTCGACGTGCGGCGGGGTGAAGACCGCGGGTTCGAAGTAGAGCAGGGAGCCGTCGCGGTTGAAGACGAGGTTGCAGTAGGTGTCGCGGATCGTGTCGCCGTAGATGTCTTCGCGGCGGTTCTTGGAGTTCGGGAGCTGGCCGACGACTTCATAGAGTTTGCGGCAGGCGTCTTCTCCGCGGAAGAGGAGGAGCAGAAGGCGTTCGCGGCGTCCGTCTTCGAGCGGCGTGAAGTTGTCGATGACGTAGTCGGAGAGAATTTTCGCGGCGAATTCGTCGCGCGCCCCGACGCGGCGCTTGAGGGATTCGGCGTATGCTTCGGCGAACGCCTTGTCCGGCGCGATCATGCGTGCGGCGACGAGTTCAAGTCCGGTTCTGGAGAGCAGGCGTGCAATGATGCCGCCGGTTCTGGATTTTTTCAGCGAGTAGGGTGTAATCAGCACATAAGAAAGTTCCACTGCCATTTTCTCTCTTCCTTTTCATGATTCGGGATGCTCCGGCGATCCGACAAGCCGCCGGGTATGTCTATTTAAAATACATCTTTTTTCAAAAATCGCAAATCAAAAAATGAGATTTTATTGAGAAAAAAACAGAATATGAACATCCGCTCTCCCCCCGGAAGCTCCCCCGTTCCGTCCGTTTCCGGAATAGAGGAAACGGACGGGGTGAAAATCAAGGTGAAAATTTTTTGTTTTTGCCGTTTCCCTCTCTTGCTTTTTTCTGCAGAAGATGCTATCCTTATTATTATGGAATTCCATAACAAAACAATTTTCAGAGGATTCTTGAGTATGCTGAATGGGAATGTTTCGTCGCCTGAGCCTCAAACCCTGTTCGTTCCGCGTGTCATTCTTCACGCTTCGTTTGCCGCTTGCGGGGCAGCTTTCCGCAATCCGCGGGAGACTCTGCTCATTGAGGAAACGAATCATCCGGGGTCAAACTGGATTTATGCGTTTGTTCCGTGGCGGCTTCCGGAAAAGGACGAGAAGTCTGAATTTTCTTCCATGCTGCGTCCGTATGGAGCCCGCGCGTTGTATCCGGGCGGCCTTTCCGCTGTTTTTTCGAAGTGGTGTCTGGAGCGCAATCTCCGTTTTCATCTGAATTCAACGGTTCTGCGGCGAAACGGCAGGGAACTTACGGTTCTTTCTCCCGGCGGAATTCTTCAGATTGAGACGGAAGAGATCATCGATGGCGGAGTCGCTTCCGGCAAATGTTTTCTTACCGCTCTCGCGCTGCCGCCGGAACCGGTGAATGCGGCGATTGCTTTGGCGGATGATCTGATCGTCTGGCCCGCGCCTGTCCGGGAGGAGGCTTTTCTGATGCTGGAAATCCCGCCGGGCACGGTTTGGCAGGATGCCAGAAAATGCTTTTACGAAAGATTCGATCAATTGAACGGCTGGAAACTCGTGCTCATCGGAACCCGTTTTTTCAATTCGCCGTTTCAGGATCCGGTTTCTGAACTCAACGCCGGAATTGCGGGAGATCTCTTCAAATGAAACATTATGATGTTCTTGTCGCCGGACTTGGAACTTCCGGAACCATGGCGGCTCTTGCCGCGGCGAAACGCGGCGCTTCCGTTCTCGCTCTTGAAGCGAATACCTATCCCGGAGGGCTGCAGACAGGCGGGTTTGTAAATGAATTCTTTCAGCAGCCGCCTGTCGGGACGGCATTGGCGTATGAAAAAATCCTGCCTGCCGCTCCGGAATATATCGAAGCGAAAAAGAGAATTCTGGAAGAGGACCTGCTGAAATACGGAACGGAAATCCGGTATGAAGCCGTTATAGAAAAAGTTCTCCGTTCCGGCGCACGCATTACGGGAGTGTGTTTCCGCCAGGGAGATTCCCTGATTGAGGCGTCCGCGAATACCGTTGTCGACGCTACGGCTGATGGCGCGCTGTTCGCCTTGGCCGGAATTCCGCTTGAAGGCGGAAGACCCGTTGATCATCTCTATCAGCATTCGGCGTCTCTCTTTTTTATGAAGAAGCCGGATAAGTTCGCGTATTCCGGATTCAATATGCGCGTAAAACAGGAATATCCGGAGAGGTTCGCACGGGAATCTTTGAAGGGAGATGCTCGTTTCGGAGAAGAGAATCTCCTTGGAAGAGAGCGCATTCTTGTTCCTTCTGAACGCCCGGGAATCCGTGAAGGCGGACACATTCGCCCGCGGAGAGTTCTTTCCTTCGAAGACATTCTTCTGAAGGACGCCGTTTTCTCCGACGTCATTGCCGTCGCCCGGGCGACCGTCGACACGAATGTGGCTGATGCCGTTCTGGAAAGCGACCTTCTGGCGTCCTGGCTCCTCCTGAACGGAAAGTCCATTTACTTGACCATTCCCGTTCCTGCGGGCGTCCTCTTCCCCGAAGGATATTCCGGAATAATCGCCGCCGGACGTCATCTGGGCTGTGATCATGACCTTGGACATGCGCTGCGGATGAATTCCGCAATGGCCGCAATAGGGGAAGTCGCCGGAATTATCGCGGCAAAGGCCGCAGCTGCGGAAATCCCGCCGGAAAAGGTTCCGTATTCCGCCTATTCGGAAGAACTGCGTCTTCCCGAAACAAGATGCATGAAATTCCCGGAGACGGAAGAGGAGATCAAAGAGGGACTTCTTTCCGAAAATCCCTGGCTTGCGGCGTGGAGCCTTTACCGCAAAAATGATTCCGCGCTTGCATGCAAACTTCTGAACGGATTTCCGGATCTGCCGCCCCTGATTCTTGCGGCCGGATTGCTGAAGTCGGAGCCTGCCGTCGAAAAACTGAAGCAGCTCATTTGCGGCGACGCCCCGCTTCCATTGAAAAAAGCGGCGCTTTTTGCGGCAGGGCGTTTCTTCTCCGGAGAACAGATTCTTTTTTTGACGGATATAAATCTTCCGGAAGCGGAACTGGAACGTTTTTGGGCGTTGCTTCAGACGGTTCTGCGTGGCGCGGATTCCGAAAACCGGATCAGGCGTCACCTTGCAAAGCTGATTTCCGATCCGGGCTGGCGGATCCTCGAACGGAAAATAATCTATCAGCCGGAAACGGAAGACATTGCCGGAACCGTAAAAGAATACTTCGCGGATGTGATCGGAGAATCCCTGAATTCAGATTCCCAAATCCGGTGATCTTGAAAACGCAAACGTCCGCCGGCCTGAAAAACCGGCGGACGAACAGAAAAGAAATAATATTTTTTGCATAAGATTTGCATAACTTTTTGCAGTTTCCCTCTTGCCTTTTTCGTCGTTTTGTTGTATAATGAACAGTGAAGCAGGGCAGTACAGGGCAATGATGAATAAAAATAAATATGAAAGGACTGAACTGATGAGACCTGAAAACGAATTTACTGTTTCCGTACGGACTGTGACCTGGTGTCAAAGACCGGGATCGCGGCGGTTCAAATGCAGGTTCCGCGAATTCACGCTTGTGGAGCTCCTCGTGGTAATTGCCGTGATCGCCATCCTCGCCGGCATGCTTCTTCCCGCGCTGAATTCGGCAAGAGCGAAGGCGCACGCGATCAGCTGCGTGTCCAATATGAAGCAGATCGGCGTCGCGGCAATCGGCTATGCACAGGACAATGACGACTACTGGTGTCCGGCGGCCGCCGATGGTCCTACATATCCGAATTCTTCATGGAACGACGATATCAACTATGAAAACAACTGGCTTGTTCTGCTTTGGCCGAGCTTGAAAAGCGGTACGTTCCCGACAGACAACGCACCTCTGAAAAGTCCTGCAATCTGTCCGGGCGGAGAAAAGGACATTTTCTATTTTCAGAAAAAAAGCCGCCCGATTACGAATCTGGCATGGAATGGGCGTGTCGGGTACGCTGGGAGTGCTTATAAGCCGCTCCGGCTCAGCAGAAACAAATATCCGACAAAAACAGCAACTCTCTCGGATGTGAAAAATATACTCGAAAATGGAACTCCTTGTGCGGGGGAAGATGGAATAGCGACCGGTGGTACATCGAATTCCAGATTCTACCATGATGCAGATTCGGTAAAACATTGCACTTCGATGAGGCATCCGGGCGGAACGGACAATATTCTCTTTGTCGACGGACATGTGGAAACCAAGAACATCTTCAAACTCGTAGATGATTCTGAATTCCTTCTTTTGTTCATCAGACCGAACAATGCCAGCAACCCGGAAGCCTGGAACTGATGAGGATTCAAATCATGCAGAGAAAACCTCTTATTATCGATACGGACATCGGCGGAGACGTCGATGACACCTGGACCCTCGGAATGCTTTTTCGGTCGGATGCGGTGGAGCTGAAGGGAATCACCACGGAGACGGGTGATCCGCTCTACCGCGCCGCACTCTGCGCGAAACTCGTGGAGACCGCCGGGCTCGCCCCCGTTCCGATCGGGCTCGGCAAGCCGGGAATCAAAAAACGCTGCTGCCAGGGCGAATGGCTCGGCGATTACAGAATTCCCGCCGCATTCGACCTCTCGCGTTCTCCCGTTTCGGTGATTGCGGAGACCGTGCGCAAATCGGAGGTCCCCGTGACGCTTCTCGCGATCGGTCCGCTTTCCAACCCCGCGGATCTGGTGCGCGAAGCTCCGGACGTCATTGGAAAAATCGACCTCGTCGCAATGGGCGGCAGCGTCTTCCGCGGCTATTTCGGACGTGAGACGCCGTCGCTGGAGTACAACATCATGGCGGATGCGGAGTCGGCGAAGACGGTTTTCCGCGCGCCGTGGCATTCGGCTCTGCTGGTTCCGCTGGACATCTGCGGAAACGTTCTGCTGCGCGGCGAAAAGTTTCAGACCCTGAAGCGTTCGGATGCGGTGATGGCGAAAGCTGTCATGGCGAATCACGAGATCTGGTGCAAGTGGAAACTTGCGGCGAAAGAGGAGTGTCCGTACAAGTATGAAGTCGAATCGACTCTTCTTGCGGATCCCGCCGCCGCGGCTCTGATTGTGAAGCCGGAGCTTGCGAAGATCGAAGAGCTGCCGCTTTCGGTGACGGACGAGGGCATGACGGTTGTCGACCGCGGGCACGGAACGCCGATGCAGGTCGCACTCGGCTGGCATAATGTGGAAGAGTTCTACGATCTCGTTCTGGAACTTCTGATGAAATTTTAACCCCTTAATATAAAGGAAAGACAGTATATGAAAAAAATTTTTCTGCTCTGTTCGCTTCCGCTTGCGCTGAGCGCGAATTCGTTTTTCAACGGTTCGTTTGAGCTCGGCACGGACGGTTTTGCCGTTGAGCGCGAACTCCGCACCGATGTGAACCCGTCGCGGGAGTTCATTCCGCTGAAACTTTCCGCCGGAGCTCCCGGAGCGGGCAGGTATGCGCTTGCCGTGGAGAATTCCCGTGCGGAATACTTCTCCGTTTTCTCCAAAGAGTTCCGGCTGAAGCCCTCCACGCGCTATCGTCTGCGTGCGAAAGTCCGGAGTTCAAAAGAAAACACTCCGTTGAATCTCCGCATTTTCAAAGTCGACCAGAAATGGCTCGCGTATACAAAGACCTGCAATGCCGGGACCGAATGGCGTGATTTTGAGTATGTGTTCACCACGGAGGAGCGGGAAGGCCACGGCTGGCATTATCTCGTGATCTGCCCGCCCGACGTTCACGCCGTTCCGGAGGCGTCGTTCTATATTGATGATCTGCGCCTGGATCCTGTGGATTCCGTTGTTCCCGACCGGACGGAAGCGGTTGCCGTTGCCGACAAGCAGCTTTATCTGAAGGGCGAACGCGCGGATGTTTCGCTGAAACTTTACAATCCGGTTGCGGATTATTCCGGAAATGTGACGGTGAACGGAACCGACGAGTATACCGGAAAAACGCTGTTTTCCGAAACGTTCCCTGTCAAACTCGCGCATGGAGAAACAAAGGTTCTTCCGCTGAAGCCGTGGAAACTGGATCGCTTCGGCGGCGTGCGCATCACCGTTTCGGGCGCGTCGCTTTCTTCGCACGACGGATTCTTTGCGGTGATCGGAAAGTATGAGGCGAAGCCGTTTGATATTTTCCGTGATCCCGTGGTCGGGTTCAACGGAGGAGTCCGCTTCATTTGTGCTCCGCAGCGCAAAGTTCCCGCATACGAGGTTTACAACGCCCCGTTTGAAACCCGTTTCGCCCTCTTCGCCGCGGCAGGCTGCCGCATTCTGCGCGACCATGACGGCGGAGTTCGCGGAGTTGACTGGCCGGCGGTGGAGGCGGAGCGCGGAAAGTTCGATTTCTCGCCTCTCGACCGCCAGATGGAACTTTACAAAAAATACAACATCACCCTGTTCCCCGTCATGGGGGAAAGCTTCATCGACAATCTTCCGCAGACATGGCGTCAGCAGTCCTTCCCGGAATGGGTGAAAAAGATTTCGAAGCGGATTGATTCTCCGAATACGATGGCTGATGCACGCGGGCGCGTGATTTACCCCCCGGTCGATCTCTTTGAAAACTACATTGAGCAGACCGTGAAGCATCTGAAAGGCCGCGTTCCGGTGTATGAAATCGTGAACGAACCGAATCTTTTCCTTTCTCCGGAAGGTTATGTCCGCTATCTGAAAGCGGCGCACGATGCGATCCGCAGGGCGGACCCCGCGGCGAAGATTTCCGGTTTCTGCATCACTTCCGATTTCGGAACAGACGCGGGACCGTGGTTTGAGGCGTGCGTGAAAGCGGGCGGACTCAAGTATGTGGATGCGATGGGCTTTCACCCGTACGGTTCGCGCAAGCTCGGTTCGATCATTCCCGCCGACCAGGCTGTTGCAAATATCCGCGCGACTCTGGCCGCATACGGAAAACCGGATATGCCGCTCTGGAACACCGAACTCTACTACCTCGGCGAAAACGTCGGGCGGAAGGGATGCGAAGACGCTGTGAACACTGCGGATGACGTCATTCAGCGCTTCCTCGTCGATGCGGGGGAGGGCGTTGGGCAGTCCGTCGCGTTCCATATGGATATTCTCTGGAAGCGTCTGCTGACTCCGCACATGTGGGACGGTCACAACTACCATGAACTGGTTCCTTCCGAACTGTTTGTCGCCTGCAACACGCTTGCTCGTCTGTTTGAAGGAGCGAAGCCGGTGAAGAAAATCCGCCACCCGTACGGGGTGATCTGCTATGTGTTCCGCAAGGACGGCAAGCTGATCGCGGCGGTCTGGGAATATCAGAGCAAGAAGGGCGTTCACGCGGATTTCAGCAAATTCGAGGTGATGGATCTGTTCGGCAACGCGGAGAAATCCTGTGAAAAGGAGCTGACCGCAGCGCCGTTCTATCTGACACAGGGCAAGCTTTCCGATGCGGAATTCCTTGCGGAACTCGAAAAACTTCCGCTTCGTCTTGACAAGCCGGTTACGGGCTCCGGAATCGCGCGGCGGGTCGGCGACACGCTGTTCGTTTCGCTCCACAACGATTCCGGGAAGGAGGAATCGGGCATTGCCGGAGTCACGGGCGGCGGAATCGCGGCGGTCGCGCCTGTCCGCTTCACGATCCCCGCGCGGAGCTCTCTGCCCGTTGAAATTCCGGTCCGGAAGATCAAATCGAACGGCGGGAAGCCGGAACTGGTTCTGGTGCTCAAGAACAACACGTTCCGCACTCCGCTCGAAATCGTGGAGAATCAGCTGATTCCCCGCAGTTTCAAACTGCCGAATGCGGAAGGAACGATTGAATTCGGCAACGGCGCAATCACCGTGACCATGCGCGTGAAGGACGCCACCGACGCCGGAGTTTCCGGAACCCGGTCCCCGTGGGAGACCGACTGCGTGGAATTCTTCTTCGATACGGATCCCCTCTTCATCGCGGAGCACAACCCGCAGGCGTATACGGACAACAATTTCCGTCTCTTCATCACGCCGCGCGACGGACGAAAGCTGCATACGATGGGCATTGATGCGAAGAACTGCAAGCTGGATCTGAAGCCGGAGGCGGACGGTTACTCGTTCGTGCTCACCGTTGCGGCGAAGACCGGGAAGTATCTCGGCTTTGACGTGAAGATTGACGATTCCGACGGCAAGACCGTGAAGGAGTTTCCGCTCGGAAACGGAAAAGAGCTTTATAAAAACCGCTGTAATTTCAGCATTGCAAAATAAGGAGAAAAGAGAATGAAACATCTCATCATCGCCGCGGCGCTTGCCGCAGTCACGGCCGCTTCGGCGGCGGAACTCACCGTCAAACCGTACAAGCCGTGGAACACCGTCGCTCCGGGGGAATATTCGCTGGACTACGACGGCTCCCAGAGCTGGCCGACCGTGAAGCTCGACGTCAAGGACATGAAGCCGGAGACGTATTACCGCCTTTCCGTGGAGTGCCGCACTGCGGGCAAAGTCGCTCCCCAGCTGTGCTGTCATGATTCCCGTGACGGAAAGAAGATTTCCCGCTATGTCACTCTGAAGGGCGGCAAGGAGGAGTTCGCTCCGCTTGCGATTTACTTCAAGACGGGCGATCTGAAGAACTTCGGCCTGTTCATCAACCTGAATCCGGGCGCTGCGGGCAAGGTTGTGCTTCGCAACATCAAACTGGAAGAGGTCGCCGACTTCAGCGGCAATCTCCTTGCCGGCGGCGACTTTGAAAAAGGCTGCGGATTCGAGCCGGATTTTACCGCGGATGACGGAGTGCGGATTGTCTCCGACGCCGGTTTTCTCAGCGGGGAGAAGAGTCTGAAGATTGTGAAGCCGGCAGACAAGGGCGCGGGCGTCAGCTCGAATCCGCTTCCTGTGCTTCCCGGCAAAACCTCCGTTGTGAAGTTCTGGGCGAAATCCGGAAACGGAACGCTCAATGCGTATGTGATTTTTGACTGCTTCCAGGGCGAACAGAACCGTCATCTTTACAAGGAAATCATATTCAAGCTTGAGCCGGAGTGGAAGGAGTATTCGTTTGAGTTCGCGGTTCCCGCGGATGTGAACGAGTACACGGGACTGAAAGAGGGCACGTGCCGTCTGCGCCTCGGGCTCCGCAGTTCTTCCGAGACGGCGGAAGGATTCTTTGACAATGTGGAATACTGCGTCAAATAACCGCGAGTTCCGCTGAAAAAGGAAAACCGCAGTCTGCAATGCAGCTGCGGTTTTTTTGCGTGCGCCCGGCAGGGCGCGGAAAATCCGGAACGGGCGGTGTTGACGGCTGCGCAGATGGAATCGACAAGAAGGTTTGTCTTCTGGTCTTTGAGGAATTCCGCACGACAGAAGAACTCTCTGATTCAAGATTTTGTGATCTGATTTTTTTTGTAAATTCGTTTGACTTTAAAGGAGAACTGTGCTGGATTAACTGTAGAACCGCAGAGAAATTCTTTGTGGTTGAGCTCATTACAAACCGTTATATTTCAGCAAATACGTTGTAAACCCGCCAAGTTGAAAAAAGTTTTTTTGCTGCATCCCCAGGTGAAATGTATCCGGTAGGATTGTGTCTCCACATCTTGCCGGGCGCTTTCATGTCATGATGCAGCGGGCTCTTGGCGGGGCCTACAACGTAGTGGTTTGAAGGCGTTCGGTCTTTTTCTGAACATTTTTAATCCACTGCTGGATTTCGCAACCGGAGGTTGAGAAATCGGCAAACATCCCGCCTTTTTTTATTCCTTCCTTTATTTTGCTGTCCGGTTATTTGTGTTTCTGAAGAAAAAATAATTTTTTTGTTTTTGCTGTAAGATTCTGGAGTGTGACGGTAGTGAGTAAATAAGGAAACGATGGACTGATGATTCTTAATGGTTAGGAATCTTTTCTGTTCGTTCATCAAAAAGTTAAGGAGAGGAAAAAATGAAAAAGTTTTTTAAAGGAACAAAAGATCTCAAGACAATGCCAACAAAGTGTTCTTGTAAAGAATACAAAGGCTTTATACTGAAAGAAGCAGGGATCTTAATCGATGAAAACGGGCAAAGTTTTGCATTCGTTGAATTCGAAAACCTCGTGCCAGAAAACATTGGCTTGGTTGCCATAGAAGAAATTGAAAAAAACAAAACATTGACTTTAACTTTTTAGTAAGGCTCTCTTTTGTTGTATCGGCAATAAAAACAGTCTGTAATTAATTGCCGGTACACAACATCGCTCAGTAAAGAAAAGCAAACGTCCTATAGAAGGACTTTTTTACACAAAAAACAAAAAACGAGGAAAAGAAAATGACAAAAAATCAACTTCGGATGGTAAGCGTATGCTTATTGGCTAGTGTCGTAGTCGGTAACCATGCAATGATTGAGACTAACCCAATGGAACAGGAGAACGCAAAATGAAAACATTGCACATATTTTTTCTTACTTTCGCTTTTGCAGGAAGCTTTCTACTTCTTGGTTGTCCGAATAAAAAGCAACAAGAGGCAAAAACTGATAAAACGATGGTAGAAAAATCTGTAGCCGATCAAAAGAAACTTGTTGCTTCTTTTGGTGATGGTTTGTTTTCAATTCTTGAGGATGTAAAAAAGGGAAGTATAAATTCTGCTAGATACAAAAGTCGAGGTGAATATCTGGCGATAACCTTAGTAACGGAGCTTTTTTACGCAAACTCTTCGTTTAAAAGTGCAATGCACGACTATAAAGAATTCCCAGAAGAGTTTAGAACTGCTTGGCGTCGTTTTTTTGAATGTTATAGCACACTTGTTGCTGACTCAGCAAGGATGCAGGCTACGAAAAGGATGGACAATGACGCGTTGAATAGAAATATTAAAGAGCTTGCAGACGCGATAGAAACGTTGCAGGCTATCTTTATTGTGGCAAAGGAGCAAAATTAATCTAAGTGGAGATTCTTCGCAGAATGAATTTTTTATGGTAAGGTTTATTCTGCGAAGTTCTTTCTATTATAAAAACAAAACTTGCACTAAATAGAAGAGGAAAAAACAAAATGAAAACATCGCATATATTTTTTATGACTTTCGCTTTTACTGGAAGTCTTTTACTTATTGGCTGTCCCAATCAAAAACAGCAAGAGAGTAAACAATTTGATAAAATAACTGTAGAAAATCTTACTTCAGAAAGAGAGGATCAGAAGAAGGAGGATGTTGTATACTTTATGGACGATGTTCATGTTTTGAAAGATTTTCCGATTAGTCAGAAAATGCCTAAGTTATCCAAAGATGCTTTAAAATTACTTTTATCCATGCCTAATGAAAAAAGAATATCTGGTATATTAAGTTGCTTTATGACTTATTGCTCTTGTCAAGAATATGAACCTTTGAAGGAATCTCTTAAAAAAGAAATGAATGCAGGAAATGCAGAAAATCTTATGCAAAAAATATTGCAGGTGTCAGACTTTATTCAAGGCGAATATAATAAACCTTTAAAAGAACTTTCTCGTAAGATAATGACGACGTGGAATTTGTCATTTGACTTGTTGAAAGTTGAAATTCCTCACTATAATTGTAAATGGCATGCGATAGTTCTTGCGGAACGTGGCCTTGTTCAAGCACAGCTCGCTCTTCTGTATCAAAATGACCCTTTAATATCTTATCCTGAGCGAGTAAAAATGGCAACTGAACTTTTCGATGCAGGATATCCTGAAGCTTTTGTTGCATTAGGTAACTTTTGCCGCAGATTTGATAGAAAATTAGCTTTAACTTACTATTATAAAGCTACGCAACTTCAAAAAAACAATGCGGCAACTCTTTACGAAATGTTGGAAGTATTTAAAGAAATGGGGCTTTGGGAAAAAGACCCGAAGACCTTTTCTGCGATATGTCAAGAGGCTGCAGATAAAAACTATTACTTAGCTGTAAAAGAGTTTGCTTTTTCTTTTGCTAATAATAGTTTGATAAAAGAAAAATATCTTTTAAAAGCAGCTGAAATGGCAAAGGATAATATGAAGAAGAAACCAAGAAATCCGGTGTGGACTGGAAGATGGGAAAATGAGCTAAAACAAATAAATAAAGCCTTAAAAGATTTATGACCAAAAAAGAACAGGTCACCTCATCAAAAAAACAAAGGATGGAGAGTTTGGAAAACTCTGCTTAAACCTGAACTTAGACACTGATAGTTTTTACCATAAACGAAGGAGAATCAAAATGAGAAAGATTTTAATCTTTTCACTGGCGGCGGTTGCTTTGGTTGTGACTCCAGAGTTCCTTGCTCCATTGCAGGCGGTTGAAATGAATGCACAGACTTACAGTTCCGCAGAAAAACGGTTTGTCTGCTCTTTCTGGGAGAGTATGACAGAAAAATTAAAAAACATAAACCGGAATCTGAGCGGAGCTTCCGTGAAGGTTAAAATGGAGGCGTTTGAAGCATGGATCAATGAAGGAAACCTAAGAATTCTTTCAAGCAATTGTCCTGCGGATTTTCGGCAGGCATGGCAAACGTATTCCTCGACCCTCTTCCGATGTATAAAGATCGGTGAAAAAATGATGCGTACTGGTTCTCTGTCTGCAGAAGAACGGCGCCTCATGCAGGAAAACGATAAAGCATCGAATGGGTTGATGGAAATCTATCAGCGCGCAAAGAGAAACTAACACCTTTAAGGAGGTTTTTATGAAAAAGTTCATAATGGCGGCAATTCTCGTGACCGGGGTGGCACTGTTCGCACAGCCCACCAACTATTACACCAATGGAAGATACACCGGCTGGTCCAATCGAATGGGCAACACCACAAGCTATTACAACAGTAATGGCACGTCTGCTGGCTGGTCCAATCGAATGGGCAACACTACGAGCCATTACAACAGCAATGGCACGTCTGCTGGCTGGTCCACGCGGATGGGCAACACCACGAACCATTACAACAGCAATGGCACGTCTGCTGGCTGGTCCACTCGAATGGGCAATACGGTCAACCATTACAACAGCAATGGCACCTACCGCGGTTCATCAAATTTCGGTTATTGATGTGATTTGCTGAGTGTGCCTTGAATTGAAAACAAGACAATTCAAGGTGCCAAACTTTTCCGCCCGGTCTTCAGACCGGGCGATGTGTTTTAAATTCAGAACGCCTGCGTGAATTCCGCAAGATTCCTGAGGCCGGCGTCGTTCGGATTCTCAAGGAGAATGCGGACGATCGCACTGCCGATGATGAAGCCGTCGGCGACTTTGTCGATCATTGCAGCCTGTTCGGGCTTGCTCACGCCGAATCCGGCGAGAACGGGCATTCCGGAAACGGACTTGATGTCATTCAGACGCTCCTCCAGTCCGGCGGGCAGCTCGGCGCGGGCGCCGGTGATGCCTTTCACCGTAATGACATAGAGGAAGCTGTCCTCAACTCCCTTCGCGATTTCGGCGACACGGTCGAGATGCGTGGTCGGGGCAATCAGCGGAACCAGCGTCATATTGTGTTTGCGGAGAACGTCGAGGAGCTCCTGGCGGTCCTCCAGAACCACGTCGACCGCGAGAACGGCGTCCACGCCGGCGGCTTCCGCGGCCGCGGCGAATTTCTCAAGTCCGCGGCTGAAGAGAACGTTGTAGTAGGAGAAAAGAACGAACGGCGCATCCGGATATTTCCTGCGGAGACGGGCGATGCAGTCCAGGATGTCCTGGAGTTTCGTGCCGTGCGCAAGCGCTTTCTGTCCGGCTTCACGGATGACGGGTCCGTCCGCCATAGGGTCGGAGAACGGGACGCCGAATTCGATGATGTCGGCTCCGTTGTCGAGCAGGGTTTCGACGGCGCGTTCGCTGTACTCCATGTCGGGAAAGCCCATGGTGAGATAGGCGGTAAAGACTTTTTTGCCGTTCGCTTTCGCGGAGGCGAAGAGTTTCTGTATGCGGTTCATGATCAGGCTCCTTTTTTCGAGGCTTTGTAGTTGCGGACGCTCTGCATATCCTTGTCGCCGCGTCCGGAGAGGCAGACGATGATGATGTCGTCCTTGCTCATCTGCGGTGCGCGCTTGAGGGCTTCGGCAACGGCGTGGCTGGATTCGAGCGCGGGGATGATGCCTTCATAGCGGGAGAGCGTATCGAAGGCGTGAATGGCTTCATCGTCATTGATTGCCGTGTAGGTGGCGCGGCCGATGTCGTGCAGATGACAGTGCTCGGGACCGACGCCGGGGTAATCGAGTCCGGCGGAAACGCTGTAGGTGTCGATGATCTGGCCTTCGTCGGTCTGGAGCAGGTAGGTTTTGCTGCCGTGGAGCACGCCGAGGCGTCCGCCGTTGATGCTGGCGGCATGCTCGCCCGTCTCAACGCCTTTGCCGCCGGCTTCCGCGCCGATGAGCTGGACTTCGGGATCGTCGATGAATCCTGCGAAGAGCCCCATGGCATTGGAACCGCCGCCGACGCAGGCGATGGCGGCGGCCGGGAGTTTGCCGAACTGTTCGAGGCACTGTCTGCGCGCCTCTTTTCCGATGACGGACTGGAAGTCGCGGACGATCAGCGGGTAGGGGTGGGGGCCGGCGACCGTGCCGATGACGTAGAACGCCTCGTCGACTTCGGTGATCCAGCGGCGGATCGCTTCGTTCATGGCGTCTTTGAGCGTGGCACTGCCCTCAGTGACGGCGGTCACTTTGGCGCCGAGGGTTTCCATGCGTTCAACGTTCGGCGCCTGGCGTTCGACGTCGATTGCGCCCATGAAGACTTCGCATTCCATGCCGAAGAGGGCTGCGACGGTTGCTGTTGCGACGCCATGCATTCCGGCTCCGGTTTCCGCGAAGAGTTTTTTCTTGCCCATGCGTTTGGCAAGCAGGGCCTGACCGATGGTGTTGTTGATCTTGTGGGCTCCGGTGTGGTTGAGATCTTCGCGCTTGAGCAGGATTTTGGCTCCGCCGCAAAGTTTTGTGAGGCGTTCCGCATAGTAGAGCGGGCTTTCGCGTCCGACGTAATACTTCATCAGACGGTCGAATTCCGCCTGGAAAGCGGGATCGTTTTTGGCGTCGATATATGCCTGTTCCAGCTCCGCGAGCGGAGTCATGAGGGTTTCGGCGACGTAGTCGCCGCCGAAGATTCCGTAATGGGAACTCAGTTTCATTTCGGTCCTCCTTGATATGTTGTGATCAGTTCTTTCAGTTTTTCCATGCTTTTGTGTCCGGGAGCGTCTTCCAGAGAGCTGTTGACGTCCAGAACATCCGCTCCGGCTTCTGCGGCTTCGGCGAGGTTCGCGGCGGAGAGCCCGCCGGCGAGAACCAGTTTCTTTCCCGCATCGAGAACCTGCCGCGCAAGCGTGCTGTCCGAGCGTTTCCCGCTGCCCGGCGTCTGCGAATCGACGAGAAACGCATCCGCCGGATATGCCGGGTCGAACGAAACGGAGATCGCCTTCCAGACTTCATAATCTTTCCGGAGCGAAGCGGCGAGCTCTGCGCTTTCCGAGCCGTGAAGCTGGATGACGTCGAGTTTCAGCCGCTCCGCGACTGAGCGGATTTCCGTTTCGGTTGCGTTGACGAATACGCCGACCGCTTTCGTGCGGGTGCGGTTGATATGCGGAAGGATGCGTTCCGCCTCTTCCGGCGTGACGCGGCGCGGGCTCTTCGCGGCGAAAATGAAGCCGAGATAATCCGCTCCTGCTGCGGAGGCCGCGTGTGCGAATTCCGCCGAATTGATTCCGCATATCTTGAGCGCGTTCATGCGAGGAGCTCCTTGAGTTTTTCTCCGGGGAACTCCGCACGCATGAGCGTTTCACCGATGAGGAATCCGTCGGCTCCTTCTTCGCGGAAGCGGCGGATATCCTCTTTGGATTTGATTCCGCTTTCCGCAATCCGGACCGTTCCGGCCGGGATTTCGCCGAGGAGGTTCAGTGAGGTGTCGAGCGAAACATCGAAGCTCGAAAGGTCGCGGGCGTTGACTCCGATGATCTTCGCGCCGCCGCGGACGAGCATTTCAATCTCTTTTGCGCAGTGGGCTTCGCAGAGCGCGGCGAGTCCGAGCGATTCCGCGTATTCGCGCAGTTCGACAAAGCGTTTTTCTTCGAGCGCCGCCGCAATGAGCAGAACGGCATCCGCGCCCGCCGCGCGCGCTTCCAGAATCTGATATTCTTTGGTTATGAAGTCCTTGCGGAGGAGCGGGATGGATACGTGTTTGCGCACCTCTTCGAGATACCGGAGAGAGCCGAGGAAGCAATCCGGTTCGGTGAGGACCGAGAGTGCGGCGGCTCCGGCAAGTTCCAGCGCCTTCGCCAGCTCCACGGGCTGGAAGTCCGGGCGGATCAGCCCTTTGGAGGGTGACGCTTTTTTGAGTTCGGCGATCACATGAATGCCGTCGCCCTTGAACGCCGCCGCGAAGTCGCGGCAGGGAGGCAGCCCGGCGATTTTCGCCTTGAGCTCTTCATCTGTCGTTTTGCGCGGAGCGTTTTCACGTGCCTTGACGATTTTTTCAAGAATGGATTCTCTCATTTTCCGGCCTCCACGAGGAGTTCGAGTTTTTTAAGCGCTGCGCCCGAGTCGATGGATTCCGCTGCTTTGCGGACGCCCTCTTTGATGTCTTTCGCCGCATTCGCCGCATAGATGGCCGCGCCGGCGTTGAGAAGAACGACCGCGCGTTTGCCGCCGCGTTCCTCTCCGCGCAGAATGTCGAGCGTGATTTTCGCGTTTTCCTTTGGGGTTCCGCCGATGACGTCGCTGAGGGGATAAACCTCGTCCATGATCATTTCGGGGAAGAGCTCGAAGGTTTTGATTTTGCCGCCTTTGAGTTCGCAGACGCGGGTCGGGGATTCGGGGCTGATTTCATCGAGCCCGTCGGCTCCGTGAACGATGAGCGCGTGGTTGCTGCCGAGCGATTTGAGCACGGCGGCGAAAACCTCGGTGTATTCCGGTGCGAACACGCCGATGAGATGATTGCGGGCTCCGGCGGGGTTGGTCAGCGGACCGAGCAGGTTGAAGACGGTCCGCATTTTGAGCGCGCGGCGGACGGGACCGGCGAAGCGCATGGCGGGGTGCATCTTCTGCGCGAAGAGGAAGCCGATCCCGTTTTCCTGTATGCAGCATTCCATGACGGATGGTTCAACGTCGAGATTGAATCCGAGTTCGGCGAGCACATCCGCGGCTCCGGATTTGCTGGAGATCGCGCGGTTGCCGTGTTTGGCGATCGTGACTCCGGCGCCCGATGCAACGAAGCAGGCGGTCGTGGAAATGTTGAAGGTCCCGAGCGAGTCGCCTCCGGTTCCGACGATATCCAGAACGTTGGACATTCCGGTGTCGATGAAGGCGGCTTTCTGTCGCATGGCGCGCGCGGCTCCGGTGATTTCCGGAATCGTTTCGCCTTTCAGGCGCAGCGCGGAGAGGAGGGCTGCAATCTGGATGTCGGAGCAGTCGCCCTGCATGATGCGGGTGAAGCATTCGTATGCCTCCTGTTCCTCCAGGTCGCGGTGCGCCATGAGTTTGTTGATATAGGAACTGAGCATTTCAGCGTTTCCCTTCATTGAATTCTTTTGCGAGTTTGAGGAAGTTTCCCAGCTGGCGTTTTCCGGTGACCGTCACAATGGATTCGGGGTGATACTGGATGGACTCGATCGGGAACTCGCGGTGACGCATTCCCATGATTTCGCCGTCGTCGCTGCGGGCGGAAATCTGGAGACAGTCGGGCAGGGTGGCGGCGTCGACTGCGAGGGAGTGGTAGCGCATCGCCTTGAAGTTCTGCGGAATGCCTTCGAAGATTCCTTTGCCGTCGTGGGAGACCGGGCTGGTTTTGCCGTGCATGAGGCGTTTCGCGTGAACAACCTTTCCCCCGAACGCCTGACCGATCGCCTGATGACCGAGGCAGACTCCGAGCATCGGAATCTTGCCGGCGAAGTGGGTGATGGCTTCGAGGGAGATTCCTGCGGAATCTGGGTTTCCGGGACCCGGGGAGATCACAAGCGCTTCCGGATGAAGGGCTTCGATTTCCGCAATCGTGGTCTTGTCGTTGCGTTTCACCATGACGTCCGCGCCGAGCATGTAGAGGTACTGGACGATGTTGTAGGTGAAGGAGTCGTAATTGTCAATCATGAAAATCATGGTATTGTTCCTTTCAGTTAAGCTTTGCGGCGAGTTCCGCGGCCTTGAAGACGGCGCGGGATTTGTTGAGGGTTTCCTGATACTCGTCTTCGGGGACGGAGTCGGCGACGATGCCGGCGCCGGCCCGCATGGTGAGCGTGTCGCCTTCAAGAATCATCGTGCGGATGACGATTGCGAAATCCATGTTTCCGGAGTAGCTGAAGTACCCGGCCGCGCCGCCGTAGATGCCGCGCGGGGAGTGTTCGTGTTTCGCGATGAGCTGCATTGCGCGGATTTTCGGTGCGCCCGAAAGAGTGCCCGCGGGGAATGCCGCGCGGAAGAGGTCGAAGCAGTCGTACTTCTCGTCAATCTCCGCTTCCACATGCGAAACCAGGTGCATGACGTGCGAGTAGCGTTCCACGATCATGAACTCCTTGACCTGTACCGCGCCCTTCGCGGCGACGCGTCCGATGTCGTTGCGTCCGAGGTCGACGAGCATGACATGTTCGGCGCGTTCCTTCTCGCTGTTGAGCATGTCGGCGGCGAGCCGGATGTCCTCCTGTTCCGTTTTGCCGCGCGGACGGGTTCCAGCTATCGGGCGGACCGATCCGGTGCGTCCGGTGAGCTTGACGAGCTCTTCCGGGGAGGCTCCGATGAGGGTGCGTCCGCCGAATTTTGTGAAGAAGGTGTAGGGCGAGGGGTTGATCAGGCGCAGTGCGCGGTAGAGCTGGAGCGCGCTTGCGGGCGCTTTGGCGGTGAACTTCTGCGACATGACAATCTGAATGCATTCGCCTTCATAGATCGCCTTTTTTGCCGCTTCAACTTCCTCTTTGAATTCCTCGCAGGTCATTTCTGGCTTGAAGGGCTTCATCGGACGAGCCTGTTCTTCCCCGATATCGGGTTGCGGAACATGGGTGTTCAGACGCTTGTGAAGCTCTTCGATTTTCTGAATCGCGCTGTCGTAAGCTTCGCGGAGCGACATGAATTCACAGGGTTTTGTGCAGACCGAGATGATGATGGTGTGGCGGACGTTGTCGAAGATGATCATTTCATCGGTGAGCATGAAGCAGAGAAGCGGCGTATTCTTTTCAAATTCGAGTTCCACGGACGGTTCGAATTTGCGGACCGCATCGTATGCGACATATCCGATTGCTCCGCCGGTCAGCGGGGGGAGGTCGGGCGTCTCAACGAGCTTGTGCGTATTGAGAATCTTCTTGAGTTCTGTGAGCCCGTCCGCTCCGGGAAGCTCGGTGCGTCCCTTTTTCTTGTCCTCGACGACCACTTTTTCAGGCAGTTCCATGAGGACCGCGTAGGGGTTGACTCCGATGAAGGAGTAGCGCGCCCAGCGTTCGGAACCTTCGACGGATTCGAGGAGGAAGACCTCTTCATCGTCTTTGAACTTGTTGAGGACCGAGACGGGGGTTTCCATGTCCGCAAGGAATTCGCGATAGACCGGTATGACGGCACCGGCTTCACTGCGTTCCGAGAACGTTTTGAAATCAAGTTCTTTCAGCATTTTTGCACTCCTTCAAGAGTTTGTTTTTATGTCCAGGTTTGTTTTTCGCCACAAAAAAAAAACGGCGGATTGATAAACTTTATTCAAGTTTGCCAATCCGCCGTTTAAGAGAACGACTGAATTTACTTACAATTAATACGCATCAGCCGCCGTGGATTGACATCCGCGACGCCACCAACCCGTGTAGAGCATGTTGCAAGTGATACGTTTCATTGTGTTAAAATCCTTTTGTTGCAGGTAATTTACCGCGGTTTCCGGAAAATGCAAGTCCCGGAAATCATTTTTTTTGTTTTTTCCGCAGCTGCATTTCCGCATTGCGGATGTAGTCCTGAATTCCGGGGAAGGCGGAATCGTGGTCGATCATGTACTGCCAGTCCCGAATCGCCCCTGCGTAATCCTGCTTGAGATACTTCAGAATTGCGGTGACCGGATAGTTCGGCACGTTTTTGCCGTCGACAATGACCGTGGAGCCCCATTTTTCGAACGCCGCGAGCCGCGCCCGGTCGTTCGTTTCCAGAAACGAACGGAAGAGAAGCTCCTTCAGACGCGCATCGTAGAGCTCAAAACTGTAGAGCGGAGTTGTCTCGGCGTTTGGAATGAAAGCGTCGAAGATGGCGTAAGCCTCCTGCCGCTTGCCTTCGAGCAGAGCCGCCGCCATTTCAAACGCCTGAATCGTTCCGCGCCGGGTTTCGCGCGAGTATTCAGTCTCGCGGGGGAGGGCGGGGAGACTGTTTTTGCGGTGAAGCTTTTCGAGCGCCTCGCGGATCGGAACCGGATCGCTGTTCCAGAGACCGAGCTGGGCGTGAAGAACAAGAAAACGGTCGTTCGGAAGTTCAAAAGAGTAGACGCCCCAGCGTCCGAGAGTCGCCGAATCCTTCCAGAACGGCATGTGCCAGAGCGTGGAGCCGAGAACGAACACGCCGAGCGCGGCTCCCGCCCATCCGAAACGGGGTATCCAGTTCGGGCGTTCGCGGAAAACGCGTTCAAGCAGAAAACCGACGCAGGCCCAGACCGCCAGGTTCGGAAGGTAGGAATAGCGGTCCGCGTAATCAACCGGCGAGTAGACGACTGCGCCGGTGAACGGCATGAAAAAGACTCCGAAAACGATTCCGAATCCAAGAAAGCACAGCCCGATTGTCTTCCATGCAATGCCTGCGGTCCGGCTCAGAGCGGCAAGTCCGCCGGCGAATGCGAAGAAACCCGGAATCATCCACCAGTCGCTCCAGTCGACGTACGGATAACAGGGATTCGTTTCGAGCGGAAACACTCCGTTCACCGAATAGAACAGCAGATTGTGCAGAACCACGGTTATGCAGCGCGGAAAGGCTTCGAATTCGGGACGGAAGCGGAGAAAGAGAACGAGGGCGGCCATGACCGCGGCCACGCCGGCCGCTCCGGCGAGAACCGTTTTCCAGCGGAAGCGTCCGGGATGTTTCCAGCAGAGCCAGACCGCCGCGACCGCCGGAAGTCCGACCGCCGTCGGCTTTGCAGTCAGCGAGAGCAGAAAGCAAAGAATCGACGGCAGAAGCCAGCGGAGTTTTTCCGGGTTTACGAGAAACAGGCGGAATGAGAGGAGGGTGAGGAATCCGCTCAGCACATCCTTGCGTTCCGCAATCCAGACGACGGATTCGAGGCGCTGCGGAGAGAGCGCCCAGAACAATGTGCAGGCGAGCGCGAGTCCCTTGCGCAGTCCGAGCGTGCGCAGAATCCCTGTGAAAAGCGCGGCGGAAGATCCGTGCAGCAGAAGATTTGTAAGATGAAACCCGAACGCGGATTCCGTTCCGCCCCAGATCAGATGATCCAGCATCAGCGAATACATCGTCAGCGGCGTCCAGAGCCCCAATGTGTTGCCGTGCAGGTAATAACGGATGTTTTCAAGAGTGAATGCGATGTGCGGATTGTGTACGACGTAATAGGAATCGTCCCAGTCGGTCAGAAAACCGTATGCGAGCGATGGCGCAAAGACAAGCATGGTGACTGCGGCCGCCAGCAGTTCGGGCAGATATCTGCGGAAAAAGCCGGTTCCGGTTTGCGGATTTTCTGAACTCAGAGAGGAAAACATAAAATCTCCATAGATAAAAGTCTGCCCTTTTCGCAGGGAAAATGCGGAAAGGGCAGGAATTCAAGCGGTCACGGACCGTTGATTATTGATCGGCGTCCTTCGGATCGGTGACGACAGCGATCTTGATGCCGGCCATGCTGACGTTCGCCTTGAGAGCGGCGTCGATGTCCTTGAGCAGGAAGTGATGCGTGACGAGCTGTTCGACCGGGAGTCCGATTGCTTTCGCTCTGCGGAGGAAGTCGAAGGTGTTCGGGTAATCCTGCGGGGTGTAGACCCAGCTTCCGACCAGGGAGATTTCCTTGTTGCAGAAGTCGAAGTGCGGGTTGATCGGGGCGTTGCCGCCGTCGAGGAAGAAACCGACTTCGCAGAATCCGCCGCCGCGGCGGACCATCTTGAGCGCGTTTGCGTGAGCCGCCGGAACGCCCGTGCACTGGAAGACGAATTCCGCGCCGAGTCCGTCCGTCGCCGCCTTGATTTCCGCGAGCATGTCTTCAAACTTCGCATATTTGGTGAAGTTGAAGGTCTTGGAGGCGCCGAACTCTTTTGCCTTTTCGAGACGGGAGTCGTTGCCGTCGACGGCGATGATGTTTTCAACGCCGAGAGTGCGGACAACCGCCATGACCATCAGCCCGATCGGGCCGCAACCCTGGATGAGGACGGTGGTGTTGAAGCGGAGAAGTCCGGTCGTTTTTGCGCGTTCGACGCAGTGGACGGCGACGGCGGCCGGCTCGATCAGCATGCGCTGGTCAAGGGTCATGCCGGTGACGTTGAAGAAGGTCGAGCCTTTGCGGATTTTCAGATAGGTGCCGAAGTAGCCGTTGAGGTGCACTTCGTCATCCGGGAAGAGTCCGTAAACGCCGACGTTTTCGCAGAGGCTTGTGCGTGCGGGAGTGTTCTTGCAGGCGGGGCAGTGTCCGCAGGGAATGATGCAGGTGACGATCTTGTCGCCGAGCCCGACAGCGCGTCCCTGGGAGTCTGTCTTGATGTTCTTGCCGATCTTGACGATTTCGCCGGAACCTTCGTGTCCGAGAACAACGCCTTTTGCGCAGAGACCGAACGGGTCGCGCTTGTACTCGTGTCCGTCGGTGCCGCAGACGCCGCAGCCTTCGACTTTGACGAGCATTTCGTCGTCGTTGATTTCCGGAATCGGGTATTCACGGAATTCGAATTTGCCGGGTTCGACCAGCATTGCAACTGTTGCCATTTCAGCCATTTTATCAATTCCTCCAAATGAAATTGTTAGGTTTCTCTAAACATATTATACCTGAAACCGGAAAAATCAAGTGGTTTTCTGCAAAAAATCAGAGCTTTTTCAGGTTTTCGTAGAAATTCAGCATTTCCTTTGCTCCGAGAAGTCCGGAATCCTTCCGTTCTTCACGGATTTGCACGGCTTCGCGCTGGGCGGCGATGGCGTCGTCCAGCCTGCACGTCGCATAATTTGCGCGGGCGAGCGTTTCCAGCGCCTGCGCCAGAAGCTGCTTTCTGCCGTTCGTCCGGAAATATGCTTCCGCCTGTTTCGCGAGTTCCAGAATCTGCCTTGCCGGAAGTTGCGGCGGTTCGGCAATCTGCAGAAGCGCCTGTGCCAGAAGCAGCGCATTCATCGGGGATTTCGCTGCAAATGCGGCGGTCTCCGCGACTGCGCGGTTCCACTCCTGCGAAGGGGCGTTGCGGAGAAGATTCAGAAGCGTAAGACGGATCCGGAGTTTGCTTTCCGGATGTTTCTGAATATGCTCCGCGAGAAATTTTGCGGCTCCGGCGGTTTGGCGCTTGAGCTGGAACGCATAGAGCCGCGCCTGAAGCGCGATGGCGTCGCCGGGGGAGACGGCGAGAATCTTGTCGGCGGTCTGCGCAACCACATCGGGGAGTCCGGCGCGGAGCGCGGTCTGAAGTTCGGAACGGAGCTCCGCAACTTTGCGCTGACCGGCAAGCGAGAATCTGTCGGCGAGCAGAGCGTCCATGACGGATTCGATTTCAACGGGATGTCCGCTCCAGACAATCGCCCCGTTCCGGGAAATGAAGGTGTAGGGGAGGGAGGCGATTCCGACGGCAAAATTGCGGTAGGTCCGCCCGTCTTTGTCCACGCCGAGGTTGAGCTCCGGACGGTTGGCGCCGAGCGCGCGGGTGAGTTCTTCTTTGGAGTTTTTCGCGACGGTTTGAAGCAGAACCGCGGAGTGTTCCGTTTTGCCGCCGTACATTTCTTCTAGCGACGCCATCAGGGCGAGAGTCTGTGGAAAGTCGGGGGAGAGGGCGTCCGCGAAGGTGAGAATCTGAAAGTTTTTGAAATTTTCAGGCGGAACCGCCGGACGCTCCGGGGACTGGCCTTTGAGGATCCAGTCCGCCGAAACGGACGGCATTTTCGCGCCGGGCGCAAGAGAGATTTGCGCCTGAACCGCTGTGAATGCCGCAAACAGTAGAATCAGAAGCAAAGCTCTCATGAAGCACCTCGTTTATCGCCGTTCAAACGCGTATGCGGTGTTGAACAGCAGTTGTTCGGCGAGCGCGGGAGCCATCAGCTGCATGCCGATGGGAAGTCCCGTCGCATCGTCTTTTCCGGCGGGAATGCTGATTCCGCAGTTGCCGGAAAGGTTCAGCGACGTTGTGAACACGTCGCTCAGATACATCTGAAGCGGGTCGGATTTTTCGCCGAATTTGAATGCGGGCGCCGGTGTGACGGGCGTCAGCAGAATGTCGCATTTTTTGTACGCTTCCTCGAAGTCGCGGCGGATCAGGGTTCTGACCTTCTGGGCTCTGAGGTAATAGGCGTCGTAATAGCCGCTGGAGAGCACGTAAGTTCCCAGCATGATACGGCGTTTGACCTCGTTTCCGAACGCTTCGCCGCGGGTCTTCATGTAGTTCTCGAGGACGTCGCGGGCGTCGGGGGCGCGGAAGCCGTAGCGGACTCCGTCGAAACGGGCGAGGTTCGCGCTGGCTTCGGCGGTTGCCACGATGTAGTAGCACGCCATGGAATATTTCGTATGCGGGAGTCTGACGTCAACCAGTTCGGCGCCGGCCTTGCGGAAGGCGTCGATGGTTTCCTGAGCGGTTTTCTTGACGGAATCCGTCATGCCCTCTAGCTCGTAATACTCCTTCGGAAGTCCGATTTTGAGTCCCTTGAGGGAGGCGTTCTTCAGTCCTTCCGCAAAGCCGCCGCAGGGGGCTTCGAGGCAGGTGGAGTCCTTCGGGTCGTGACCGCCGATCGTATCAAGCATGATGGCGGAATCTTCCACTGTCTTGGTGATGGGGCCGATCTGATCGAGGGACGAAGCAAATGCGACGAGACCGAAGCGGGAGACGCGTCCATAGGTCGGCTTGAGTCCGACGACTCCGCAGAAGGCGGAGGGCTGCCGGATGGAACCGCCGGTGTCGGATGCAAGCGCGGCGGGGACTTCGTCGGCAGCGACCGCCGCGGCGGAACCGCCGCTTGAGCCGCCCGGAACACAGTCGGTATTGCGCGGGTTGCGGGTTTTCTGAAACGCGGAGTTTTCGCAGGAGGAGCCCATGGCGAATTCGTCCATGTTGGTTCTTCCGAACGGAATGAATCCCGCGTTCCGGAGTTTTGCAATGACGGTCGCATCGTAGACCGCCTTGAAGTTTTCGAGAATTTTCGAGGCGCAGGAACAGCGTTCGTCCTTGACGGAGATGCAGTCCTTGATGCCCACGGGAATGCCGTCGAACTTGCCGAGCGCGGCGCCGTTTGCGCGGCGCTTGTCGGATTCGGCGGCGGCCTTGCGGACATGTTCCTCGTCGAGTGCGAGGAATGCCTGAATGACCGGATCCGCGGATTTCACCTGCTGAATGAAAGCTTCGCAGAGTTCGGCGGAGCTGATCTTTCCCGAATTCAGAAGTTCGGCACACTGTGCCACAGAGAGTTTAACGAGTTCGCTCATGCCATACCTTCTCCCGGCAGAACCTGCGGCATTTTGATGAGTTCGCCGTCTATGACTGCGGGCGCGTTGGAGAGCATGGTCTCACGCGTGTAGTCGATTTCGGCGACATCGTCGCGCAGAACGTTGATTCTCGGAGCCGCATGGGCGGTCGGTTCGATTCCGTCCACGTTCAGCTCGGAGAGCTGGTCGACGTAGCCGACGATCGCCTCCATTTCGCCCTGAAGCCTGTTCAGGGCGTCGGGCGAGAGGTCGAGCCGTGCGAGCATGGCGACCTTCGCCGCGTCAAAGGAATTGTTTCCGCCGCCCGTGCTCATTATTTTCCAGCCTGTTCGAGTTTCAGTGTTTCGGTGGTGGCGTCGCAGACTTCCGCCGGTCCGTAGTACTGGATCGGTCCCGGGAAGATGAACGAGGTCTTGATCGCCCAGGTGTCGCGGTTCCTGGCGAATTCCTGGAACGGCTTTCCGTCGAGTTCGACGAGAGCCTTCTTGATGACCGGCTTGTCGGCGCCGTGGCGGCGTTCGACGTTCATCATGGCTGTCAGCGGAACGGCGCCGGCCTTCCACTGTTCTGCGGGAGCGACGAGGTTGCTGATGTAGGACATGTAGGCGGTCTTGCCTGCGCCGATGATCGCGGCGGCGTTGTAGCCGAGGCTGTAGCAGTAGTCCGCATCGAAGTTGGACGGGACGGAGCAGCGGCCTTCATAGCCGAAGAAGTGGGTTTGCGCGGAGAATTTGATCTTTTCCGGCATCTTTTTGAGTTTGCCCTTGACGAGTTCGACGAGCAGTTTTTCGGTTTCGATCAGGGAAACCTGGACGTTTCCGTGCGGGTCGCGGTCGTTGGTCAGCTGAATCTGAATGGTCTGCGGGAGGGACGCGAAGACGGAGGCGAGTTCGGCCGGGAGACGGTCGATGACGAATTTCATCTTCTCGTCCTTGTTCTCGATCGCGGCGAACGCTTCGCCCTCTTTGGCGAGGAGTTCGTTGAGTTCGCTGATGAGCTTGTTCATTTCAGGAATGAATTCGATCAGACCTTCCGGAATGAGGACGACGCCGAAATTCTCTTTGTTTTTGGCGCGGGCGGCGACGGTGTTTGCAATGCAGGTGACGATCTCGTCGAGAGTCTGCTTTTTGGCGGCGACTTCCTCGGAGATGATCGTGATGTTCGGATGAGTTTTGAGTGCGCATTCCAGAGTGATGTGGGAAGCGGAACGGCCCATGAGCTTGATGAAGTGCCAGTACTTCTTCGCGGAGTTGGCGTCGCGCTCAATGTTGCCGATGAGTTCGCTGTAGACTTTGGACGCGGTGTCGAAGCCGAAGGAGGTTTCGATGAACTTGTTCTTCAGGTCGCCGTCGATGGTTTTCGGGCAGCCGATGACCTGGATGGGAACATTGTTCTTCCTGTAGTATTCGGCGAGGAGGCAGGCGTTGGTGTTGGAGTCGTCGCCGCCGATGATGACGAGAGCGGAGATTCCGAGCTTTTTGCAGTTTTCCGCGCCCTTGTTGAACTGGTCGACGAGTTCAAGCTTGGTTCTTCCGGAACCGATCATGTCGAATCCGCCGGTGTTGCGGTATGCGTTCATGAAAGCGTCGTCGATTTCAACGTAGTCGTTGTCGACGAGTCCGCCGGGACCGCCCTTGAAGCCGTAGAGCTTGCTGTCGGGGTTGAGGCTCTTGATGCCGTCGTAGAGACCGGCGATGACGTTGTGTCCGCCGGGGGCCTGTCCGCCGGAGAGAATGACGCCGACGTTGATCGGTTTCATATCAGCTTTTGCGTCCGCTTTTTCGAAGGAAAGAACGGGCATGTTACTGGTGGTGGGGAAGAGGGCGTTGATTTTTTCGACATCGGCGAAAGCCTGAAGTTTTTCGCCTTCGATGCATTTGACAGCGGCGCCTGCGCGCAGAGCCGCCGGAAGTTTCGGCTGATAGCTGAATCTTGCTTTCTGCAGAGGGGAAACGTTTCCGTTCATAAAAATCTCCTTATGATGAGTTATGGTTTTTTATCATCCGGTAAGATAACCCGTTTTTGCGCATTTCGCAAGTTTTTCCCTGAAAATATTCGTGAAAAAGTTGGATTCCGCACCGTGAAAACGGAGAAAAGTTCAGGAATGAAGAACGTTTTCTAAAATGGGCGACAATACGGAAATGCAACTGCAAGTCGTTCTTAGTCAATGAATTGTGCCGTTTGCCGCTTTCCCGGTTAACGTTCTCGACCGTTCTTTATCAGTTTCTTCTGCAAAAATTTTCCAGCGCATCAACCGCGACATCCGCACGGCGGTAGAAGTCGGCGGTCTCCGCGTACCTGCGGGTCCGCTCCGCTAGCTCCGGAAGACGCTGCAGCGCATCGGCGAGCATGGCGTTCAAGACGGATTGCGGCGCATCCTTCGGAACGACGAGTCCCGAAGCCTCGCGGACAAAGTTGCTGAATCCGCACTCCTCCGAGCAGAGAACGGGAAGCCCCGCGGCGATTCCTTCAATCAAGACAGTTCCTGTTGCTTCATTTCGGGCCGGGTGGATCATCAGATCTGCCGCAAGAAGCTGTTCTGGAACGTCACGGCGTCCTCCGGGCAGAATCACTTGCGAGGAGACTCCAAGTCGTTTTGCAACCTGCGGCGCTTCGTTTCCCGAAATACTGCCGACAAGGTAGAGACAGCATCGCTTCCGCAGGTTTTCCGGAAGCGACGCCAGCGCTTCAATTGCTCGGTCGCCGCCTTTGCCTCGGAAGCTGGAACCGACAAGAATCAGCATGAGCTGATCTTTGTTCAGACCGAGTTCCGCGCGTTTCCGTTCGCGGATCGCTTCGGCATCCGCCGGACGGCGGCATTTTTCGTTCATCCCGGGCGGAAGATAGATGAAGCGGTCTTCCTGCGTGTGATAAATTTCCATGTAATCGTTTTTCTGACGCGGAGTGATATAGAAGATCTTCGTATGTGCGGCCGGATCGAAAACGGATCGTTCCTGACGGAGAAAGACGCGGTAGCGCGGATTCAGCTTCATCATCAGCGCGGAGTGCTTGCGCGGGATTTCGACGGCAAGACAGTTGTCGGCCGCAAAATAGAAGTCGCCGCCCGCCATGCGGTTGAAGACAAAACGCGCGTCGAATCCGTCCGCCCGTTTCAGAAACGCCGCTTCAAACTGGCGGGCGCGTCCGTGATTGCTCCAGGCGGTGACGGGAAGAAGGCGGACGCTGATTCCGTTCGCCGGCGGCTCGCCGTTCCATTCGGTTGTGAAGATGGTGACGCTGTGGCCGCGCCGGACCGCGCACTCCGCCATGCGGAGCATGTCGCGCTGGAGTCCTCCGAAGGGAAAATACCGGAACAGGGCAAATGCAAAATTCATGATTTCTCTCAATGTTGTTCTTTTGATAATATACGGAGGGAAAGGAGGAAAGTCAAACGCCGCAGGGGCGGAACGGATAAAAATCTCTGTTTTTTTTGTTTCCGTACTGTAAAAATACAAAAAACGATGTATTTTAAAGGAGAGAATTTTCCTGAAAGGCTTTCACCATGAGCGACCCAATCAAGCATGAATGCGGAATTGCAATGATCCGTCTTCTGAAGCCGCTGCGCTTCTACAAAGAGAAATACGGAACCTCCCTTTACGGCCTCAACAAACTCTGTCTGCTGATGGAAAAACAGCACAACCGCGGACAGGACGGAGCCGGGATGGCGAACATCAAATTCGATATTTCGCCCGGGAACAAATACATTTCCATTCAGAAATCGAACACGACGACGCCGATCAAGGATATTTTCCACGATGTTTCGGCGGAGATCGCCCAGGTCGCCAAGCAGCCGGGAGCCCGCCCTGAAGACCCCGAATGGCTCAAGAAAAACGCCCGTTTCACCGGTGAACTTTTCCTCGGTCATCTCCGCTACGGAACCTACGGCGGAAACGGCATCGAACGCTGTCATCCGTTTCTCCGCGAAAGCAACTGGATGACCCGCTCCCTTGTGGTCGCCGGAAACTTCAACCTCACCAACACGGAAGAGCTCTTCCAGCGTCTCGTCAACATCGGTCAGCATCCGAAAGACCGTTCCGACACGGTGACCGTGCTCGAAAAGATCGGACACTATCTCGACAAAACCACGATCCGGATGGAAGAGGAGTGCATCGCCGGCGGCATGACCCGGCGCGAGGCGGAAGCCTATATCGCCAAGAATCTGGACGTTATGGAAATCCTCCGCAACGCCTGCGAACACTGGGACGGCGGATACGTTATCGCCGGACTCATCGGACACGGCGACTCCTTTGTGCTCCGCGACCCCGCAGGAATCCGTCCCGCGTTCTACTATGTGGACGACGAAGTGGCGGTTGTCACTTCCGAACGTCCGGTGATTCAGACAACCTTCAACATTCAGGATGAATCGCTCATTCATGAACTCCCGCCGGGACACGCGATCGTCGTCAAGCGTTACGGCGCGATCACAGTCGAACCGTACACCACGCCGCTTCCGGAACCGAAACGCTGTTCGTTCGAGCGCATCTATTTCTCGCGCGGAACCGATGCCGATATCTACCAGGAACGCAAGAAACTCGGCAAGCATCTCGCCCCGGAAATCCTCCGCGCAATCAATGAAGATATGGAGAACACTGTTTTCTCCTTCATCCCGAATACGGCGGAAATTTGCTACTACGGTCTCATGGATGCGCTCCGCGAGCATTGCGTGACCGTCATCACGCAGAAGCTGATGGAGCTCAAGGACCGAGATTTCAACTCGGTCAATCTGAAATCCATCCTCGCTCTCTGTCCCCGGTTTGAAAAGGTGGCCGTGAAAGACGCCAAGCTCCGCACATTCATTGCCGCCGACGCCAGCCGCGACGACCTTGTCGCGCACGTGTACGACATCACCTACGGCACAATCCGGCGCGGACTGGATACGCTCGTCATCATTGACGACTCCATTGTCCGCGGCACAACCATGCGCGAAAGTATCCTGAAGATTCTGGACCGTCTCGGCCCCAAACGCATTCTTCTGGTCTCTTCCGCGCCGCAGATCCGCTATCCCGACTGCTACGGAATCGACATGGCGAAGCTCGGCGATTTTGTCGCATTCCAGGCGGCGATTGAACTGCTGAAGGAATCAAACCAGCTTCATGTCATCGAAGAGGTTTACCGCAAGGCGAAGAGTTCGCTGTGCTGCGAAGGTCCGGTCCCGAATTACGTGCAGGAAATCTATGCTCCGTTTACCGCCGAACGGCTTTCCGCCAAGATCGCGGAACTGCTCGCCCCGGTCGGAATCCGCGCCGAAGTTTCGGTGATCTTCCAGACGATCGAAGGGCTCCATGAAGCCTGTCCGAACCATACGGGCGACTGGTATTTCACCGGCAATTATCCGACCCCGGGCGGCGCAAAAGTCTGCAACCGCGCATTCATCAACTATATCGAAGGACGAAACGAACGCGCGTACTGACCGCGTCCGCAACAAAGGAGAATCCCATGCTTCAGCTTCTCGCCGCGACAGGCAACAAACACAAAATCGAAGAGTTCCGCAAACTCCTGCAAGATCTCAATTCGCGCGTCAACATCGTCACTCCCGACACGCTCCCGAACTTTCCCGCCCTGATTGAGGACGGCAAGTCGTTCGAGGAGAATGCGGAACGCAAGGCCGAACAGGCCTCCGCCTATGCCGATATGGCCGCTTTCGCCGACGATTCCGGACTCGAAGTCGAGGCTTTGGACGGCGCCCCCGGCATCTACTCCGCCCGTTACGCGGGGGAGGGCGCGACCGATGCCCAACGCATCGCGAAACTGCTCGACGCCATGAAGGGCAAGACGAACCGCAAGGCCCGCTTTGTCTGTGTGATCGCCATTGCGTACCGCGGCGACGATGTGGCGCTGTTCCGCGGCGAAGTGCACGGAACGATTGCCGAGGCTCCGCGCGGCTCAAACGGGTTCGGCTACGACCCCGTCTTCATCCCGGAAGGTTACGACAAGACCTTCGGCGAACTGCCTTCGGATGTCAAGGAGGCGATCAGCCACCGCGCGAACGCCATCGCCAAAGCGGTGAAATTCATCCGCGCCGAACTCGACAGCATGGATGATTTTGAGTTCGTATGAAAAAAATGCTTTCCGCACTTCTCATCGCTCTGACGCTCCTGACCGCATCTGCGGCGGAGCCTCCGCGCCTTTCGTTTGACCGTCCGTCGAAGCCCGGCGCGTATTTCAACGCGGAGATCAGCCTCACGGCGGTGCGGGAATACACCATTGCGCTTCCGGGACCCGACAAGCCGGTCGAGCGGCGCGAATCTCTCAATGCCACTCTGTTTGCCGGCATCAAGGTTCTGGAAGTCGATGAAACGGGCGCCCCGGTGCGTCTGGAGATCCGGATTTCCAGCTCCGGAGGATTTCTGAACGGACGCCGTTTCAATTCGGAGCTTCTGAACCGCAAAACGGTTCTTGCCGATTTGCGCGGCGGGACTTCGCGTTTTTCGGATGCCGCAACCGGTTCCGCGCTTGAACCCTCAGCCGCGGCTCTCCTGTCCGCGGTCTTCCGTCCTCCGGCAGTGTCTCTCAAGAATACGCTGGGAGCTTCTGCACCGTTGACTCCGGGATATAAATGGAAGATCTCTGCGCGTCCTGTGCTGGATTCTCTGCATGCGCGCGGTCTGAAGCTGGAGCCTTCGTCGCTGAAAGCGGAGGCCGTGATAGCGGGAACGGAGAAGCTGCGCGGAATAGAATCCTGCCGGGTGAAAGTGGAGCTTTCCTCGTCCGATACCGATGCGGTTGATTTTCGGTTTCAGACGACGATCTGGGTTCCGCTTGATCCTGCGTTGAATGTGATCAGCACCTCGCGGAACGGCGTTGAAGTGATTGACACCGCATTGCCCGGCGACAACCCTTTGGCATCGGGCTCGACGGTGCGCGTTGTGACCCAGGAAGTTCTGGAAGCGGTTGTGATTCCGGCGGAGGAAAAGACGGCGGAACCGAAGAAACGGAGCTGGTCGGATTTTATTCTTCGATAAAGTTTAAAATTTTATTTGACATTTTTAAAATATATGCTATAAGTAGGATTTGGAATATCCTGCAATGTTGGGGGTGTCTTGGTTTCGACTGGACGCGCTTAGCGTTAGCGGCATGTCGAGGATGATCGTTGGCCTCGTAAAAATTCGATCAAAACTATAACTGCGAACGAAGAGTACGCACTCGCTGCCTGATGCGGCGACGCTGCCCCCCAGACGGGTGCTATGGGTCGGCAGCGACGACAGCGCCCTGGTCAAATGAATTTGTCCATTGACATTTGACGAGACTCCGAATTGTGGAATAGTCATAATACCGCCCGTCCGCCGGCGAGGTTGCGTGACGATAAGCATTGTAGGCGAAACAAACATGTAGATGCTGGCGTAATGCCATCACAGGACGCGGGTTCAATTCCCGCCACCTCCACCAACAACCATTCTCTGCTCGCGGAAGTGCTGACACTCGCGAGCAGTTTTTTTGTCTCCTTTCCGGCTGAACAGCAAGAACTTATAGAGATTTTACCAATAAACAGAGAATCTCTGAAATGGACTTGAACCCGTGTGTTTTGCATAAAAATGCCCCGTTCTCTCTGTTTTCTCAGCACTCAAGTCCTGACGCGTCCTGGCATACATAACACTTTAGAGATGAACAGGTTGCAAGAAACACACATCATAATATTGAAAATCTCTGTTTTTGAAAACAGAGAACATAAAAGTCCTGTGAAAAGAGCTGATGAAAAAATTATCTCTAAATCCTGGAAGGTGTTTTTTTTCAAAGAGTTTTCTTGATACCCTGTTCGCAGAATCGTTCCAGCGGATGTATATTGCAGAACTACCACAGCGTTCTTACATAATATACAGCGTCCGGAAAATCGTGAGGAGCGATAACATATGAGCAAAACGACAGAGTCCAAGACATTCAAACAGCTGAAAGCTGTGATGAAGGATGTAAACGGGGACAACCGCCAGATTGTAAAAACAAATCAGGATCAGATTGATTACCTGATGGAGTTTATTGATATTTTTGACGAGATCCTTGAAGAGAAAACCGGACAACGCCAACCGGAACTTTCAGTTGAGCAAAAGAAACGTCTGGCATATCGAGGACGGAAGCTCAATGAATTTCTGCTGGGGCAGATTGAAAAGACTTTCGCTCCATCAACAATTCTGAAATGGTGTTCAGAACTGATTGCCAATAAATACAACAGCACCGGAAAGAATCAGAAGAAGCGCGGTCGCAAACCTGTCAGAAAAGAAATCGTAGCTGAAATTCTCCGGTTGGCAAACAGCAAGCTGACTTGGGGCTATGAGCGCATTACCGGAGTCATGAAGTATCTCGGTTATGATGTTTCCGCATCCACAGTCCGCAATGTTCTTGATGCTCATATAGTTCCCGATCCGGAGTGCAGACGGCGCGGGAACTGGTTTCAGTTTATAGAAACGCAACAGTATATTGCGGCAGCAACCGATTTCGCCCATGTGGAACTGGCAACGCCTTATGGCTTAGAGCGGAGGCATTTGCTGTTTTTCATGGATATCGGCTCCAGAGAAGTCCGTTGCGGAGGAATCGCGCATAATCCCGACAGCAACTGGACCTCGCAAATCGCCCGTAATATGTGTGACATGTGGGACGGCTTTTTGTTGGGGAAACGCTATCTAATCCATGACAGAGACCCTGTGTTCAATAAACACTTTGATATGATATTTGAGTCCATCGGAATAGAAATAAAGAACCTGCCGCCCCTTACGCCGATGATGAACTCACGGATGGAAAACTTCATCCGGGCGATCAAAACGGAGTGTTTGGATAAAATCATCTTTACCGACGAATATCAGCTTCGGTTTGCCGTAAAAGAGTACTTGGAGTATTGGAATCACTATCGTCCTCATGCAGGTCTTAACGGCAATATGGTATTGCCGTATCCGCAGAATGCCGGCGAAGAAATACAGGAAATTCCATTCCTTGGAGGATTGCTCCACGGCTATCGCCGAATTCGGCAAGCCGCATAATTTTTTCAAAATTCCTTTTGTAACGCAACAGGTGGCGCGGACCAGCCGCAGGGCTGTGTCTGCCCAAATTCTGGTAAAACACGGCACAGAAAGCCGTTTCTGGGCGTTTGTCGGCGTTCTGAGAAAATGAAAGAATCGCAGATTGCGTTTTGTTGCTTTTATGCTATGTTGAGGAAGGGCTCTTGCAAGTGCTTTTTGAGGTAAAAAGAATTTTTGCACCCTCCTGTATGGCAAGATTCCGGTTCAAGTCTTTTTCAGAGCAGAATTGAGTTTCGCAGAACCAAAAGTCCTGTGTATTTGAGTTTAACAAGAGATTTCTTATAAGACTTGAGTTCTGTTGGCTGTTTTCTCTTTCCGAAGCATAAAACAATTCAGCGACCTTCTCCCACCTCAAAAATTCTCTATTGCTGAATTTTTCCAACCTCCATCAAATCATATAAACCGGAAAATAACAGCATCAGTTCCGGACAGGTCCTGCAGGAACCATACGAGCACGACAAGGCTCGCCTTGTGGTTCGGGAAATGGCTGACCTGTTGGCTCTTGATCTTGTGGAGAAGCGCCTGGTTACCGATCAACTCATTTTGACGATCGCGTATGACGTGATGAATCTTTCAGATCCGGAACGCCGAAAAAGATATACCGGTCCGATAAAAACAGATGGTTATGGCAGACAGGCTCCGAAAGATGCTCATGGGTCCATCAATCTCGGTCGCCACACTTCGTCGGCCAGAATAATCACAGAGCACATGATGGCGCTGTTCGACCGAATCACCGATCCAGAACTGCTGGTTCGCAAAATAACGATCGGAGCAAATCACGTTCTCCGGGAGAGTGCTGTTCCGGCAGAGGCCCCGCAGGAGCATCCGGATCTGTTCACCGACTATGAAGTGCTGGAACAGAAAAAGCAGGACGAGAACGCGGAATTGGAAAAGGAACGCAGGCTGCAAGAGGCTTTGCTGAGTATCAAAAAACAGTTCGGGAAGAACTCCATTCTCAAAGCAATGAATCTGCAGGAAGGCGCGACAGCCAAAGATCGCAATCAGCAATTGGGAGGACTTAAGGCATGAGTCGGTACGATGATATTATAAACCTTCCGCATCATGTTTCGGCAAATCACCCGCGAATGTCAATGCCCGACCGGGCGGCACAGTTTGCTCCCTTCGCAGCGCTGATTGGTTACGATGATGCAGTCGCGGAAACGGCCCGGCTGACAGAATCCCGGCCGGAACTGGACGAGCAGGAACAGCGGGAACTCAATGCCAGACTGTGCGAATTGGCAGATCACGTTCAGGAGCATCCGGAAGTTCGGATCAGATACTTTGTGCCGGATGAGCGCAAATCTGGCGGAGCTATTGTTGAAATCTGTGGAACTGTAAAAAAGTTGCTAGCCGCCGATAACACGCTTGTCCTGACCGATGGAACAATAATCCCGATTTCGGATATTGTAGAGCTTTAACGGTCGGACTATTTGTAGCATGTCCATTAAATTTATGAAAATTCATGGTTTAATTGCTTTATGCTCCCACCTCAAAAATTCTCTATTGCTGAATTTTTCCAACCTCCAGGTAACCCTTGTGAAATCGCAGACAGTCGCAGATATCGTTCAGGCTCAGCGCATGACTTAACTGGGCGAAAATCATGGCTATGACATGGCTCGTCGCAGAAAAACTCCTCGTTTGAATTTTGTGCTTGTTCTTCAGTTTTTCGATAAGTTTTTTCGGAATGTGCTTGACAATTTGTCCCAGCACCACCATATTATGCTATTGAGATCCCATGTTTCTATCCTTTGGCTTGTCGCAGAGAAAAAGGTAGCCTGGGATCTCTTTTTTGTCAAGTCTGAAAATTTTTTATGGGATAGCTCTGAGAAAAAATAGCCTAAAATGCGAAATCTGCTTGTATTTTGCTGAATTTGCGTCTATATTGTATCGATCGTGATGGACTTTCTGTCTCGGCGGAAGTCAGCGCGAGGCTTTTTGACAACCGTAAATTTCAGCAATATGTTCTAAATCCGCCAAGTTTTCGTATTGCACCTGAAATGATGAAATGTCTCGGTAGGACAGGTGTACCTTCATGGTATCATTGTTCTGCCGGGCGTTTTCATGCGCTCAGGTGCAGGCTCTTGGCGGAGCCTTGAACATGTGTTTGGAAATGTTCGGCTTTTACGTTTTCAAACCACTGGGCATCAGCAGTGGAAACCGCAGTGTTCAGTTGGCAGAAGCTGCGTTTTTTTTATAAGTTTTTGTTGGAGACAGAAAATGAATCTTGAAAAAGTAAATTTGATGCTGAAAAGCATGCTTGGAATATGCATGCTCGTGTGTTCGGCAGGGGAATTGTACGCAGCTACAATGGATGAGGGATTGAAAGCCTTGAATGCGGGGCAACTCCGGACGGCACAAGGTGTTTTTGAGGCAATCAGTAATAATCCGGCGGAATCCATGTTGAATCGCGCAATTGCATGCAAGAATTTAGGAACCGTTCTATTCCGTTCCGGGAAGTCATCAGAGGAAGCCTTTGAGTATGCGGATAGGATTTTTGAGGAATTGCTCAAAAAAAATAATTCTTCCGAAATCAAAGAGCAGTATGGGTACATGCTCTATCAAAGAGCCAATTGCCTTTTGTCTGCTTGCGAAAACCAACTGAGTAAGGCAAAAATGCAGGGAATTTCTGCCATTCCGTTTGAATATTTGAAAAAATACATCAGCCCTGCAACGAACTATCTGAACAAGGCCAAGCAGTTTTATTCTCAAAAAAATCAAGGGGATATTTTTCTTTTGGAACTTGACTTGTTACTCTGTGAAACCCACGTATGGACAGCCTGCCATCAGGATGATTCTGCTAATCGTTCTCGCAACAAGGCTTTGAATTTGCTCGAAACAGCGCTAAAAGGCTCATCGTTTGCTGCTGACACAAAAAAGAAACTGTTATTAAGGAAAGCCACTTTGCTGTGTGAGTCAGCGAAAAAAAATGAAAACATTGTGCTGGATACATTGAAAGATGCCATTAAAATTGAGTCCGGTAACATTGAACTGGATATTTCTGTATTTACCTTTTATGCGAAATACACGCTGACTCATAAAAATTCTTTTACGTCCGCAGAGTATACGGAACTGGGAAAACAAATCCAGAATTTCGTTGCAAAAATTGAAACCCTTCGGGAACAGAATTTGAAAAATATGGACTTCGTTGCCAAGAAAAATTACTTTGCAACGCGGACCGAATTGTACGAGGTTCTCCTCATGCTTTACGCAAAGCAAAATCGTCCATTCGATATGCTTCTTGCCATCAATCAAGTTCGTTCCAGAGCAATTCAAGATGAAATTGATACAGAAAAAATAACAACTGTCCGGCAGTTGCAGGATATATTGGCAACTAATAAGGGAATGTTGCTTGCTTATTATGTCGGTTGTGATCATATTTGGTCTGTTTGTTTTACAGGGAACAAAGCAAAAATATCAATATCAAATCGCTCTGGGCAGGAGCTTAGTGAAATGTGCCGTAGAGTTATCAGTATTTATGCAGACAGTTCTCATCCACACAGATACTGGAAGGATAAATCGCTCTACAAACCTGTACCTCAAGCATTTGAAACGTCTTTTTTGATTTACAGTGAAATTTTCAAGAATTTTCATGAAATGTTCAAAAAAGATAAGTTATCTCATCTTTATATTATCCCCCACAACGTATTGAATTACCTTCCTTTTTTAACATTGGTAACGAAAGCAAATCCCGATGATATTTTTCTTTCCAAGTTTGTTGCTGATGATGTAACTCCAATTTCATATTTCACGTCTGTCAATTGTTTGCTTACAAATAAAATGACAGAATGTACAAATGCAAAGAATTTCGTTTTTGCACGTGGCGATTATTCTTTCCCTGCTGTCTATAATGATGATCCGGATAATCCAGATAATCCTAATGCGTCACCGATTAATTTGGAAAATGCAACCACTGAGGGGAACATTGTCGCGAAATTACTAAATATTCCTGCTGAAAATACTTTTACTGAAAAGGGCGCTTCCGAATGGAATCTCATACATAAAACCAAGGAGCTGTGTTCTATTGTTCATATAGCCTCTCATGCTCACTTAAACATGAGAAATCCATTGGATTCGTACGTCGTTCTTGCTGCGGGGAATGGATATGATGGAAAAGTGACAGTAAATGAATTACTAACCATGTATAAAGGGAAAATCCATGTAGATCTGCTCGTTTTAAGTGCGTGCGACACAAATCGCGGAGAAGGGAATATTATGCCAGGGGATGATATTGCAGCATTGTCAAATGCATTCCTTGTTGCTGGCGCGGCAAATGTTATTGCGACAGAGTGGCCTGCTTCCGACACGTCGTTTCCAAAGATTATGGAGATGTTCTACATTAACTTGACAAAGGGAATGTCCAAGGATCTGGCTCTTGCATATGCAATTAAGGTTTTTATTTCCCAGGATCAAGTTGCAATGCGTTACCCGATTTTTTGGGGAAACATTGTCTTAGAATCTATCCCTAAATAACACCTAATTTTCTAAAAATAATAATACTTGCAG
>ERZ1034917.360-NODE-360-length-42622-cov-18.296967_pt1 | contig 42622 bp, 38 predicted proteins | sample MGYA00520605_ERZ1034917 | MGnify/ENA primary metagenome ERZ1034917 (study PRJEB33766, sample SAMN09781784) | gut metagenome | biome: gut microbiome | host: Homo sapiens | place: Madagascar | study: EMG produced TPA metagenomics assembly of the PRJNA485056 data... | reverse complement strand
GCGTTGTTTAATTTTCAAGGTCCTCTTTACACCTCAACATCTCTGTGCTTCAGTGCTCCCTTATATTAGCATAGGCTTTATCTCTTTGTCAACACATTTTTGACAATATTTTTCGATTTTACCTATTGTTTAATTTTATTCATTTAAATCCAGATATTTTGTATTTTATATCTAAGCTATTCTTCCATAATTTAGATAAAATCAATTTTTATCCCCAAATCCTTCACTATCACCTTAATTATTTCGGATTTGTTATTCAAAACTACTTCGCATTCCTTTCCGCTTAATGTACCAACATAACTTCTTTCGCCTTCTTCAGTACTTTTGTATTTGAAATTCCTTTCAGCACTGCCTAAATTATCAAGTACATCTATCAAATATTTTATCGCACTGTTCTCCATGATTGGATGTTTTGAGTATTCCCCCTGCAAATCTCCTTGAGCAACTCCATATTTTCCTCCACTTTCCGAAATAGTAAACCCTTCTAAATTCTTTGGAGAGATAAAATTAATGGTGGTTGTTCCCTCCGGTGTATGACATACCCTACACTCATACGCTTCGTCCCCTGAAGTTATTTTAACTCTCTTCTCAATTTGGCTAGTCATCTGAGGTATAGTATTGTCCCCGGTGTTTTTACATCCCACCATTAGTATCACTAAAAACAAAATGCTTACTGCCCTAAAGATTTTCTTCAAATAATCACCCTATAACTCAAATTCTGAAAATACACTCGGCAGCTCTTCAACAATATCACTCGGCAACATTGAAACATTAGACAGTTTCTGTGCACACTTATCCCCGGCAAATCCATGAATAAAAGCTCCGCATATCGCCGCATCAACTGGTAAAAGCTTCTGAGCTAAAAATGAACCTATCATTCCTGAAAGTACGTCCCCACTTCCACCTTTAGCCATTCCTACATTACCTGTTTTATTCAAAAATATACTTCCTGTTTTATTGGATATCACTGTCCTATGACCTTTGAGCAAAACAGTTACGCCATAATGAACTGCAAATTCACTCGCAGGACCCATTTTGTCTAAGGACTTAAATTCAGTTCCCATTAATCTCGTCATTTCTTTTGGATGGGGAGTTAGGACTATTTCACAGTTTGAATGATGTAGTATATCTATATTCTCAGAAATCACATTTATTCCATCAGCGTCAACTACAAGCGGAATATTTGAATTTTTTATTATCTCCTCCACTAAAAATTTCGTATCTTGATTCCATCCCAGACCGCAACCTATAACCGCTGCACTGCAATCTTTCATGGCATCCAAAATGGTATTGATAGAGTTTTTGCTCATGTAGCCGTCACTGTTTTCCTTAACTACACAAAAGGTGGTTTCGGGAATTCTACTGGAAATAGTACCGTAAATAGATGGTACAACACATGATTTTATCGTCCCCACGCCACAACGCAGAGCCGCTGAAATAGCAAAGCTTGCCGCCCCAGGCATACTTCTGCTTCCGCAAATACATAAAAGTTTTCCGAAATCTCCCTTATTGTATACATCCTTACGTTTAGGCAATTTGTATTTAACCATATCTCTGTTGATAACGCTCAAGTAATAATATCTTTCATCTATCATAAATTTATTCCTCCTTGTTAATTAAACTTTTTTCTATCACCACCACTGCACAGGCATAATTCTTGGTATGACTTAAACTCAGCGAAATTTCATAATTAGATTTATCGAGCAATGGCTTGACCTTTTCACTTAAAACGATATAAGGCTTCCCCAGAGTATCTTTAAACACTTGAACATCTTTAAACCCAAACTTACGAAACCCCGTTCCCAAAGCTTTAGAAAATGCCTCTTTGGCACAAAACCTCGCAGCTACGCTTTGTGCGGTCAATTTTTCCTGTAGGGCTTCATTTTCCTCCTCGCTAAACACCACCTTAAAAAATCTAGGGTTCGTCATTGATTTTTTTATCCGAGAAATTTCAACCATATCAATTCCAACGCTAATCAAATTAAATATCCTTTCATGCTATAAAATCTAAAAAGTTATTTATATACCTCCTTTTTAGTGTACAAGCGGTCCACCCTAAAGAGAGCAAACCGCTTATCTTCTTATTCTATGGATACTATAAAGTGGTAAATTGGTTGCTCACCGTTTATCAAATTAACCTCAACTGAATTTTTAAACAAAGCTAAAATCATCTCTTGAGCAAGTTGTGCTTGTTTTAAACTTATACTCTCTCCATAAAGTATCGTAATAAATTCTGTTTCTTTGGATGTCATTGATTTTACCAACTTAACTACCGCTTTAACTGGATCTTTTTCACTTAGTACGAGTTTACCGTCAGAAAGACCCAAAATATCATTTTCTTTAATTTTGAACCCACCAAATTCAGAATCTCTGGCGGCGAAAGTGACCTGACCCGTTTTAACTTTAGATGCAGTTTTCAACATATTATCAAGATTTTGTTTAGAATCAAATTCGGAGTCAAAGGCCATCAAAGCTGAAATTCCTTGGGGGATGGTTTTCGTAGGGACAATAACAACTATTCTATCTTTAACTAAAGCCACTGCCTGTTGAGCAGACATTATGATATTTTTGTTATTTGGGAACACATAAACCACTTTAGCCGGAGTTGCAAGTACTGCCTCAACTATTTTCTCGGTACTGGGGTTCATCGTTTGGCCACCGCTTATAACATTATCGCACCCGAGGTCCTTAAATAGAGAAACCATTCCACTACCTGCGGCTACTGCCACAAATCCATATTCTTCTTCCGGATTTTTAAATTCAAAAGTTTCAGCTTCTTGCTTAGATAGTTTTTCTTTCTTTGCTTCTAATGCCATTCTGTGTTGTTCTTTCATGTTTTCAATTTTAACTGTTAAGAACTGACCAAACTTAAGCCCTTCTTGAAGAACTGTTCCAGGATTTTCAGTATGTACGTGAACTTTGATTATGTCCTCATCATCAACAACTACAACACAGTCTCCAATTTTTTGGAGTTTAGTACGAAGTTTGGCGGGCTGTATTTTACAAAGTCTGTTACGCTTAACAATAAATTCCGTGCAGTAAGTAAAGGTGATATCATCATCAAATTCAGCGGCTGCGTTTCTAAAAACATCGTCCTTTTCAATACTCGAAGAAATTTCGGTTTTGTCAATAAGGACGTCATCGCAGAAAACTGAGAGCATACCTTCAAAAATTAAACAAAGACCCTTTCCTCCAGCATCAACAACACCTGCTTTTTTTAACACTGGTAAAAGTTCAGGCGTCATTTCCAGTGCTTCTCTTGCACCCACGCACACTTGATTCCAAACAACTTTGATATCATTATTAACCTTAGAAATTTCTCGGCCTTTTTCATATGCTTCTCTGGCAACTGTAAGCATTGTGCCCTCGGTGGGTTTAGTTACCGCTTCATATGCACCTTTAACACCTATTTCTAAAGCATCTATAACATCCACGCCCGTCAGCGTACTGGACTGCGAAAATAGTTTGCTAAATCCTCTAAAAAGAATAGATAGAATAACTCCTGAATTTCCCCTAGCACCTCTTAATAAATGAGGAACAAATGCAGTTATAACTTCTCCCGTGTCGGCAGAATCATCCAGTTTGGATACCGCTTCGACCGCTGAAGATATCGTCATAGACATATTAGTTCCGGTATCACCATCAGGCACTGGAAAAATATTTAGTTCATTGACGTATTCTTTGTTTTTAATAATATTGTTTGCTCCAGAAATAAAAGCCCTTTTTAAACACAATCCATCTATCAATTAAATGCAACTCCTCTTAAAATTTGCTTGAGTTTTTTATTTTAATCTAAATTACCCTCATACGTTCTACAGAATCAGTTTTACCAGTTTGTTCATTGACGTCAAATATCACGCACTCCATTTTACTTTCACCTTTAGCTTGTTCAAATCGGGTAGGGAGTTTATCTTTCATTCTTCGGATTGAAAGCTCCTTTTTCACTCCCAAAACCGAATCGATAACCCCTGTCATTCCAACATCAGTTATATATCCCGTACCTGCTGGAAGAATTTGCTCGTCAGAAGTTTGAACGTGCGTATGAGTTCCAAACATTGCAGAAATCCGTCCATCAACGTAAAAACCTAGTGCTCTTTTTTCTGCGGTTGCTTCGGCGTGAAAATCCAGAATTTTAATCGTGCAATCTTGGCATTCATCTATGATTTCATCCATACACTCAAAAGGTGACCTCAAACTTTCAAGATACACTACTCCCATCATATTTATAACTGCAATTTTTATTCCTTTTACTTCTGTTTTGAAAATTCCTCTGCCGGGAGTAGTGCCCTTGGGGTAATTATACGGTCGAATCACTTTTTGATTGTTTTCCAAAAACGGAAAAATCTCTTTTCTCCTAAACGAATGATTACCACCTGTAACAACATCAACGCCGCTTTCTAAAATCCACTGGGTTACAAACGGTAACATTCCATTGCCTTCAGCTGAATTTTCTCCATTAGCCACAACAAAATCAATTTGATGTTCAAGCCTAATTTGCTTTAATTTGTATCTTAAAAAATTCATACCGTCTTTTCCTACGATATCCCCTATAGCTAAAATTCTCACAAAATTTACCCCCTTCCTTAAATCACAAATCTATTTTGCAAAATCTATCGCTCGGCTTTCACGTATTATGCTAACTTTTATTTGTCCTGGATAGTCGAGTTCATCTTCAATCTTCTTGCACATTTCCCTTGCAAGTGGAATCATATTTTCATCATCCACGGCCTCTGGTTTGACCATAACTCTGACTTCTCGTCCTGCTTGAATAGCATAACAATTGCGTACACCTGCAAAAGAAGAAACCAAAGACTCCAATTTCTCAAGACGTTTAATGTAATTTTCTGGGTTTTCACGTCTTGCTCCGGGGCGGGCAGCAGATGCGGTATCGGCGGCTTGTAGTATGAAGGCAAGAGCGGTTTTAGGCTCGATATCTCCATGGTGGGCATGCACGGCATGAATTACTTCTTCGCTTTCCTTATACTTCTTAATGACGTTAACTCCAAGTTCCACGTGGGTTCCTTCATTTTCATGGTCCAAAGCTTTGCCGATATCGTGTAAGAGTCCGGCACGGGCAGCCAAATCAGGGTCAATTCCTAGCTCGGCAGCTAAAGTGCGGCATATCGAGGCAACTTCCATAGAATGATTAAGCACATTCTGACCGTAACTTGTTCTATACTTAAGTTTACCCAAAAGTCTAACTAGTTCAGGATGAATTCCGTTAATTCCCATCTCAAGAACTGTTCTTTGACCTTCTTCCTGAATATCTTGTTCAACGTCCTCACGTGCTTTTTCAACCATTTCTTCAATTTTTGCTGGATGAATTCTTCCGTCTGCTATTAAACGCTCTAGCGCAATTCTGGCAACTTCTCTTCTAACAGGTTCAAAAGAAGAAAGCGTTATGGCTTCGGGAGTATCGTCTATTATTAGGTCAACACCGGTCAAGCTTTCAATAGCTCTGATGTTTCTTCCTTCTCTGCCGATTATGCGTCCTTTCATGTCATCAGTTGGAAGCGCTACAACTGAAATCGTGGCTTCTGAGATATAATCTCCAACACATTTTTGAATTGCTAAAGAAAGGATATCTCTGGCTTTTCTATTACATTCTTCTTTAAGTTGTTGTTCATACATTGTAATTCTGAGGGCTTTTTCATGTGTTAGTTCGTCTTGCAAACTTTCTAACAGAAAATTTTTAGCTTGTTGAGTAGTAAGGCCGGAAATTTTTTCAAGCATATCAAATTGGCTTTTTTTAACCATTTCTGCTTCCTGATAGCAAGCTTCAATCTCTTTTTCTTTCTTAAAAAGCTCTTGCTTTTGACGTTCCAAAGTTTCCATTTTCTTATCTAAATTTTCTTCCTTTTGGATTGTCCGACGCTCTTGGCGCTGCAAATCTTTACGGCGTTCAGAAAGCTCATTTTCAGCTTCATTTCTGAATTTATGAACCTCCTCTTTACCCTCTAAAATAACCTCTTTCTTTTCGGTCTCAGCTGCATCTCTAGCAACTTGGATTATCCTCTGGGCTTCTTCTTCAGCGGAAGATATTGTTTTCTCCGAACGACTTTTCCTATAGACAATACCCAAAATAAACGCCGCCATACTACATAAAATAATTAAAAATAAAGTTACTATAATTCCCAAACTGGTTAATACCTCCTGATTCTTTTGAACTTGATAAATGTGTCCGTACAAAACTACTTGCGCGAACTTACGCCCGTACGCCAAATTTTCTAATTGTTTGAAAAAATTTTAAAAAATTATTTAGGCCAGACGCCAATTTAATCAATCTTCCAACAATTTTATTACATTCACAAGTGAAGTGTCAAGGCGGAATACCTTTTAAAATGTTTAAATATTCGATGAAACACAAGAAAAAATACAAAAAGTTGAATAAAATTTCAAACATAGTCTTGAAAAAAATTATTTCTAGTGTTAGAATGAGTTCCCGCAAGGGTAAATTACTTTCAGAGAGGTAGTTTGTATGAAAAAAGCACAATCTTTTCCTACCGCAGAAAAAGAATCATTCTTGATGTACAAGGGAAAACCTTTGGTAAGGTGCGGAAACGTTGTTTATTACGGAAATATATCCGATAAATACGTTATCCAAATGGAGATGAAAAACCCAGTTACCCTCCAAGACATGGAAGTTTCCACTATAGTTTCAGTAACAATGCTAGAAACCAATTCAGAGTCCGGGAACATCGCAAAGATAATTAAATCTAGCGAAAAACCAGGACTATATCCCGCAATGGATATTGCTCAAATTTGGCTATCAAGGGTAGAAGTTTAAAATAATTAAATGAGGTGTTTTAAATGAGTATTTTGGAAATTATTATGGGTATAATTTTAATCGTTTTGTCTATAGCAGTAACTTTAGTAGTTTTATTCCAAGAAGGTCACGAAAGGCCATCAGGAGCAATAACCGGCTCCTCAGGTGATACGTTCCTCACGAAACACAAATCCCGCTCAATTGACGCTTTCCTCGAGCGTTGGACTAAAGTTATTGCAGTTGGATTTTTCATTTCGGTTATAGTGGTTAATGCAGTGCTTTATTTCCACGTTTTTGGTGTATAGGATAGTATTTTGAAACGGTCTCCGGCAGCGGTCGGGGGCTATTTTTTTATGCCTTTTTATATTTATGTTCCTATTCAAAAAATGCAAAATCATAACTATATATATTGGGAAACTATTGACTTTTTGTATTTTATGCACTAAAATTAATTCAGGCCACTAGGCTAAATATTTTTTTAAAGGAGTGTTTAATATGCTAATCACAGAAGGTCAAAAGCAAAAATATATACTTCAACAGAGTTTGATAGGTAGATTTGAGAGGTTGTCGCATTACCATGATGTTACGAATACCAGACCTAAAACCGGACCATATATTCTTAAAGATTATTTTGGTTCCAAAAATGGATTACTCGGTCAAACAGCTAAAATCCATAGCGGTCTTGCTAAAATTTACAAGAAATCTTTGAAGCTTAGAAAGAATTGTATTTCCCCAAAATATTTAACCACTAGATACATTGAAGAACTTACAAAAAATCATATGATCTCTATGAACGATCAAACCATGTTTATAGGATTTCAAACCCAAATTCAGGAGCTTTATAAAAAAATGAAAAAATTATCCAATACCATTTACACTAAGTATTTATCCAAAAAGAGTGCAGAAGCAGCAGGAATAGTTTTAGTAGCAAGTGGTTCGTTATTAATAATGGGTGGATTAACCACTTTTTTTGGCGGATTCGTTTTTATGTTCCCAGCTATGATGATTTCAGACTTTGCAATCACGGTGGCCATATTAGTAACAGTAGCAGGAGGAATCTCGGCTTTTGCAGGAACGGGTCCTATACTTGTAATCGGGTCCATAATGGATTATTTAGATTACAAAGCAAAAAAAGAAAAAAACGCAGACGCAAAAAACGCTATAAAACTAAAAGAAGAAGTTTTAGCTGACTTAAAAAAATGCCAAAGCGGAAAACAATTTCCAGGTTTACCTCCAAGACTAATATTTACGAAAGATGAGAATGGAAACATTGGAATACCTATAAGCAATTACTTGGTAGCTTATGAGCCTCAGAATGAAATTAAGGAGTTTTACCTTGAATACAAAAAATTCACTAAAAATTTCAAAAAATATTGTCAAACTCACGATATAGGACTATTCTTCAACGAAGGCCTTAAGTGGGAGGACCTTCGCCCATTGTGGAAAGCTTCCAGAAACTATAAAAATTTCGTAGAAGAAATGAAAAAAGAAGGAACGGAGCTAAGTCAAAAACTTTTAAAATCTCATAAGGGCGTGGGGCCTGGTAAAAACCCGAAAATTAAATGGAGTACCTCCGATGAACTCGCTTACCTCCATGCAGAGTGGCTATCTGAGTTGGAATATAAAGGGCTCGACCCAAACGAGATTAAGAAAAACTTGAAGGCTCAAGCACAAGTACAAGTACAAGATGCACGTGGTCGCCAAAAAGCAGACGTTGTAAGAGAATTTGTTGAAAATGTAGCAAATTTACCAGATATACAAATTAAAGCAACTAAAGCTGAAGGGGTTACAATAGATCCTTCAGATCCTAAAAAAGCTAAACGTAAAACTATAAGCGTGATAACACCTACCGACTTCGAAGGCATAGATTTCGAAAAGTCACTTAAAAATCCTATTGAAGAAATAAAGAAAGCGGAAATTTCTGATCCTGACGATTTTACAAATCTTCCTTCATTAGCATAGTGCAAAAGCCAGGCTATTCGCCTGGCTCTTAATTAAATTTCCTTAGAAATAGCCCCTAAATAATTTGCATAAAAAATCAAATTTTCTTCGATAGATTTTCGTTTCTGTTGCTTGTAGCACCATTCTTTAAGAGGCTCATAATCACTGCTTTTTCGGCTTTTACGTAATAAGCAGTTTCTAAGCCCGCTTTTCAAGCAATAAAACTTTGCCAAGTCGCAACTCAACCCAATTCTAAACAAGTAACATAATGCTTCATAATTTTTGAAATCTTCACGATGAGAGAGTATGTAAGATAACGCAACGAAATCGTCTTTTATATTTAGTTCTGTTTTGATTTCAAAGGGAACCGGACTACCTCCTCCATATAGATTAAAAGCAGATACGGAATCCTCAAAAGCATCCAAGAAATTTTCTTCTCGATCTTGATAAGTCATTTCGGATACAAGTTCCGGTGAATTTACAACATCTCTAAATGCCGATAACTCAAGCGCTTCTCCAACACGACTAAATATGACTTTTTTTACTGGTTCAGATTTAATCTTATTAATTTCTCCGAATAGTTCATTCCAGTGTTGGGACTCATCCTCTGAACCAATATCATTACCATTCTCATCCACTACCACAAAATTAACTTCATTGTCGCCTTCTTTTCCACCAGCTAAAGCCGGTGCACAGCCCGCGGAAAGGGTCACGAACGAACTCAACAACATAGAACACAATTTATTGAATTTTTTCTTCATTCAAGTACCCCCTATTAACCATATTGATTAAAATAAATTTCACTTAAAGAATTCTGTTAGCAATTTCTAGATATTTTATACGCATCACTTCAAAAAACTGTCCAAGTTCACCATACGCTTGATCTTCCGTAGTACTATCCCCTAGGATTTCAAATAAATAATAATATATATTAATCCTGTCATTAAAGTTACCAGTGTGCATCAAAAGTGCCACCATAAACGCATGATAAACTGCATCGGTTATACTTATGCGGTGATCTACTTGTGAACGAAGCGATTCTAAATGTCTCGATATTTCTATTAAAATTTCCTTTTGAGAGCCATCGTGTCTTACCTCTAATAAAGTGCATTCCCTAAAATGAAACCAAGCCGATTTTCCCCACTCAGTGGCAGGAAGCCTTCTAACAAGTAAATTGTGGATAGCGCATCTTGCCTCTGAAAGATATTCGCTAACTTCGTCATAAACTCTAGAGTCTTCATGATCTCTCACAAAATCGTAAAAGTTATCTACCAAAGCCACCGGTGCACAACCAAAAATTTCACAAGATTTGAAGACAAACCCTATCTCTCTTGCTAACATGTAGAGCGGCACTTTTCTATTGATCTCTTTCATTAAATTTTCAATTCTTCCTACAAGTTCCATTGCTCTACGGCAACCATTGCTTACTGCCATAGTTACGCCAACATTAAACTCTTGGTCGAGAACATTTTCTCTTGCAAGTTGAAATCTCTCTTGAATAGTGGGTCGGATAAAAGGGATTTCGTTCGATTCATCTCCAGCGAACACGGGATTTGAGCATAGCCCACCCAGAACCAAACTTGAAGCTAATACTCCAACTTTAATTCTTTTCACTACTTGATTTAAATTTGCTAAATTCTTAAGTTTTTCCAATATCTTATTCCTCCAATTTTAAATATGACAAACATATTTTATCACATATTGGAGAATATTGTCAACACTTAAAAACGTCACTAGTTTAAGATGTTTTTTACTCGTTTTTCGGCTCAGTGTCTGAAATGTCAGATTTTTCCTCGTGAGGAACACACGCCGCTGCAACTACTTTAGCGCCTTCGGCTAATTTCATTATTAAAACTCCTTTAGAACCACGAGAACATTTCCTTATGCTATTTGCATCTATTCGAATAATAACTCCACTATCAGAAATTATTATCACGTCATGATTTGGTTCCACGCTGTATACAGCTGCAACGTCGCCATATTTATCAACATGATAGTTTATTACTCCATTGCCACCACGAGATTGTAATCTATACTCTGTAGGATCTGAAAGCCGTCCGTAACCAGTTTCTGAGAGAGTTAAAATCGGGATACCTTCCTGAATAACTATCATTCCAACAACCTGATCATCCTTTGCAAGTCTTATTCCACGAACCCCTCGTGCAGACCTTCCCATAGACCTGATATCTGTTTCTTTAAACCGAATACATTTTCCCTTTTTGGTTGCAACCATCATGTTTTGTTTACCGTCAGTCAGACGTACAGCAGCAAGTTCATCCGACTCGTCTAAGTCGAGTGCAATTAAACCGCCCTTGCGAGAAGTATCAAAAGAGTTAAGCGGAGTACGTTTGATAGTACCGTTTTTAGTAATCATGATAAGATATTTATCGCTTTCAAACTTAGAAACTTTTATCATGGAAGTTACCTTTTCATCTTGAGAAACAGATAAAATATTTGCAACATTCGCACCCTTTGAAGTTCTAGAGCCCTCCGGAATTTCATAGCATTTAACTCTATAAACTTTACCTAAGTTAGTAAAGAATAAAATGTAGTCATGGTTATTTATTATAAATAGCTCGCTGACCGTATCTTCGTCACGGCGAGTCATACCGGAAATACCTCGTCCACCACGACGTTGTATTTTATAGCTATCCAAATCTTGTCTTTTAAGATAACCGAACCTGGTCAAAGTAACAACGCAGTCCTCGTGGGGAATAAGGTCCTCAATATCAACATCCCCACTGACGTTCATTATTTCAGTGCGACGTTCATCACCAAACTGCTTTTTAACCTCTAAAGCTTCTTTTTTAACAACTTCTTTTATTTTCGATTCATCAGCTAGCAATTCGCTAAAGTAAGCTATTTTTTCATTTAGCTCACCAAGTTCATGCTCTATTTTATCTCTTTCCAGGCCTGTCAGGCGTCCTAAAGGCATTTGCACGATAGCTTGAGTTTGAGGTTCGTCCAGACTAAACCGCTCCGAAAGACGTTGTTTGCCGTCTTGAACAGTCTTAGAAGACCTCAAAATCGATATAACCTCATCGATTGCATCAAGAGCTATCATTAAGCCTTCCAAGATATGAGCGCGTTCTTTAGCTTTTTTCAAATCAAATGCAGTCCTACGAGAAACTACCTTAATTTGGAATTTTATATACTCCTCCAACATTTGTTTGAGAGTCAAAATCTTAGGCTCGCCATTGACAATAGCCAGCATGATTACTCCAAAAGTTGTTTGAAGTTGAGAAAGGGCAAATAATTTATTTAGCACGATTTGAGGTGAAGCATCACGCTTGAGGTCGATTTCAATATGCATACCTTTCCTGTCGGAATGGTCCTCGATACGTGCTATACCGTCTATTTTTTTATCTTTAACCATATCAGCTATATTTTCGATTAAACGCGCCTTATTTACCTGATAAGGAAGCTCTGTGACCACAATCTTATATCTTGAATTTTTATCTTCAACAATTTCAGTTTTTGCACGGACAGTAATTTTACCTCTACCAGTTGCATAAGCAGCACGAATACCGGATTTGCCCATTATCAAACCGCCTGTTGGGAAATCCGGCCCTTTTATAAATTGAGAAAGTTCAGAGAGTTCTGCTTCAGGGTTATCAATTAAATGACACATTCCGTCAATAACTTCACACATATTGTGTGGAGGGATATTAGTAGCCATACCAACAGCAATACCTGTTGAACCGTTTACGAGTAAATTTGGAAATCTTGAGGGCAAAACCACTGGCTCTTTGAGTCTGTCGTCGTAGTTAGGTGCAAAATCAACAGTTTCTTTATCGATATCACTAAGCATCTTCATCGATACTTTGCTCATACGAGACTCAGTATATCTGTACGCTGCCGGAGGGTCTCCGTCCACGGAACCGAAGTTACCATGACCATCAACCAGCATATATCGCATAGAGAAGTCTTGAGCTAATCTAACTAAGGCGTCATATACCGACGCATCACCATGAGGATGATATCTTCCTAAAACAGCACCAACAACATTTGCACATTTTCTATAGGGTTTCTCGGGCCCTAAATTATCTTCAAACAATGCATACAAAATTCGCCTGTGAACAGGTTTTAATCCGTCCCTGACGTCCGGGAGTGCCCTTGAAACTATAACAGACATAGAATACGCCAAAAAGGATTTTTGCATCTCTTTTTGAATATCTACTTCAACAATTCTTGGAGTTAAAGTTTGTTTTTCTTCCATTTGATTATCCATTCAATACCCTCTCTAAACTTAATTACTTTGACCAAGGATTAGTTTAAAACCTGGCAAAGTAAAATAATTAAAATTATTCTTTGAATTATTGATATCTCTCTTTTTCAGTTCCCCTGCTTAAAGGGCTGGTCCCTGCTGCTACTATTGCTTGAATGTCCGCGCGTAACTCTGGCTCTACTGAACGAAGCGGAATAGCTGTACCGGAATCGGGAGTGAAAATCATTATCATGTTGTTACTCTCAACGCTCTCACACATATCATTCAAAAACAAAGTTTTATTTCCGCTTTTGCTTTCGACTTCAATTTTATCGGGGAATATTTCAGCCATAAACGGACCTTCTTTAAAGAGCTTATTAGCTGCTGCTCTTACGTTAAAAAACGGAATGATCCACATGAGTGCCAATGCAATCAGTGGAAACGAAGCCATAATCATGTAGTAAAATGAACCGCTTATAGCCGCCATGGAAACTAAAATCGTAAACAAAAGGCTTTGAAGAACCGTATGGGTTCTTTTTATATTTCCACACTTTTCATAAGCTTTGCTATGATGAACAAACTCTCTAATTTCCTCAGGAGTCAAAGTGTAGGTTACCTTTATCCCAGTGACTTCATCCTGATAGGTCACGGGGTTATCATCAACTACTATCTCGTTTTCATCACCGGTAAACTCTTCCCTGCGCCTTCGAACTTCATCGCTTTCCTCCGAGCCAAAATCGCTCGAACTTTCAGCATCTAAAACACTTTGAGCTAAGTTCGTGGTATTTGAAACACCACTTAAATTTTGTTCCCCAGACGATGGGGGGTATGAATCTTTATCCATTTTTCCTCCTAAAAAATAAATTAACTTTGCTCCTAATTATACATCTTCATAAAACAAAATGCAATAATAAATAAAAATATACTTCATTTATAGCAAAATTCTACAAAACTACACATCTAAATTTGTAACATATCTTGCGTTCTTTTCTATGAATTCGCGTCTTGGTTCTACTTTATCTCCCATCAAGATAGTGAACGTTTCATCTGCCGCAGCGGCGTCTTCAAGGGAAACTTTCAACATGATACGTGTTTCGGGGTTCATAGTGGTTTCCCAAAGTTGTTCGGCGTCCATTTCACCAAGACCTTTATACCTCTGGATATCAGTTCCGCCGCCTAGTTCCAAAATAATCTTATCTCTTTGTTCATCAGAATATGCATAATAATGCTTTTTGTTCTTAGTCACTCTGTAAAGTGGAGGTTGGGCTATATATATATGCCCCTGTTCGATGATTGGTCGCATGAATCTGAAAAAGAAAGTCAGCAATAAAGTTCTGATATGGGAGCCGTCTACGTCGGCATCCGCCATGATTATAACTTTGCCGTATCTGAGTTTAGTTATATCAAAATCCTCGCCTATACCGCATCCAAGAGCAGTTATGACAGGCATTAATTTATCGTTACCATAAACCTTGTCAAGCCTTGATTTTTCAACATTCAGCATCTTACCCCAAAGAGGAAGTATGGCTTGAAAACGTCTATCTCTACCGCATTTTGCAGAACCTCCTGCAGAATCTCCCTCAACGATGTATATTTCAGTTTCCTCGGAAAGCTTAGATTGACAATCCGCAAGTTTCCCGGGCAAAGAAGCGGTTTCCATTGCACTTTTACGTCTAACCAGGTCTCGAGCTTTTTTTGCGGCATCTCTAGCCCTAGCAGCCGATAAAGCCTTCTCAACAATACACTTAGCCACAGACGGATTTTCCTCGAGATAAACAGATAATTTTTCTCCTACCAAATTATCAATAAATCCACGAACTTCTGTATTTCCAAGACGAGTTTTGGTTTGACCTTCGAACTGAGCATTACGCACCTTAACACTTATCACAGTGGTCAATCCTTCACGAACGTCTTCGCCAGAGAAATTTCTATCGCTGTCTTTGAGAAAATTATATTTTCTTGCGTACTCATTAATCGTCCTGGTAAAGGCACGCTTAAAACCATCAACATGAGTACCACCATCGATGGTGTGGATGTTATTTGCAAACGATAACATCAAATCGTTGTAGGTATCGTTAAACTGGAACGCAACCTCTCCGCTTGAAGTTCCATCGGGTAGAGTACCAGAAAACATTATCACATCATCGTGAATAACCGATAGGCCTCGTTTTTTATGAATATACTCAACAAAACTCTTAATTCCGCCCTCATAAGAAAATTCATCTTGACGGGGGTTTTTAGAATCTCTCGAATCCTTGAGGACAATTTTAATTCCTGCATTCAAAAAAGCTTGTTCACGTAGTCTGAGTTGTAGGGTATCGTAATCGTAAGTACAAGACTCCTTGAATATTTCGGGGTCCGCTTTAAATTTTATTTTGGTGCCTCTTTGTGAAGTACTTCCCACTACGCTAAGCTCTCCAACTGGAATGCCGCGACGAAAATCTTGCTTGTAAATATTGCCACCGTGGAACACTTCTACTTCTAGCCAAGACGAAAGTGCATTAACCACGGAAGCTCCTACGCCATGAAGTCCGCCAGAAACTTTGTATCCGCTTCCACCAAACTTTCCACCTGCGTGAAGAACCGTAAAAACAACAGTTACTGCCGGGATACCCGCTTTAGGATGAATTCCAACAGGAATACCGCGGCCATTGTCTGTAACTGCAATTACTTCACCCGGCAAAATTTCCACGGTTATCTCATCGCAAAATCCAGCAAGCGCCTCGTCTATTGCGTTATCCACGATTTCATAAACCAGATGATGAAGTCCCCTAGGACCGGTTGTGCCGATATACATCCCAGGTCTTTTTCTAACTGCCTCAAGACCCTCAAGAACTTGTATTTCACCTGCTCCATACTTCTCCTCTTGGATATCCATGTTGTTAGTGTCCAAAATAAAACTCCCTCACTAAAAAATTTTAGTTGCTAAAAATTTCTTTTTCCTCGTCGTAGTCTTTATGAACTTTAAACTCATCTTTGGTTTGTTTTTTTGGTTCGTCATCTGAACTATTCGGCCAGTAAAGTAAACTGACCATGAATGGCGAAAATATATAAAATATTCCAAAAAGGAGTGTGATGAAAATCAAGCCAATTATGCAGTAGCCTCCGCTTTTGAAAATCGTCAACGCAAAGATAATCACACACAAAATCTCGGTTATCTCTAGCCACTTGTACAAACAAGGCTCTAAAAACACCTTGGACTTTCTCCTGCAATTCGGACAAACAAAGTCAGATTTGTTTTTAAATCTAAAAGCCTCAGTGTACCATAACCTCAAACTGCAGTAAGGACACCATGGTAAATTAAACTTCTTGATTTCTCACACCCCCTTGATTTTTTATTCAGAGACGGGCAAAACGCTTCTTTTCACCAAAGTGGAAGTCAAAAGTGGGCTTATATAAACTTTCTGCGATCTTAACTCTCCCTCTACGCATACTACAAAAGACTTGGGTAAATTCTCATTGACATTCACTATCCTGCTTCCCTTTTCGGCGTTTAGCAGATAATCACGGTTGGTCTTAAAAACAGTTAGTTTGTCTATGTCAAAAATTCCGATTATCTCTTCATCCAACACAAAAGTTTCGGCTCCCACATTCAGAATCACGTCATCACTCCAGCCCACTAAATCCTGTTAGCTTTCCGCTTTGCCATCCCTTACTCTAAACACTTTAGCACTTTTCAGCTTGGAAATCAAGTCTTTCTCGCAACCAGTTATAAATATTTGCCAACCGTCGAGTTTGCTTACAACATAATTTTTTCTGTAATCGTCGAGTTCACTCATTACGTCATCCAGAAGTACCACTGGCGGCTCTCCAACGAGTTCTTCAAGTATTTTAGCTTCTGAAATTTTGAACGCCAATACTGCTGAGCGTTGCTGACCTTGGGAACCAAATTCCTTCAAACTTTTACCCTTCAAAAATATTTCCAAGTCATCCTTGTGAGGTCCTACGGAAGTGTAGCCTCTCTTAACATCCGTCTCTCTCGCCTTCCCGAGCGAACCTAAAAAACGCTCTCGAATTTTCTGTTCGGAAATTTCTTGTAAATCTTTGAGGCAACAGCTGGATTTATATCGAACACTTAACTCTTCTCTCCCTCGAGATATCTCCGAATACACCCTAGCTGCTTTTTTTTGCAAACTAGCCACATACTTTAACCTCTGGCCGATAACTTTAGCTCCGAGCTGAGCAAGTTTGAAATCCCAAACCTCCAACATATCGTGAGTAGCCTTGTGGCTTTGCAGGTCTTTGAGGAGAGAATTTCGATGCCTGAGAGTTCGACTATAACTGGCTGCAAGCCTCGCATACACCGATGAAATTTGGCACATAGCACCATCAATAAATTTACGTCTGTTATCCGGACCGTCTTTGATGAGCGATAAGTGAATTGGTGTAAACAAAACCGCTCTGAATTTTCCTATCGCCTCCGTAGGGTATTTCTTGGGAATCCCGTTAAGAAATATCTTTCTCTTCCCGCCCGAGAAAAAAACACTCATCTCCTGTTGCCTTTGCTCCAAAGAGAACTTTCCGTCCAGTCTCGCAGACTGCTCATCAAACTCAACTAAGTCTGCGTCTTTAGTGCCTCGAAACGTCCTAGCACCTGTGAACATCCATATCGATTCAAGCAGATTTGTCTTTCCCTGAGCGTTCTCACCATAAATATAATTCATTTTCAAGTCAAAGTCAAAGAAATTATTTTTGAGATTCCTGTAATTATTTGTGCTGAGTGTCAAAATACGCATTTGATTTTCTCCATGAATTTTATTGACAGCGGTTTGTTTAGTTAGCTTTGATTCTCACGGGCAGTACCAAAAACAAGAATGAATTTCCTTCACGAGGCAAGATTTTTATTGGGCTTAAAGGACCGTTTAAGCAGATATTTATTTCATCACACCCAGTGTTTTTTAGAGCATCAAGCATATATTTGCTATTAAACGCTATTTCCAGGTCTTCTGTCAAGTTACTTGTACAAGAAATTTCATCGCTAGATTTTCCCATAAGTGTGTTGCAAGACAAGAAAGTTCTATCGGATGAGAAAACACATTTTACTGGGCTTTTAAGTCTGTCGCTTATCAGCAATGACACTCTTTCGATGCTCTCAATGAATTTTGGAGTAGAAATTTTAACATCAAACTCAGAATTTTCGGGAATAGTAGCTTTGTAGTCTAAAAATTCTCCTTCAAGTAACCTTGAGACGATGAAATAATTATTGACGTTGAAAATAATATGCCTCATACCGGCTGATATTCGGATAGTTTCTTGACTATCAAGAGTTGTTGGAGGTAGTAATCTTAGGACCTCTTTGAGAGTCTTTCCGGGAACGACGAATCTGAGTTCAGAATTCTCCTTGATTGGCTCTCTGCGTAAGGCTAAACGATAACCATCCACTGAAACAAGGGTTAATATTCCGTCCTTTATCTCGAATAGCGTCCCCATATGCACAGGTTTTGAGTCTCCTTCTGCAACTGCGAATATGGTCTGCTTGATCATGCTCTTTAGGGTGTTAATTGGAATTTCAAAATTCTGAGCGTCTGATATGCTCGGTAGTCCAGGAAATTCATTTGGGTCTATTCCAACAAGTTCAAAAGTGCTTTGACCTCCTCTGACGTACATAGTTAAATTTTCAGTGGATTCTATCTCCACTACATCCGACGGAAGCTTTTTAATTATCTCCGTGAAAAGGTGAGCATTAACCACAATTTGGCCTTCTTCCAAAATATGGGCATTAATTGACGTTTTTATTCCAAGTTCGGTGTTATAACCGCAGAACTGTGCGGTTTCACCCCTGCAAGTTATGAGTATACCCTCAAGAGCAGAAATAGTTGATCTTTGTGCCACAGATTTTTGAACATTGGAAAGAATTTCCGCTAAAAAAAGTTTTCCACAATGGAACTTCATAAAACCAGTCCTTTTTTTGATTTTTTATTTTCGTTTCGCCTATACAGTACAGTATATTACTGTAGTAGTAGTAGTAGGGGCTGTTGAAAAGTTGAAAACTATCTGGAACCCGCATGGTTAAGCCGAGAACTCGGGTAGGTGCTATGTTGAAAGTTTGTGGAGAAGTGTTGAAAGTTTTCAACAGTTTTTGAGTTTTCCACAATTGTGTTGAAAACTCAGTGTTGAAAGTTGAAAACTTGTTGAAAACTTTTTTTATATAAAAAACACATTTTTTTAACGGTCTCTGATGTTTTTTATAATATCTTCAACCATAGCTTTTGTGCGAGGATCCTTCGAAAGAGTCTTCTCAACTTGCTGTAAAGCATAAACTATCGTGGAGTGATCTCTACCCCCAAATTCGTCACCAATTGATGCTAAAGGTAGTTGAGTTATTTCTCTGACAATGTACATAGAAATTTGTCTTGCATTTGAAACAGAAGCGAGTCTTTTTGAGGAACGAATATCATCCGGATCCACCCCAAAAGTACGCGCAACCTCGTTGATTATTTTTTCAACGGTTATAGGTGGTGGTTGATCGTTGTTCAGGATATCCGAAATAGCCGCTTGAGCTGTTTGAATTCCCATGGGTTCTCCGCCTAGCAGATGGTGGGCTTTTAGTTTTTTAACAGCACCCTCGAGCTGACGTATGTTGGTTTTTAATTTTTTTGCAAGGTGCTCACAAACTTCGTTTGGAATTTTAATGTCTAGAAGCTCTGCTTTGCGCTTTATGATTGCAATACGAGTTTCAAAATCCGGTGGTTGGATATCCGCAATTAAGCCCCATTCGAATCGAGTTCGCAGTCTGTCTTCGAGGGTCTGGATTTCCTTAGGCGGGCGGTCTGAAGTTAAAACTATCTGTTTTTTCGCCTCATAGAGAGAGTTAAACGTGTGAAAAAATTCTTCTTGGGTAGAATCTTTACCTGCTATGAACTGAATGTCATCTACCAGCAAGACGTCTGCTTCGCGGTATTTTTGATGAAATTCATTCATGGTGTTATTTCTAATGGCGTCGATGAGTTGATTCGTGAAATCATCGCCCTTGATATACAAGCAGGTTTTATTCGAACTGTTACGTTTAACATCATTGGAAATTGCGTAAAGCAAATGAGTTTTTCCAAGACCGGAATTTCCGTAGATGAAAAGCGGGTTATATGCTCCGGCCGGATTGGCCGCCACGGCTAATGCTGCTGCATGTGCAAATTTATTTGAAGACCCGACTATGTAAGTGTCGAAAGTAAATTCGTAGTCCGAATCGATTGCAAGATTCTGGTCACTTTTTTTGTTTAAGTGCTTAAGTTCATCCGGTGTTGTAAAGCAGATATCAATTCCCGAACCAAAAATTTCGTGAAACGCACTTTTTAACAGCACGATATAGCACTTATTCAGGGTTTGTCTATGGAATTCATTAGGCGCCATCAACACGGCTTTGCCTTTTTCAAAATCGAGTTCAATGGGTTCGATTCTGTTGATCCAAGTCTTGTAAGCAACACCTGTGATTTTTGTTTTGCAGAAATCGCAAATTAGATCCCAAGCTTCATTAAATGAGTTCATAACGAGAGAAAACCTCCGAGTTTTAAGATAGTAAAAATGTCTGAAAAATTCTCCGACAACATACTAATTATACCACAATCTCTGGAAAAATTCAATAAAATAGCCCAAAATAAGGCCTCCAGAAAAATTAGTTGACAGCTCTTTTTTAATATTATATAATTCTCTAGTCGTATGTTTTGAAGTGATGTCAAAAGACATTTTTTAGTTATAAAATTTTAAAAATTTAATGGAGGAACTATTAATGCTAAGAACCTATCAGCCAAAAAAACTTCACAGAAAAAAAGAACACGGTTTCAGAAAGAGAATGTCCACTAGAAACGGGATAAAAGTTATTGCCCGTAGAAGAGCAAAGAGGAGAAAAAGACTAACTTATTAATCCTCAGTGGCGGAAATTTGGGCTTGGCGTTTGTGCTGGAGCAGACTTAAAATAATCAGTGCTACAGTGCTGAGTATCAATCCGCCCACAGTTAATTGCCGAGTGTTTAGTGAGGACAAAACTCTATGAAAAAGACTATTTCTCTTAGGCGTAATCAAGAATTTAGACGTGTTTATGCGAAAGGAAGATATTCTTCCACGGATTCTTTGGTTACATACGTTCTGAAAAACAGACTAAATTCTTTGCGTTTGGGGATTACTACCAGCAAGAAGATAGGTAATGCAGTGCAGCGTAACCGAGCAAGGAGAATAATTCGAGCTGCCTATGCGGGTTTTCAAAACAAACTCAGCAAAGGGCTGGATATTGTGTTTGTTGCACGCAAGAGGGCAGTCGAAATTAAGAGCCAGGATATCGCCAAGGACATGAGTTATGAGCTTGGTAAATTGGGGCTCCTGGGGTGAAGACTATTCTTTTAAAGCTTATCGAGTTTTACAGGAAAGTGATTTCGCCTATGAAGAAGCCTTGCTGTAGGTTTACGCCAACTTGCTCTGAGTATGCACTTATATCCATTGAGCGGTTTGGAGCTTTCAAGGGGACGCTATTGGGAATTCACCGAATCTTAAGGTGTAATCCGTTTTGCAAAGGTGGATATGACCCTGTGCCGGAACGTCGGAGATGAGTGGTTAGGGAGTTTTTTCTTTGCTTTCACCTGACTTATTGTTTTAGATAACTAGACAGTTATAAGGAGATTTTAAATTGGGATTTATATTCAATTTGCTAGGTAACATATCGGGATACATTTTGTGGTTTTTCTTTGATGCGGTCAGCAATTATGCGGTGGCTATAATTTTGTTTGCTGTCCTTATAAACTTGCTAATGCTCCCTTTGACTATCAAAAGGCAAAAGAGTATGGCGATGAGTGCAAGAGTTACGGCAAAACAAGCTGAAATCAGAAAAAGATACGAGAAGGATCCCAAAAAATGCAATGAAGAAATTGCAAAGCTTTATGAAAAAGAAGGCTTTAACCCTGCTGGGGGGTGTTTGCCTATGTTCTTGCCGCTGTTACTGCTCGGTGGAATTTATACTGCAATTACTAAACCTCTTCAAAACACTTTGCATATCGCAGCCGATAAAGTTGCGCAGGCAGTGGCTATCTTGCCGAGTATTCCGGAGCTTTCGGGTAAGATTTCTAAAGGATTCGAGCAGCTACAATTGGTTAGACATTTTGATGATATAAGTGATCACTTAAATATGTTTAGTCCGAGTGAATTAGCTGATATCAAAGAGTACAGCAATGGGTTTAATTTGTTTGGAATTAATTTGTTGAATCGTCCAAGTGGAGCTCATTTTTCAGAAATGCTTTGGCTTATCCCTGTTTTTTGTTTTATTCTTTCAGCGCTTGGGATGTACTTGAACCAGAAAGTTAGCGGAGCGCAAAATCAAATGGCGGGATGTGCTAAGTTTATACCTTACGTGGGTGTATTGTTTACTACTTACATCTCGTATACTGTTCCCGGAGCAGTTGGATTTTATTGGATTGTGAATAGTGCTATTGGTCTAATTCAAAGTTTATTTTTAAATAAATACTGCAATATCCACACTATAAATGCTCAAGCAGAGGCTTCAAGACTAGCACGTCTTGAGTTGGATGAATCTTCTGTTAGGTGCATAAAGGATAAAAATTCTATCCGAGAAAACAGCGCGGTTAAGAATATTAAATAGGGTTGAAAATTTGAACGATTAAATAGCCCAAAAGGTGGAAGAAATGTTCTTCTGCCTTTAAACATAAATATCGATAATTTTTTGATTAAGGGGTGGTTTTTGAATAATGAGTACTATCGCGGCAATTGCTACTCCCCGCGGAATGGGAGGTATAGGAGTTATTCGGATTTCGGGTAAGGAAGCTATAGAAATAGCGGATAAAGTTTTTGTGCCGTTTGATGGAAATTCTCATCTTGCTGATTTAAAAGGCTATACAGCGAAGTATGGTAGAATAGTTAGTGGAAATAAATTTATTGATGATGCAGTGGCGCTGGTGTTTAGAGCTCCGAGAAGCTATACCGGTGAGGATGTTGTTGAGATTTCTTGCCATGGAGGACTATATCTTACGAGAGAGGTTTTGAGAGAAGTTTTAAATAGCGGTGCAGTTCCTGCGGAGCCTGGTGAATTTACAAAACGTGCGTTTTTGAATGGTAAGATTGATTTATCTCAAGCTGAAGCGGTTATGGATTTAATTTCTGCAAAAAGTCGAAAAGCTAATCTTATTGCATATAGCCAGCGTGAGGGAAGTGCCAGTAAAAAGACCAATCTTATCAAAGATAAACTTTTGGATATTTCCGCTCAATTATCCGTTTGGGCAGACTACCCCGAAGAAGATATTCCACAGCTTGACTCTGAGTTGTTGAAAACTAATCTTGGAGTCATTCAAAATGAAATTTCAGAAATGATAAAAAATTATGATGTTTGTTCTGCTCTCAAAGAAGGCGTCAGAACGGTTATAATAGGCAAGCCGAATGTGGGTAAATCCACGTTTATGAATTTACTGACGGGATTTGAAAAATCCATAGTGACTGATGTTGCAGGGACGACCCGGGACGTTGTTGAGGAAACGGTTATGGTGGGAGATGTTCCGCTACTACTGTGCGATACTGCAGGTATTCGAGCTACGGATGACGTTGTTGAAAAAATAGGTGTTGGAAAAGCTAAAAGTTATGCTAAAACCGCTGACCTTATCATTGCAATTTTTGACAGTTCGGAAAAACTTACTCAAGAAGACGATGAGATTTTAAAGTTGTGTAAGCCTGAAAATAGCATAATTGTGTTTAATAAAACCGACTTAGATTGCAAAATAGAAAGTAGCAAATTTTCAGATTTTTCTGGAAGAATTGTTGAAATGTCAGCTGCGATGGGAGTTGGGGTTGAAAAATTCAAGCATATCACTGAAGAAGTTGTAGGTGTTACTGATTCCGAGGTTTTACAGGATTCCGTTGGAAGTGAGCGCCAACTGTTGATACTTAAAAAAGTGGATGAGATTATAAATAATGCGATTGAAGATTTAAAAAACAGCATAACATTGGATGCAGTTTCAGTATTAATTTATGATGCAGTTAGTCTGCTTATGCAGCTCACAGGAGAAAGCGTAACTGAAGAAGTAGTGAATAGAGTTTTTTCTAAATTTTGTGTGGGAAAATAAAATTATTTTATAGTGAGGTTTTTTTATTAATGTTTAAAGTTAGATTTGGTTGGTTCGGAAGAGTTATGGCAAGTTGCTTAGTGGCGTTTAATCTTTTGAGTGGAGTTGGATTTTGTACTCATGATAATTGCACAGAAATACGGGCAATAGATAAAATTAGTGATTTGAATGCAGTCTTGAGGGATCAAGGAAAATTTTATGAGATATGTCGCTATATAGTAAAATCTTCTGAGGAGATACCGGTAGATAAAATTAAATTTATATGTTTGCTAGAAAATATTGGAAATGGTAATCTGATTTCTGGTAATTCGGTTCTTAAGTTGAAAGCAAGAATGTATAAGGAGATTACAACGACGCTGTATCCAAAAAAAGAATCAGAAGAATCAAAAAAACCAGAGAAACCAGAAAAATCAGAGAAACTAGAGGAATCAGAAGAATTAAAAAAGCAGCAAGAAAAGCAGCAAGAAAAACGTAGTTACTATCCACTGGTAGTTACGAATGTGTGGACTATAAAACAAAGATTTTATTTTCAAAGCAAACTTTGCAAAGATGCCATAACTTTAATTAATGGTTTTCGTAAGGTTGACCCTAAAAAATTTAGTAGAGAAATAGATCTGTGCACAGATATTTTTGATAGAAATATTAAAAAAATAGAATTACTTAAAAACATAAGTTTCCTGCTAGATGCAGACCTTTTTCCATTAGTGAATAAAAAGTGGGAGTTTTTGAAAAATCATTTTCCTGAGATTAAACCGAAGGATGCAGTTGAGTCTGAGGCTCAAGTTGAGAAACTTATATAGCTAAAATAGGCGTACTATGTTAAAATTTACATAGTCGTCAATTTTATTTCATGAGAATATATTTTTTTAAAATAAAGGAAGGTTACTGATGAGCTATGATGAAACATACCAAGTTTTGGTTATAGGAGCGGGCCATGCGGGGATCGAAGCGGGCCTTGCTTCCGCCAGATTAGGTTGTAAAACCGCTATCTTTGCAATTAATTTAGATTCAGTTGGGAATTGTCCTTGCAATCCTTCGATAGGGGGAACTGCCAAAGGCCACTTAGTAAGAGAAATAGATGCACTTGGAGGTGAAATGGCCAAGACCGCTGATGAGTGTTTTTTACAAAGCAGGATGCTTAATCTAGGAAAAGGTCCGGCGGTGCATTCGCTGAGAGTACAGATTGATAGAAATAAATATAAAGAGATTATGAAGCATAAAATTGAGCTTCAAGAAAATTTATTTTTAAAACAGGCTGAAATAGTATCCATCAGAAAGGACGAAAATTCAGATAGATGGATATCAATTTCTCAAAACGGAATTAAATACATTTCAAATTGTGTAATTATTGCTACGGGTACGTTTCTTAAGGGCAAAGTGTTCATAGGAGATGTTTCGTATGAGAGCGGTCCGGACGGGATTTTCCCCGCAAATTCTTTGAGTAACTCGCTGAAAAAGATGGGCGTTAAGCTAACTAGGTTCAAAACCGGAACTCCTGCAAGAGTTTTGAGAAGAAGCATAAATTTTTCTGAATTAGAACCACAGCCGGGAGATGAAAAAATCGTACCATTTTCGTATTCAACGGGAGAACTTTCAGAAAACAAAGTTCAGTGCTATATGTCTTGGACGAACGATAAAACTAAAAAAGTTATTCTTGATAATATCCACAGAGCACCGATGTACAGTGGAAAAATAGAAGGCGTTGGACCGAGGTATTGTCCTAGCATTGAAGATAAAATAGTTCGGTTTCCGGATAAGCAACGTCATCAACTTTTTATTGAACCTTGCGGACTAAACACAGAAGAGATGTATTTGCAGGGGATGTCTACTTCTTTACCAGAAGAAGTACAAGTAGAGATGTATCGAACTATAAAAGGGCTTGAAAACGTGGAAATTATGAGGCCTGCTTACGCTATAGAGTATGACGTTGTTGATCCAACCGAACTTTATAGTACTTTGGAATTCAAAAATCTTAGCGGTCTTTACGGAGCAGGGCAATTCAATGGTAGTTCGGGTTACGAGGAGGCGGCGGCTCAAGGTTTGATAGCTGGAATAAATGCCGGGCTAAAAATAAAAGGTCGATCTCCGCTTATCTTGGACAGAGGTTCTTCATACATAGGAACTTTAATTGATGATTTGGTTACCAAAGGTGTGAGTGACCCATATCGCATGATGACTTCTCGTTCCGAATACAGATTAGTGCTTCGCCAAGATAATGCTGATGAGCGTCTTATGCCGATTGGAAGAGATATAGGCTTAATTTCGGATTGTGAATGGGAAAAATTTTGCAAACGAGTTAATTTAAAAAATTTAGAACTTGAGCGTGCTAAGAATACCGTGATTATGTCTTCGGAGGAATTAAACAAGATGATTGTTTCACGTGAAACATCGCCGATAGACAGTGCAGTTAAAATGATAGACCTGCTTAAAAGACCCCAGATTACGTATGAATGCTTAGCCCCGTTTGATTTATCCAGGGGAGATGTGCCTCAAGATGTTTTGGAAAAAGTTGAAGTTGAGATAAAATACGAAGGCTATATAAAACGTCAAAACAGACAAATAAACGAAATGCGTAGACTTGAAAAAAAATTACTCCCAACTGATTTTGACTATTCACAGATAAAAGGTATAAGGTTGGAAGCAGCTGAAAAATTAAATAAGATTCATCCTTTGAATATAGGACAAGCCTCTAGAATTTCAGGAGTTAGCCCGGCAGATATTTCTGTTATCTTGATATGGCTTTCAGCTAGACAGTCCGAAGAAAAGTTAAATAGTGAAACAAAAAATTGAAATGTTTCACGTGAAACATTTTGAAAAAGGGGAAACATTGAATGGATTTTTTAAAAAAACAACTCGAAGATTTTGGACTTGATATTAATTCCGAGAAACTTAGCAGATTTAAAATCTACATGGATTATCTTTTGGAATATAACTCTCATACTAACCTTACTTCGATAACTGACCCAAAAGACATTATGATAAAACATTTTTTGGATAGTATTGCTCTGAACAAATTTATAAAAATACCCTCACGAAGCAAAGTTATAGACGTTGGAACTGGTGCAGGATTTCCGGGAGTTCCACTTAAGATATACGATCCTTCACTTAATTTAACACTTATCGACGGCTTGAACAAAAGGATTGTGTTTCTAAAAAATTTGCTTGAAAAGCTCGAACTAGACGCTACTGTGATTCATGGTCGGGCTGAAGAGTATGGACTCAAGCCTGAATTTAGACAATCTTTTGATTTTATAGTATCGCGAGCGGTTGCACCACTTAGAGTTTTGTCGGAATACTGTCTGCCTTATCTGAAACGCGGTGGATTTTTTGTAGCGTTAAAAGGGCGAGAAATTTCTGAAGAAGTGGAAGCGGCTAGGAATGCACTCAAAATTTTAGGTGGCGAGATAAAGGACTGTCTTTCTTTTGAGCTACCGTGCGAAATGGGTAAGAGAAATCTTTTGATTATTGAAAAAAAGACATCAACCCCCAAAGTTTATCCTCGAAAGAACTCTAAAATAGTTTCAGCTCCGCTGTGATACATGGGAGAAGTTTTGTATTATATTGACATTTTAAATCATTATATGTTAAATTCATTATGTGAGCAAAAAATAAATATTTAGACAGCAGTGTAGTTTTTAGGCCTCGAATAAGGATTTTGGCAAGCAATTGGATGCATAAAAAATTAAGTTGCAAGTCTAAAGTATGAAGGAGAACAGTATGGCAAAAATTATATCTGTTTCCAATCAGAAGGGCGGCGTTGGTAAAACTACTACTAGTATCAACTTAGCGGCTTCGATGAGCAAAAGTGGTAAAAATGTTTTAATTATAGATTTGGATCCTCAAGGCAATGCAACGAGCGGTCTGGGGATTGATAAAAAGAGCGTAGAGAAATCTGCTTATGATTTACTTAAAGATCAAGCCGACGCAGGGGAAGTTATAAAAAAGACGGAATTTGATAATTTGTATTTAATTCCATCTCATATAAATCTTGCTGCACTTGATTCCGGTATCAGTTTGTTTTCAGGGAAAGAAAACAGACTTAGAAATAAGATATCCTCTGCAAAAAAAGATTTTGATTACATTATAGTTGATTGCCCGCCATCGCTGGGGATAATAACCATAAATGCGTTTTGTGCGAGTGATTCGGTTATAATTCCAATTCAGTGCGAGTACTATGCGTTGGAGGGTCTATCTCAACTCATAAACACTATAAAGGTAGTTAAGCGGCATCATAACCCTGAATTTGAAATAGAGGGTATTTTGATGACTATGTGTGATACTAGGCTTAACCTTACGAAACAAGTTATGGCAGAAGTTGAGAAAAGTTTTGCAGGAAAAGTATTTAAATCTGTGATTCCGAGGTCCGTGAAGTTAGCTGAAGCACCGGGATTTGGAAAGCCGGGAGTTTATTTTGATAAATCAAACAGAGCTTCAAAAGCGTATATAAGTCTTGCGCAGGAAGTTATGGCTTAAGGAAGGAGTAAGAGTTTTTTGAGTTCCAAATTATCTGGGCTTGGTCGAGGATTAGATTTTATATTTATGCAAAATAATTCCGAAACCAAAGATACTCCTGTGACTTTGAAATTAACAGAGATTATCCCCAACGCGAGCCAACCGAGATATAATTTTAATAGTTCTTCTTTGCAAGAGCTTGCGGATTCTATATCTAAATATGGCTTGATTCAACCTATTGTGGTACGTCCTAACGTGGATGGTACCTACAAGATAATTGCTGGTGAAAGGCGGTGGAGAGCGAGTAAATTAGCTGGTTTAGATGAAGTTCCGGTGGTTATAAAAGAAGTAGATGACCTAAAATTAATGGAAATGGCACTTATTGAAAATCTTCAAAGAGAAAACCTTTGTGCAGTGGAAGAGGCTAAAAGTTATAAATTTTTAATTGAGAAATATAACTTAACTCAAGAAGAGCTTTCTAAAAATTTGGGTAAATCCAGATCGCATATCGCCAATACTTTAAGACTATTGGAGCTTCCCAAAGGAGCTATAGAGAAACTGGAAAACAACGAGATAACATCCGGACACGCTCGAGCCCTTTTATCTTTAGGCTCACATGAAGCAATTGAACAAGCGCTTTCTGTTGTTATTTCACAAAAATTAAGCGTTCGACAAACAGAGGAGCTTGTTAAAAAGATTCTTCAATCTCAGGAAAATCCTTCAGAGTCAAAGAAAAAAGTTCAAGATGAATTCTTTTTAAGTATCGAGCGAAAGCTAGAAAGCAAATTCGGCAGGAAGATAAATATCGTTAGCGGAAAAAGCAAAGGAGTTCTTAAAATAGAGTTTAGTGGTAAAGAGGATCTTTCTAAAATTTGCCACGAGATTTTCCGAAATGACTTATAGAATTTGAAAGGAGAAAAACATATGTTAGATATAAAAGTAATTAAAGAAAACCCGGAAAAAGTAAAAGAGGCTATGAAAAATAGAGGCCAGAATATGGATGCTCTAATTGATGAAGTACTAAAAATAGATGACCTCAGACGTAGCGCCTTGAGTGATATGGAAAAGGAAAAATCACTTCAAAATTCAGTGAATAAAAAAATTCCCGAACTCAAAAAGGCCGGAGAAGACATCTCTAAAGTTATGGCCGATATGAAAGCGTTATCGGATAAGATTTCTGAATTAAAAAATAAAGTAACTGAACTTGAAAAAAACCAACGGGACATTCTGCTTTCTATTCCTAACGTACCGAATAGTGAAGTTCCTGTAGGTAAGGACGATTCTCAGAATTTAGAGATAAGAAAACATGGAGAAGTTCCTAAATTCGATTTTGAGCCTCTTCCTCATTGGGAAATTGGCAAGAATTTAAACATTTTGGACCCCGAGCGTGCAGCCAAAGTTACAGGTGCAAGGTTTCACTTTTATAAAAATTTAGGTGCACGTCTTGAAAGAGCGGTTATAAACTTTTTCTTAGACACACACACTTCAAATGGATATACTGAAATTCTACCTCCATATATAGTGAACTCAGACTCGCTTTATGGCACAGGTCAATTGCCAAAATTCGATAATGGTTTTAAATTAGAAGAGCTTGATTATTATCTAATACCAACCGCTGAAGTTCCCGTTACAAATTTGCACCGAGATGAAATTTTAGAAGGTGATAAATTACCAATTAAATATTGTGCATATTCGGCTTGTTTTAGATCTGAGGCGGGCTCTGCGGGACGCGACACCAGAGGACTTATCAGACAGCATCAGTTTAATAAAGTAGAACTTGTTAAGTTTTGTAAACCAGAAGACTCTTACAAAGAACTCGAGAGCCTCACCCTTGATGCAGAGCGTTTACTTCAAGTTTTAGGACTTCCTTATAGAGTTGTATGCCTATGCACAGGTGATATAGGATTTTGTTCAGCTAAAACTTATGATATTGAAGTTTGGATGCCGTCGTATAATAGGTATGTTGAAATTTCTTCTTGTTCAAACTTTGAAGCCTATCAGGCTCGCAGACTACAAGCCAGATACAAAAATACTCCTAAAGATAAAGCTCAGCTCGTGCATACGCTCAATGGTTCAGGTTTAGCCGTAGGACGCACAGTTGCTGCAATTCTTGAAAACTATCAACAGAAAGACGGCACTGTTAAGATTCCAGAAGCACTTAAAAAATATATGGGCACGGATATCATAAAATAATAAAATTTTTTAAGTTAGCCACCTCCTCAGAGGTGGCTTTGTTGATGTTTTACTAATTTTCTGATATAATACATTAAAAAATATTGGAAATGAGGGTTTGAAATGAAAGTTATAAATCAGATGAGATTAATAAAGTTGCTAACATTGAATAGCGATAAATTAAATGAATTTTGTAATCTAACGAGTTTAGACGATATGTACTTTTGGGCGAAGAACCACGTAAAAGAAATAAATCAAGAAGAATTTTTCAGTTTTATATTACAGTGTGCAAAGTATGAATTTGATAAACTGAAAGGGATAGAAACCTTATCAGAAGGAGATGAAAAAAATATTTTTGGAGGGCTGTTTGATTTTAAATTAAAATCAGCTGTTTCTGCGTCTTTGGCTGCTATTTTAGCAATATCACCTGTTAGCGGCGTGGAGGTGGGAAAATCAAATAAGGATTTTAAAGATAAAATTCAAAAGACTAAATTAAGTGGACTAGAAGTAGGAAAAAAAATTAATCATTATGATAAATCCAAGATTTTAAAGACTATAGGTAAAATTGGAGGCGCGGGTTTGGCTTCTACTGCATTTATAGGCACCGTGGGATTTACAGGAGGGTATCTATACCGACAGTCAGATAATGCCTTTCAACGAGCAACAATAGGATCCACGGATAGAATCAGAGCTACTAATGAAAACTTCGAAAATCTTATCGCGCAAAAGATAATAATAGATAATCGACTCCAAGGATACAAATATACAAGTGCGAATGCACAAAGCCAAGAATTAGCAGGAAAATACGTAATTTTTTATTCGGGGAGCGGTAGTTCTAATACGTTTCAAATATGCGATGTAGCGGAGTATTATACCAAAAAAGGTGCCACCGTAATTGGAGTAGATTATGAAGGGTTTGGCAAAAGTGGAGAGAAAGTATCAAGCGGTAAGATACGGCAAGAAAATATCTACAAAGATGCTGTAGCTACCTACGATTATGTAAGACAAAATCTAAATATTTCTTCGTCTGATATCATTATTCATGGATATTCTCTTGGAGGTCCTGTTGCTGCTCATGTTGCGTCAAAGGCTTCGGTGAAAGGCGATAAGCTCCATGGTCTAATTTTACAAAGTTCCATGAAAAACACGCCTAATGCTGCTAAGGGCACTTTAGCAAATAAAGGTTCCGCTACGAAGTTTTTTGGTACACTTGGATCTTTTCTTTTTGTGGATCAATTTGATTGCGAAAAAGAACTTAAACAATTGTACAAGCATAATCCAAATATTAAAGTAAACATATGTGCAGGAAACGAACAGGACGGTTTGCGATTGGAATCTACTCGTCTAGATGAAATAGCTAAGAAAATTGGATTTAAGAATTTGAAGATCTATTCAGGAGAAAAAGGACATCTGGTAGATAGTAATAAAGCGCCAGTTGAAAACTTCACTTCTGATTTTAGCTCCAATTAATTTAAGATGTGCAGGGGTACTTAAAGCATTACCTGATAGAAATTCGTGATATTTGTAATCCATAGAGTCCAGCGAAACGGCTTAGAAGATAAATTGATTTTTTAAACACAATAAAAAAACCACCTTTACTTTTGGTGGTTTTACATTTATACTGATATCTTAATTCCAACAAAAAAGTGTTGGCACTTTCCTATCTTCCCAGGCCGTCACCGGCCAAGTATTTTCGGCATCGTCTAGCTTAACTACCGTGTTCGAGATGGGAACGGGTGTACCCTAGACATCATCAGCACCAACACTATGTCACTAAGTATAATCCAACAATCCAAGCTTGTCAACAAAAATTTGCATTATCTCCCTTTTGTATAATTATTTTTTTAAAATAAGCGTTTGAGTATACATACAATACTAAAAAATAGCCGTGTTTTTCAAAAATAAAAAAATTCTTTGAATATATAACGAATATATCGTAAGATAGAAGAGGCTAAAAACACCTCCTTTGGGGATTAGTTTCCTATCATTTTTGAATGATTTAATTGATAATCTTGTTAGTTAGGTTGAAAATGTTGAAATCTTTGTGGAAAATGAGGAAAACTTTTTGAATGAGATGGTTTTTTCAAAAATTTGAGGTGTAAAAGTTGATTTTTTAAATTTTTTAGAAAAGGTGAGTTATATGGAAAACAACAGTAATTTGAATGTTTTGAATGTTTGTAAGGTATCGGAAAGGGCAATTATTCCCACGCGTGCAACCGAAGGGTCTGCCGGACTGGATTTATATGCTTGTTTAGAAAATGAAGTTGTTATAAATCCCGGAGAAAGAGTTTTTATACCATGTGGGATATCAATTGGTATATCTAGCAATAAATACGTAGCGCTGATATTTGCTCGCAGTGGACTTGCGGTAAAAAAGGGAATTACTTTATCAAATGGCGTGGGCGTGATCGATAGCGACTACAGAGGGAAACTTGGAGTGGGCCTTTATAATATAAGCAAAGAACCCTATGTAGTTTCCCACGGGGACCGTATTGCACAAATGCTCATAATGAGTGTTGAAAATGTGGTTTTGAAAGAGGTATCCAGCTTAGACTCCACCGAGAGAGGCGAGGGAGGATTTGGTTCAACCGGAAAGTAAAACCTTAAAAGTTTATTTTTGTGGGTTTTTAGCAGTTGTTATATGGTATAATAAAAAATATAGTTTATCCATATGAATTAAGGATAAAATCAATAAAATAAATAGTTGGGGGTTGCTTATAAAATGTTTTCAAAAGAAATAGGAATAGATTTAGGCACGGCCAATACTTTAGTATTCGTGAAAGGCAAAGGTATTATCAATAGAGAGCCGTCCGTTGTGGCGCTTGATACCAAAACCGATACAGTAATAGCAGTAGGTGAAGAAGCCAAAAACATGATAGGTCGGACCCCAGGGTCAGTTATTGCGGTAAGGCCTCTTAAAGACGGAGTTATAGCTGATTTTGATATTGCTGCCCTTATGCTCAAGTATTTTATATCCAAGACGGTTAAAAGTATGTTTTTTAGCAAACCCAGAGTAGTAATATGTATACCTTCAGGGGTTACGGTTGTAGAAAGGCGAGCGGTTGAAGATGCAGCTAAACAATCTGGAGTAGGGACTGTGGAATTAGTTGAAGAACCTTTTGCGGCCGCACTAGGTGCAGGATTACCCATTCAAAATGCCAAAGGAAGCATGGTTGTTGATATTGGTGGAGGTACGACTGAAGTTGGAGTTTTATCGCTTGGCGGGATAGTTACAGCCACCTCGGAGCGCGTTGCAGGAGATAAATTCGATGAAGCTATCATTTCCTACATAAGGAAGAAATATAATGTTTTAATAGGAGAGCGTACCGCTGAGAATTTAAAAATATTAATAGGTTCAGCCATGCCTTATGAGGGCGAGCAAGAAGTTGCGGTTAGGGGTAGAAATTTGATAGATGGTTTCCCGATGACTGTAGTAGTTTCTTCAGAGGATATCCGTAACGCGCTTGTAGAGCCTTTAAAACACGTTATAGAAGCCATTAAAAGGGCTCTTGAAAATACTCCTCCTGAACTTGCAGCCGACCTTATGGATACAGGTATCACCCTGACAGGTGGAGGAGCACTTCTAAGAGGAATTGATAAACTTATTTCTTCTGCCACGAATATTCCGGTATATGTTGCCGAAAGCCCTCTGGACTGCGTAGCTGATGGTGCAGGGAAATGCCTTGAGAATGCTCCAAGAAAACAAACAGGGCGTGTGAGGAGATACAAATAAATTTTACAAATTATGAGGTAATAAATTGAAAGGTTTCTTTAAAAGTACTGTTTTTAAGGTTATAGCCGTCATCATGGCGGCAATAATTTCAGTTGTGCTATATACTTTTTTCAATCCTGACGATAACGTCTTTACAAATGTTTTGTGTTATACTACCTTACCCTTTCAAAAAGCTTTTAAGGGCCTTGAAAACGTAGCCAATGATTTTAATTATCAGTTTAAGCAAAAAGAGGAGCTTCAAAGCGAAATAGATTCTTTAAAAAGTGAGATAAGCGGTCTGCGAGACCAGCTCATCGATTACAACGATACTAAAAGAGAAAATGCTAAATTTGCCAAGTTTTATGGGTTTAAGAAAGATAATCCAAGTTTGAAATTCGTTCCTGCTTCGGTTATAGGGGTAGATAACATAGGGTTTTTCCAAAGTTTTACTATCGATAAGGGTAGTAACTCCGGGATATCTAAAAATGACATTCTTATAACCGAAAATGGGGTTATAGGGTACGTTTGTGCAGTCAATTCTATATGCGCTAAGGTCAAAACTATATTATCCCCGGATATTAAAATAGGAGTCTCAGACTCGGTAAGTAATGAATCAGGGGTAGTAATTGGCAACATTGAAATCGCTCCACAGAATTTAACTCGCATGATGTTTATCCCAGCACAAAACTCCATGAAAATCGGCGATATTATTGCAACCACAGGTGTTAGTGGGATGTATCCTAAAAATTTAAAAGTGGGCAAAGTTAAGTCTTTGGAGTACGATGATAAAGAATCGTCGCACTATGCAGTTATCGAACCATTTGAGAATCTTAGTGAAGTAAAGGATGTTTTTGTGGTAACGGACTTTGAAGGTAAGGGGTTAGTAGCGGTTGAGTGAAGCTTGTGAGATAAGCGAGGACGGGTTAGTTTATGAATAAAATACGTAAAATCTTAAGGTATATTATTTACATTATTGAATTGTGTTTACTTTATTCATTAGAGCAAACTTCTATCTTTTGGTTTGGATTTAAGGGAATAAAACCAATGCTTATAGTTATTGGGTTTGTGTGTATAGCGCTTTTTGAAACAGAAGAAGTTAATGTTGTGATAGGATTTTTAACCGGCTTGCTAGTGGACTTTTCCTTTGGTGGAATATTTGGAATAAATGCGGCCATTTTAGGGGTTATGGGAGCTGCTTTAGGAGTGCTTTTCTCTAGAAAATTAAGCGTCACGGCTCTAAATGCGCTTTTAATTTCAGTTATCGTCTCGATTATTGAAATGAGCCTAAACCTATATTTACGCCCACAGCTGTATGGTTTAGTGGATGTTTGGCATTTCTGGCAAACTTCATTTATTTCTTATGTTTTAATCAGCGCCGCTGTGAGTGTACCTATTTATTTTATTATTAGGACCATTTCGTATTTAACAAGGGAGAAGCTCGATGAATACTATAAATACTAAAGGTGTTGACAAAAGAAGATACGTATTTTTTTTAGTGGTTATCTTGCTGATATTTGCAGGTTTTGTTTTGCGGCTTGTAGATTGGCAGGTATTCAATTCGGAATACTATAGAGTGAGAGCCAACAGCAGTAATGTATATTTTGTAAAAACCGACCCCGTAAGAGGAGAAATCGTTGACTCAGATGGAGTTGGACTTGCAGTAAACGATACTGGCTACAAGTTAGTTATTGATAGGCTCTTAATTGAAAGTGGAAGTGAAACCGAACTGATACTGAAAGCGGTTAATATTTTAGAGTCTCTGGGGAATGAATGGATAGATATCTTGCCAATAAAACTCGAAGGAGAAGAATTTTTGTTTTCCGAAGAGAAAGAGAGCCAGATAAGAACTCTCAAAGAAACTTTAAATTTACCAGAATCATCTAGTGCCGAGGACTGCATTGAAGCGATGGTTTCTAAGTATAAAATTGAGGACAATCTCTCAAAAAAGGACAAACGCATAATTTGCAGTGTTAAATATAATATGGATAAAAGTGGGGTATATTATTCCAAATCTACACCCTATGTGTTGGCGGATAATCTCAGCAAAGAAGCCGTGGTAGTTATCATGGAGAAGTCAGAGAGTTTAAAAGGCACGAGAATTCAGGCTTCTTTAGTTCGTAAGTATATAAATGGCACGATAGCTCCTCATATTGTGGGATATACAGGGTTTATGTCTAGCGAGGAGTACGAGAAAAGGAAAGATACCTACCCTATGGACGCCATTATAGGCAAGACAGGAATTGAAAGTGCTTATGAAGACTATCTCAGGGGCGTTGGGGGAAAGAGAATGATACAGATGTCGCCCGAGGGAGAGACCATGGACGTCTGCGAGAAAGAACCTTCAACGGCTGGAAATACCGTTTTTTTGACTATCTCTTCTAAATTGCAGGAAGTAGCCAATAAGTCCCTAGAAGAGAACGTTTTAAGGGCAAAACATTCCGGTGCGGGGGATTGTGTATCAGGAGCAGTTGTGGCGTTAAACGTGAATGATTTTTCCGTCCTTGCGGCGGCAACTTATCCGGGTTACGATTTAACAAAATTTATGGAAGACAAATCCTACTATGCCGAGCTTTACAAAGATAAAACCTTGCCACTTTTAAATAGGGCATTTTCCGGCGCTTATGCACCGGGATCGATATACAAACCTCTAGTAGCTTGTGCTGCACTTCAAGAGGGAAAACTTACTGCACAAGAAACTATATTTTGTGGAGGCAGCTTCAACTACTATACAGGCTATCGGCTCAGATGTATGGGTCATCATGGTGCGGCTAAATTAGTTAATGCTTTAGCTAAATCCTGCAACGTTTATTTTGCTGAGCTTGGCAGGAGACTTGGTGCAGAGACTCTGGCTGATTGGGCGCGAAAATTTGGAATAGGAGTTAAGACGGGAATTGAAATTGGTGAAAGCCAAGGAATTTTAGCAGGGCCTCAACATTGTGAAGCCGTGGGAGCTAAATGGTATCCATCGGGTTCGTCGCAGGCAGCGATAGGGCAGTCGGATAATATGTTCACTCCCGTTCAATTGGCTACTTATGCTGCTACTATCGCAAACGGTGGCAACCGGTACAAAACTCATTTAGTTAGTAAAATCATGGACTATAACCGTTCTAAAACCATAAAAGAATTTGGTCCGGAATTAGTTGAATCAACGGGTGTATCGCCTGAAAATTTGGAAAACGTTAAAAAAGGCATGAGGGAAGTTGTGCTTTCGGGGACGGCGCGTGATTTTTCTGGTTATCCGATACCCATAGCAGCTAAGACCGGTACAGCTCAAAACTCCGGGTCGGACCACACAACTTTTATTTGTTTTGCACCCTATGAAAAACCTGAAATTGCAATAGCGGTGGTAGTGGCGCACGGTAAATTGGGAGCTGTTTCGAAGAACGTTGCAAGGGATATAATGGATGTTTATTTCAATCTCAAAAGTAGCTGAGATAAAAATTAGTTCAAAAAAATTGACAATTTTCTGTAAATATATTAGTATGTGAATTGAATTTCGATCTCTATCCAAAATACGATCATTTTGTTGTAGCAGTAGGTGTGCGGGTGATCGATTTTAGTGTAATGGAATAAACTTTAAATATGTGATATAATTTGTCATAGTGTTTCAAAAGTATTTCATTATATAATATTTAAGTGTTATTTTGGGGTATATAACAGAAACAATAATCTACAAATTTATTGGGAGGATTAACAAATGAAAATTGCACTTAGTGCACAAGACGTTAAAAAAGAATTGATGGTTAGGTTTTGCATAGCTTACAACGGAATTTTAGTTAAACACAGATTATGTGCAACTGCTGCCACTGGTAAGTTAGTTTCCGAGGCCACTAATTTGGAAGTTGAGAAGTTTTTGGATTCAAAGCAAGGCGGCTGTGAACAGATGTCGTCGAGGGTATCTTGCGGGGAAATTGATATGGTTATATTTTTCCGCGATCCTATTCGTCCTGAGCTTGTAGGAGCTCCTGAAAATGACCTTCTCAGATTATGCGATTTACATACCATACCTTTAGCTACTAATTTAGCTACTGCCGAGATTTTAATACATGGTCTTGAGCGAGGAGATCTTGACTGGAGAAAAGTTGGAAGACCACTAATCTAACTGCTGACAAGCAAGCAGGTTTTTAGGATTTATAATTTTAAAATTGAAGGCCATGCTGAAATAAGTGTGGCTTTTTGTGTATTCAAAAAAAAATTATGTATCTCGAAGTGAAATTCGTTTTAACGCCGAACTGTGCGAGAAAGATAGATTAAATTTGACTAAGCTTTTAATTTATGTTAAAATTAAAAATATAAAAATGAAATGGAGGATAAAAACATGGAATTTATTGAAATTATGGAGAAAATAGGCAAAAATCCTGAGCAATTAGAAAAATTATTAGAATTAAAAAAATTTGATGAGGTATATCAACTTCTTAAGAAAAATGGATATAAAAAGAGCCCTGAAATGCTAAGGAAGGACGTAGAGGAGCTCATAACGAAAGGTTTAATGAGATTAGAAAATGCAGAGCTTTCTAAAGTTTCTGGAGGTGGGTTGAAAGAGAATATAACTAGAGCTACTTCTCTAGGGATGGCATCTTTGCTGATGTTGGGAGCTAGCCCAATGAGCTCGCAAGCTAGCGCACATGGTGGTTTTCAAGGCGGCGGAGCATCAGTGGGTGCTAAAGTGCCAACAAACTTTAACAAATCGGCTAATACTAAGCAGGGCTCATCAAAATTGCCTTTTACATCTTCCGTTAAGAAAAGTAATGTTGCTAAGATTATTGGAGCAGTGGCAGCTCTGGGTGTTGTTGGAGGATTGGGTTATGGAGGCCGTGTGGTGCAAGATAAGCTTTCTAAGCCAAAGCAAGAACCAAAAATAGAGTCAGAGGGAGAGCCAAATCCAAATCAAAATTCCACGCAAGAGCCGAAGGTGGAAATAAGTGAAAAAAAAGTATTTATCGACAGTGAAGACTTCATTGAAGAGCATGTGGCCGAATGCACGATATTCAACCGAGCTAAACGTAAAGCATGTTTCGAATGCATTAAAAATATTAGTGAGGCTTTAGGAATCACTGGCTCAAAGCACCTGAAAGATTTAACTTACGGTGGATATAAGGTTACTGATGGAAAAGGCCTGAGTTCGAATGAAATTGGTTGTTTTTTATGTCATGTCGTGACCGGTTATGCGTGTGGTGAATCAGTCAAAAGCATGACCAAATTTCAGGAATGTGTTTTCTTAAGTTGTTTGCAAAGTCTTACTTTGTTTGAAGCTTTTGCAAGAGAATTTCAAGACCCTCAAAAACACGAAAAAATCAAACAGTGTATTGGATATTTAATAGATTTTTATGAAAAATCGAACAAAGAATATGATACTAGTAGCAACCAGAACGCGATTGGATATTTAAAAGATGCTTTAGATTTTTTGCCCAAATTTGTGGTGAACAACACATTTTATAATAGTGCTAAGTTGCATGAAAAGTTTAATGAAGGGGAGGGTGCTTGTGTATTGGCAGCAAAACTGCACCAAGCATTAGAAGAGAACAAAATTGATGAGGACAGAATAAAAAGTATCAAAGTATTAAATAATTTTGATGAGCAGGAATATGCGCTGGGTGATATTATTTTAGATGATTTGGATGTTTTTGTCGTACATAGGATTAGAAAGGTTATTGTAGAATGCACTGAGGGCAAAAGATATACATTTAAGTGGAATTATGTTGATGAAACCTTTAGTCTCGAAGATACTGATACTCAGCCAGCCACAGAGTAGCAAAAGCTCCTCGGTTTTCCGGGGGGCTATATATTAAAGCAAAAATCAGTTTAGGGGAAAGCTTCAGGCATTTTCGTTTTTGCTGTGAAGGGTTGGCTGGTTTAATATATAGCCCTGCTGGTGAGGTCGGTATTGAAATTCAGTTTGGCTTGCAAAAGTTTTTAATTTGAAGCTATCAAATATTTTTTAAACATTGACTTTTTTAAAGTTTGAGCGTAAAATGACTATCTGGAAGAAAGTAATTTTTAAAGAAATTTATAGTTGTCCTCGGTCTTTGAGTTTAAAGGTCGAGGAATAGTTATATTAATTGGGGGAAGATAAAATGAAGTTAATATCGCAGAGAATTCGAGGAATGCAAGATGTCTTGCCTGAGGAGGGTAAAAAATTACTATCCGTGCTAAAAATCATTATGGGCGAAGCAAAGCTATATGGTTTTGATTTCATACGCACTCCTGTTTTGGAACAAACTAAACTTTTTGAGCGTTCCGCAGGGGACGATTCGGATGTTGTTAATAAGGAGATGTATAGTTTTAAAGATAAAGGTGGGCGGGAAGTTTCACTTCGGCCGGAAGGTACCGCAGGGGCTATGAGGGCTGTCCTGGAAAATGGACTGCATAACCAAACTTTACCGCTTAAATTAATGTATTTTTCTTCGTGTTATAGATACGAAAAACCTCAACAAGGAAGATACAGAGAATTTTATCAATTGGGGCTTGAATTATTTGGTAGTGCTGAGGGAGCAGCCGACGCCCAGCTCATTTCCGCTGGATATTCAATTATCAAAAAGCTAGGAATAGAGGGAATCAAGCTGAGCATAAATTCAATTGGTTGCCCTGAGTGTAGAAGTAAGTACGTGGAGGCTCTTAAAGAGTATTTTAAACTTAATTTAGATAAGTTATGTAAAGTATGCTGCGAAAGGCTGGAGAGAAACCCTCTTAGACTTTTAGATTGCAAAGAAGTGCAGTGTAAAGAAGTGAAGGCAGGGGCACCTAAAATAACTGATTTTCTTTGCGACTCATGCGAACAGCATTTTGAAGATTTGAAATCAAATTTGGATGCCATGAAGATAAGCTACAAAATTGACCCCGAAATAGTTCGTGGCCTAGACTACTACACAGGTACAGTTTTTGAATTTTTAGCTAATTTTGATGGCGTCGAAACAGCGATATGTGGTGGTGGTAGGTACGATAATTTATCTGAAACTTTAGGAGGTCCCCACCTGCCGGCCGTAGGTTTAGGATTTGGTGTTGAGCGGCTTTTAAATGTTATGGAGGGAAGAAAGTTATCCACTGAGCCCGAACCAAAAATTTACGTTGCTTCAGCAGATAAACAAACTAGTCTATATGCTCAGGCTGTTTGCGGGGACCTGCGAGAAGCAGGAATAATTGCTGACTCCGATATATCATCTCGCTCATTAAAAGCTCAACTAAAATACGCTAGCAAAGTGGGCTTTAATTACGTTCTAATTCTTGGAAATGACGAAATACAGTCGTGCGAGGGAAAAATTAAAAACATGACCACTGGATTTGAAACGAAAATAAATCTTAAAAATTCCATTTCAAAACAATTCTTAGATATTTTGGATAACGATACTAAAAATATTTAATTATCTAAACTATCGCAAATTTCTAAGAACTCTTGTTTAGTTTCAGAGCTAAAAATTTTTTTACGAAGTTGAGTTGCGTTGGGGAAATGTTTTAGATACGCAGACATGTGTCGTTTAAATTCTTTAACTCCAACGTAGTCGCCTTTATATTCGCAAATTTTTTCAAGATGCAGGCGTATTATTCTCAATTTTTCTGCCACAGGGATATTTTGATATGTATATTCGTCTTTAGAATTAATCTGAGAGAATATCCACGGGTTACCCACGGCACCTCGTCCTATTGCAACCATATCGCAATTTGTTTCTTGAATCATGCTAAAGGCATCTTGAGCGGAAAGTATGTCTCCGTTGCCTATGACTGGGATATCCACTGTTTTTTTAACCTCTTTTATGACTTCCCAATCGCACGAACCCCTATACATTTGTTCTTTACTGCGTCCATGGATAGTTATCGCGTCAGCGCCGGCTTGTTGGCATGTTTTTGCTACTTCCGGTGCGTTTGTTTTATTCCAGCCAGAGCGAATTTTTACAGTAACCGGCAAACTGCAAGCTTGCTTTACACTCTTAACGATTTCTCCACACAGTTCTGGATTTTTCATCAATGCTGAGCCTGAGTTTTCTTTGACTATCTTTGGAGCAGGGCATCCCATGTTGATATCAATTATTTGGGGCATAACTTGAGGCACAATAATTTTAACAGCTTGGTAAAAATCTTCAGGCAGGCTCCCGAAAAGCTGTAATGCAAAGGGCTTTTCTAAGTCTGAATGATTGGCAAGTTCGAAGGTTTTAGTGCTATTGTAAATTATGCCTTTAACACTTACCATTTCGCTTGTTAGATATGAAGCTCCGAACATTTTGCAAATTTCTCTAAATGCTTTATCTGTTATTCCCGCCATTGGAGCTAAAGAAGCTATTCCTTGAATTTCTATGTTTCCTATTTTCATTTTTTATTCCTTTTTATTT
>ERZ1034917.359-NODE-359-length-42638-cov-12.531268_pt1 | contig 42638 bp, 35 predicted proteins | sample MGYA00520605_ERZ1034917 | MGnify/ENA primary metagenome ERZ1034917 (study PRJEB33766, sample SAMN09781784) | gut metagenome | biome: gut microbiome | host: Homo sapiens | place: Madagascar | study: EMG produced TPA metagenomics assembly of the PRJNA485056 data... | reverse complement strand
ATTTTCAAACAAAACAAACGAGATTTCTATCAAAAAAGCATTGATAGAGGTTCCCATTAGCTGAAGCAATGAACTGGCGTTTCCCGGAAATATCCAAAAAACTGTTTGAAGAGCTGCTTGACCGGGCGCTTGAACTGACACAGCATCATAAGTTCATGTTCAATAATCCTTTGCATGCGATTGCCATACAACCATTGACCTCTGTCTTACGAAATATGATTGGGTCTATTACCGCAAAAACAAAGGGGCGATAAAGCTTTAAATAGAACTTGACCTGTCTGGAAATCTGCCCTGTTTCGTGCTGATGAGTGACAGCAGAATGGCAGATATTCGCGCTGCAAGAGAGAATGTTGTTATTCTGCCGGACAGCATTCATACCTTCGATAAGGGATACTGCGATCTGAAATGGATTAAACTCATTGCAGATGAGGGCGCCTTTTTCATCGCATATATCAAGTTTCTACATGCTTTTAAGCTCACTCTGACAGAAATCGCAAAACGGATTTGCGACATGCTCATGCAGAAACCCTCTCTGCTGGAAGTCCTTTGTCTCGACAAAAAGACCATCCAAAAGCCGCCAGATTGGAATCTACCGCATCAGCCTGAGCTTTTTAATCCATTCACATGCTGATTCTTTTACCAAACAGCAATGAACAGGAACAGGAATTGCTGCCAAGAAAGCCAAATGGGATACCATTGAATAAAATAACCTATTAGACTATAATTAAAGCCATATAGAATATTGACAAATCTGGAAAAACATTTATAATTATGTCAAAAGTTCACATTCATCTCATAGGAGGCAAAAGTGGGAATTTCAAAGAAATACGGAACGGTCGTGCAAATCAGTTCAGAATGTCGCTTGACGATGTGGCAGAATGAAAAATTTACATTGATAGAGCTCTTGATCGTTATTGCGATCATCGCAATTCTTGCCGCACTTCTTTTGCCGGCGCTGAATGTGGGACGCGAGAAGGCAAAATGTATTTCCTGTCTCAATAACCTGAAAAATTTCGGTACATTTGTAAGCATGTATCAGATGGATTTCCAATGTTTTCCGCCGCCGGATGGATATAAAAACGCCGGGGTATGGTCCACAAATCCTGAGGGAACCGCCAATCCCGATTTCTGGGGAGCCAATATGGTAACAGAATATTTTAAAATCAAAACGAGTAATCCATCTTCTTCCGCATCTATTTTTAGTGTAAAATACACCGCCACAGGTGAACGTGGGATATGGGCATGTCCAAGCAGGGATGATCTGGTCGGTCGGCTCACTTTCAGTCAATCAGTAAATGCAAGAACCATTGCCGGCAATCTTGCCTTGGGAAAGGTAGCGAATGGACTGAATCTAAAAACTGGTCGCTGGCCTCTGCCGTCGCGTCACGCGATGTACGGAGAATGCGACTGGAATCCAGTTTACGGTGCTAGCTACGGTGGTCAATTTGCGCCAAAAGGGGTGGGGTTCCCGCATAACAACGGCTGTAATGTGCTCTATGTGGATATGCACGTGAATAGCAGAAAATATGGAACTTTTACGATCGGATCTACTCCGTTTTCTCCATTCTGGACGGATTCGAAGGTTTATATAGGACGTCCAGACTGATTTCCTGGAAACAATATTTGTCTGCAGACGTGTCCTAACAATTAGCCAAAAAGGCGGAGCCAAACTTTGTCCGTAACAGTATATTACGGTTGCCTAAACCCAAAGGAGGGCTCCGTAAATTGAAAAACTTGAGAGAAACAAGTTTCAGGCGCATTTACAGAGAAAGGAGCACAATGGATATCCTTTGACCTTACGGGAGAAACAGGGGAACCGGACAAGAGCCAAGGTTCGCTTCAGAATAGAACATGTGTCCAGAGCCATGAAGCAACGAGCCTAGGATATCATTCTGAAAACAGATTGGAATAAAGAAGGCGGAAGTGAAGTCGGGATTACGCAATATTGCATATAACATGGAGCGATTCTGCTTTCTGATGAAGCAGACCGTATAAAAGGAGGTTTTCAGCTGAAAAAACAAGAAAAGTCGGCTTTTTCTATCCTGGAGACTTAAGGAGGAGAAACAGGAAAGTTGAATTACAGCAATGAAAAATCTCATTCGGAGATTTTCCAATAGAAACAAATGGAATTCCTGTCAAAAAAGTATTGATAGAGATTCCCCAAAAAAGAAAAAGGAGTTTTTTACTTATGAAATGGTGCATTTCTCTGCTGGCTGTACTATTTACCGCTGTACTTGCGGCATCGGATGTTCTGGAGGATTTTCAGAAGGCACATGCGCTTTATAAACAGAGAAAGTATCTGGAAGCATCGAATGTTTTCAGCCAACTTGCAAAAAAGACAACCGGCATGCAGAAAGAGCAGGCGCAATTCTACCAGTCCCTCTCTCTCGGCAGGGCAAAAAAACTGTCCGAAGCCCTTCAGGTAGCGGATATCATTTCCACGGAAACGTTGAAAAACCGAGCCCGCATGGAGGCATATGATGAAAACAGAAAATTCAATGAGATTGTCAGGGAGTTTGCAAAAGCAAAAATCGACTCCTGGCCGGAAGAATACCGTAGCCGCGGTCATTTCCTGCTCGGCAAAGCACTGGGTTTTACCTCTCAATATGAGGCGGCGATGACCGAGCTGGAAAAAGCCGTGAATACGGCGGGGGACAATCTGTATCAAAAAATGGAGGCTTTGGGCTATATTTCGCTTTTAGCTATGAATCGGAACGATCAGGCGAAAGTCTTGGATGCCGCCGAACGGGCAATGATACCGGAATTGGAAAAGAAATTCGGCAGAAGTGCCGTCTATTTACGCCCGGTCATGAACAAGACGAGTGTTCTGATCGCCGGAAAAAAACTGGATGAAGCCCGGCAGCTCCTTGACAAACTGAACAGGATCATGGGCGGCAGATGGCATCCCGGCTACTGGAATTGTTATTATCACACACTTCTGGGCGATCTTGAGTTTGCATCCGGAGAAACTGACAAGGCCAAGAACGCTTATCTGGCAGCCTTCGAGACATTCCCGAAGAGTCCGATGGGAATGGCAGCACGGGAAAAATACAATGCCATCAAGTAATAAAGGGGATAGAATATACTATGGTAAGAATTTGTGCTCTGATCAGTATCTTCTTCTGTCTGGCTTTCTCCATACAGGCACTTGACATTGTACGGGAAGGGCGCGTGTGTGCGGAAATCATCGTTGCCTCCGATGCGCATCCGGGAATCCGGTGCGCGGCGGAGGATCTCAGATATTTCCTTGAAAAAATTTCCGGTTCAAAACTTGACATAGTCCCAGCTCCGACGGGAAAATTCCCCGGATGCCTCTTTGTCGGGGAAAATACACACACCAAGAAACTCGGATACTGTTCCGGAATTTTTCAAAGTTCTGGCTACGAATTTGTCATTCGGGGAAATTACGCCATTTTCAGCGGACCTTCGACCTTTTTTCCGAAACTTCGCTACAATCCCCGTAACAGAGCGGATCAGAAGGCATATCGGCAACTGATGGACGGAGAGGATTTCGGAATGTTCTGTTTCGACGGGGGAAATCTCGGATTCAACTCCGAACTCGGCATTGACGGCAATGACGACATTGGTCCATGGTATGCGGTATCAGCGTTTCTGGAGAAGCTCGGTGTGCGTTTTTACGCACCCTACGAGGACGGTTGCGTCATTCCTGTCATGAAAACCATCTCAGTTCCGGACTGCCAGGAAAGACGGGAGGCGGCTTATCCACGCAGAGAATGGTATCATGGACACGGTCGAGATACCGAAGGCATCCGCTGGTTCAAACGGATGAAATGCGGTGTCCGGTCGGGAATTGTGCACAACCATACCATGGTCAATCTGCTGAAGCCGCAGGAAAACCGGACTCGGCATCCGAACTGGTATGCCGAGGAATCTCCGGGCAGAACATTTCTGGGGAAATATAGTCAGGGCGGAGTTCCGCGCTACACAGATCCCGGTTTCCAGCAGGCATGCGTTAAATGGGCGCGCAAACTGCTGGACACTTATCCAGAACTTCATGCCATTACACTAGGTGCACCGGACGGCGGTCATCCATGGGACTGGCGCGACCGCAGACAATATCAGAAGAAAGGAATAAGTGAACTGCAGGCATATGCTAACATGTACTGGGATTTTCACTGCGCGGTCGCAAGAGAGCTTAAAGAATCCCATCCTGGAAAATTTCTGATCTACTGGTCTCCCTACAATTTCAGCATTCCCGACGCGGTCAGATCCGGAAAGATTCCAGACAACATCATCTTTCCTGTGCGCGGGACAACACCATCGGAAATGATACTGTCCCACGTTTACGCTCCGCGCTTGGAACAATCCAAAGCGTATGCTGTGCGCTTTCATCCGCGTGCCAAAGGTCCCGCGTGGGAATGGTGGCTGAGCTACGTCCATCCATGGCAGGCACGTTATCCGATTTTCTTCACAAAAACTTTACAGAAAATGCGTCAGGAATTTCTTCCCTACACGGATGGTTTCTTCATGGAAATTCCGTCGGAATACGCTTCCCGCGGCGCAAAGAAGTTTGATGAAAAAACGTGCCGTCTTGGAGAAGTTGCAATCAGTCATCTGATGATGTATGTGAACAATAAACTGATGTGGGATCCATTTCTGGATATGAAGGCGCTTCTTGATGAGTATTACCGCCTTTATTTCGGTCCCGCAGAGCAGGAAATGAAACAGTTTCATGAATTTGCTGAAAAGGTATGGTGCAGACCCGAATCACGCTCCGTCACGGAAAATAGCGGTTTTCTGAAGGAATGCGATGTCGCGGAATATTTTCGGCTTCTTGCGCAGGCAAAGGTGAAAACAGAACCGGGATCTGTCTATTTCAGACGGATCGACGCCATGGAGAAAGGATATGCGCCGCTGAAAAAACTGTTTTCATCCCTCAAGCGCTCCGGTCCATGGCTGCGAGCATATCCTGTTTCTGCCGCGCCTGAACCGGATGGCGATCTGGTGAAATATCAATACGGCTGGAGCTGGCTGCGGGACAATCTCACAAGCGCGGAGGTCACCTGCAACCGGACCGAAGCTGTCGTGGCCCTGAGCACCGATAGGAACTATCTGCGCATTGGCGTACGCTGCTATGAAAATGCTATGGACCGCATCATGCGGAGATGCACGCTCAACGATGTCAGCGATATATTCAATGACGATTTGGTGGAGGTTTATCTTGATACGCCGGAGCGAAGCTATTTCAAGATCTGTATCAATCCCAATGGCGCAATTTATGACGAATCAACGGATGCATCCATTATCAATCGTGACACCATGCCCGTGATGTGGAATCCTGGAACAAAAGCATCCGTAAAAATCCATCCTGATCGCTGGGAGGTGGAAATCCTGATTCCGACAACGGATTTCGGAAAACTGGGGCCGACGAAACAATACCCGTGGGGAATCAACATTTGCCGGACTCGGATCAACTCTCTTGGTGTGCAGAATCAGAAAAACTATTCCATTGCGCCGACTGGCGGCAGTTACCGGGAACAGAAATATTGGGCGCGCCTCTGGATGCGCTGAAAGGAGTTTTTATGTCTGAACCATTGAAACTGATTGTTCTCGGGTGTGGTTCCCGCGGAAGCACGTATGCTGCATTTACAGCAAAGAATCCGGATCGGGCGAAAGTCGTGGCGGTCGCCGAGCCGAGAGATTTTTACCGGAACCGCACAGGCGACCTTTGCGGCGTACCGGAAGAACGGCGTTACCATTCATGGACCGAAGTCGCCGCATTGCCGAAATCCGCGGATGCGGTCCTGATCTGTATGCAGGATGCCATGCACACGGAACCGGCAATCGCTTTCGCCCGGCTAGGCTATCACATTCTGCTGGAAAAACCGATGGCGCCGACCGCTGCGGAGTGCCGGAAGATTGTCGAAGCGGTCAAAAATGCGGGAGTCATTTTCGCTGTCTGCCACGTACTGCGCTACACCGCTTTTTCGCAGCTGCTGAAAAAAACGCTGAATGCCGGAACGATCGGCGATCTGGTCTCAATCCAGCATCTGGAACCGGTTCGGCATTGGCATCAGGCACATTCCTTTGTCCGCGGCAACTGGCGGAATGAAAAAGAATCCAGTTTCATGCTGCTGGCGAAATGCTGTCATGACCTCGACTGGATACGCTATATGATGAATGTCCCTTGTGAAAAGATTCACTCATTCGGTTCACTGAAACATTTCACCCGTGCCAGCCAGCCGGCAGGCGCCGCCGACCGCTGTACGGACTGTCCGGCGGGCATTGAGGTGAACTGTCCTTATTCCGCACTTAAGATTTATCTCCGCGACCGGGTTTATCAGGGGAACAGCAATTGGCCGACTGCAGTGCTGACCAGCGATGTGACCCCGGAAGGCGTACTCAAAGCACTGCGCGAAGGTCCCTACGGCCGCTGTGTTTACTGCTGCGACAACGATGTGGTGGACAATCAGGTGGTAAATTTCTCTTTTGCCGGGGACCGCACGGGACAGATGGTAATGACTGCGTTCTGCAACGAGGACGGACGTCAGACGAGAATCTTCGGGACGCGCGGTTCGATTCGGACCGACAGCCGGATGATCCATGTCACGGACTTCCTGACTGGACGGCAATACGATCTGGACTCTGAAACAGTTGATGACGGCAGTATTCTGAGTGGTCACGGTGGCGGGGATTTCGGTTTGATGGATGCCTTTATCCGTGCCATTGAAACAAATGACCGTTCTTATATCCTGAGCGGAGTCGATGAGACGCTGGAAAGTCATCTGATGGTCTTTGCTGCCGAAGAATCGCGCCGGACCGGCAAGGTGATCGAGGTCTGTTGAGGAATGCTTTTCATGGACTGGCCGCAACTTTTTGAAAACGGTCTCCGGTTTCATTTGACGGAGGAAGAACTTCTCTCGCTCCGGTCTTTTTATGACCGGGTGGACAAGGAGCTGCTAGAGCGGGCTGCAACGGCATTTCTCGATGGATTTCCACGGGAGGAGATCGAATCGCATTACCCTGATGCGCAGGATCAGGCAGGATTCGGACTGCTCTGCGTTCTGACCGCACGACCATTGCTGGAGGTGCATTACAGGGAACACGGCTATCCGGAATCCATGCTGGACGACATATCCGGAGATACAGCCGTATGGGTGCGGACACTGAAACGCGATCTGTACGGCTGCTGTGGTCTTCCTCTGAAGAATCTCGCCTGGACCCGGTCCTGTTTTCGAGGCGATGTCGTGCAGTTCGGCAGACTCCAGTGCAACCGGAGCCATCTTTTCTCTCCTAAGTTCTCTCTTTACCGCAGCGGAACGGAATTGAACATCCTGCCCTTCGGAGAGAGAAACAATCCGGCGAACCCGGCGCTTTCCTGGCAGGATAAGTGCATCAATCTCCACATCCCCGCGCTGGGACCGCTGAAACGGCGCGACTGCATCGATTCCATCCGCAGAATGACGAGTTTTTTTGCCGAATTTCTGCCGGATTACGATTACCGGGCAGTGGTCTGCTACTCCTGGTTCCTGGACCCCGTTCTGCGCGGTCTGCTGGACCCGTCATCCAACATCCTGGCGTTTCAAACGCTGGGGCATAACTGGCGCTGGCAGGAAATGGATCAGACAGGCAACGTGCTGTGGCGCATCTGGGGAGATGCCGGTACCGAAGCGGGTCTGGATCATGTCGACCGGCTCGAACAGAAGAACTCCCTGCAGAGGAACGTGGTGTCTTATCTGAAAAACGGAGGACGTTTTACCGAAGGGGTGCTTATCATTTTCAGGGATGAACTGCCGGATCTGTTCCGGGAGCCGGAACAAACGAATTGACCGAACCAATAACTGAAAGAGATGGTATAATAAAGTAGATGTGACTGGCGGTATCTGCATTTTGAGGTAACTTATTAGTTAAAGATTTACTGAAAAATGCGGACAGGACACAGGCAGAATGTTAAATTGGGGACGTTCAGTGATGGCAAAAAACTCGGTAGTGCCAAAATTGATGTGAGAAAGAGTAAGAGTTTGAAAGAATAGTCCAAAATCAAGGAAATGCAAAATGAAAAAAAGTATTTTAGTCGTTGTTGCCCATGCGGATGATATGGAAATTGACATGGGAGGTTCCTGTTTAAAATATCTCGATCAGGGATATGACTTCAAGGTCGTTTATACGACTAATAATATGTCCGGTGGATTTGCCTGGATCGGAGAAGACGAGAAGATCCACTCCCGGTATTCGAACCCAGAAGATGAGATGAAGATTCGCAAGGCGGAGGCCGCCCGGGCGGCGGAAATCTTCAAAACCGTTCCAATTCACCTTGATTACGCCCAGCGCCACTATTTCGATGAGCAGGGGGGCAAGTACAATATAAACTACGGCGTTCCCGCTCTGGAACTGATGAAACCGGAATATCCTTCGATTGTCACGGTGCATGAAGAACCGGAAGAGGTGAATAAACTTGCGCAAATCATCTGCGATTATGATCCCGAAGTCATCATCACACGCGGTATGGCAGATGTGAATATTGAGCATGTCTGTACCGCGCTCTTTACGATGAAAGCACGTCAGAGCGCGATGAAGAAAGGGTATGACGGAACCTTTCTGATGTGCCGCGGAACCGGAGTGGATATTCCCGAGGCTTATTACCGTTACGATACCTTCATCAACACTTCCGGACTGATGCAGAGAAAACTGGATGCGATCCGTTGTCATGCCAGCCAGAAACCGTGTCCGGAAACGCAGGATTACCGTGATTATATGGAGGGTGCCCGCTGTGGAGTCGAGACTGTGGAACCTTTCATCCTCGGCGGAATCGGAAGCTGGAAAGTTGGTCCCTTTACGACGGAAATCCTTAAAAACCATCTTTATTGTAAAGAGAACTTCCACCGAATGTTTTTCTGACCGGCTGAAAAATAAAATTTTTGCTTCAGAGCAAGCTATCCGCGCGGTATTACGCCCGCTCTTACACGGCTCGCAAACGAGCCAGACGCAAAAATGGGAAAAGCAAAGAACAAAAAGTCGCCCTAAGGGGCGAGGTATTATTGCTTCGGCAATTAAGATTGCTTGCCATTTTCTGGGTTGACTTAGCTTATAAACAAGCAACCTAAATTGCCGAAACTATTACTCCAATGGAATAAACTGCCCCGATGCAAAGCATGCGGGGTACCGGGAGCAATGATGAAAGCCCGAAATCGTATAGTGCAGGCTGCTGACCTGCTGGGTTCCAACGGCATCCGTTGGAACCTAGCAGGCGAAATCTCTATGGTTGCGGTTCCACACGCCAAAGGACGGGAAGCGGAGCTTCGAGAGCCGCTGAAAATACGAAACATCAGTTTTTTCTGCCGTGAAGACTTAAGGAAGAGAAGCCAGAAAGCTAAATTACGGCGATGAAAAATCTCTCTCGGAGATTTTTCAATAGAAACAAATGGAATTTCTGCCAAAATGGTATTGATAGAGGTTCCCAATAATAGAAGGAATTTTTTATGAAGATCAAAAAGATTAAAGTCGGTATTCTCGGACTCGGTCGTGCCGGACGCGGAATGCATTATAAAGAAATCCTCAACTGCAATGCTGATTATTTCGATATTGTGGATGCCTGCGACTGCGACCAAAAGCAGATCGAAAAGACAAAAAATGAGTTTCCCGATCTGAATACGAAGTATTACACAAAGTTTGAAGAAATGCTGGCGGATAAAAACGTTGAACTGGTTGCTGTCGCCACACGCTCTCTTGACCATGTCAAACATGCTCTTCAGGCGGCGAAGGCGGGGAAGATTGTCTTCGTCGAAAAGCCGGTCACACTGAGCGTCAGGGAGTTCGACAAACTGATTGCCTGGGAAAAGAAACATCCGGGAACGATCTTCATCCGTCATAACCGCCGTTTCGAGCCTTGCTTCAATCATATTCTTGATATTCTCAAGACAGGCAAGCTCGGCTGGGTCTACGAGATCAAACTTGCCCGCAACAATTACAGTTGGCGTGCCGACTGGCAGACCCTGATTGAGTATGGCGGTGGTCAGTTGCTGAACTGGGGGCCCCATATCATTGATCATTCGCTGCAGCTGTTGCAGTCGCCTGTGAAATCTGTCTGGAGCAATCTGAAACTCGTGGCAGCCAAAGGCGATGCCGAGGATCATATCAAGATTGTTTTCACCGGTGAAAACGGACGGATTGTCGATATGGAAATTTCCGGAGGCGTGGCGATTTCCGAACCGGTCTATATTATTCACGGTACCAAAGGTTCCTTGGTCAGTCAGGATGAAAAACGGATCCGGATCAAATATCAGAATCCCGCTATTCCCACGCCGGTATTCAGCAGCAATCCCGGTACACCGGACGGATTTGGCGCTCCGTTTACTCCGGAATGGATCGAGGATGACCTGCAAGTTGCACCTTCCATCGGATGTCAGACCAATACAATCTGGAAAGATCTTTATTTTGCCATCCGCGAAAATAAGCCGTTCCGCATCACGCTTGAAGAAGCGCGGGAGGTTGTCCGCATCACCGAACTGGTCAAAGCCGGCGGCATTGACAATGCCCGCGACCATAAATGCTAATGGAGCCGCAAATGGAGAAGTTGAATTTCACGGAACTCCTGAAAAAACTGGTTGCTCTGCGTCCGGTTTCTTCTGATATTCCAGCCTGCAATTCGGTGGTGAATCACTTGAACGTGCTCATGAATCAGCAGGGACTTCACACTGCGGTCGAAGATATCAATGGCCGCCATACCCTTTATGTATCAACCATGCCAGGTAAAAAACAGCAGATCCTGTTCAGTTCGCATTTGGATGTGGTTCCTGCTGCAGATGAAAAACAGTTTTCCTCGTATGAAGAAAACGGCAGACTTTACGGACGCGGGGCAGGAGACTGTCTCGGCAACACCATGGCAGTCCTTACCGCATTGATCCGTGCAAAAGGGCAATACTCTGCTGCGGCAATTTTCAATTCGGATGAAGAGATCGGCGGGAACACGGTTTCGATCATGCTGCAGCGCGGGTATGGTGCAGTTCGCTCCGTTGTTGTTTCCGATCATTATGAAGAGGACAAGATCACGTGCCGCGAGAAAGGGATTCTGAATGTAACGCTGATTGCTCATGGCGAAGGCGGGCATGCTGCGTATTTGATGGATCCGGATAAAAATCCGGTTGACAAACTTGCCAAAGCCTATCTTGATTTGCGTGCGGCATGGCAGAATCCCGCAGATCGCTATGACTGGAAGGATTCACTGAACGGGACAGTTCTGGAAGGCAGTCAGGCAGTGAATCAGGTCCCGCCCACGGCAAAGGTGCGTCTGAATATCCGCTATACGGTTCCCGGCAGTGTTCCGGCGATCCTGCAGAAAATCCGGAATGCTGTCGGAGACGGGATTGAGATCATCCACGAGGATGTCTGTTCTCCGGTGGCAACTGATGTGGATTCACCGGAAGTGCAGAGTTTTAAAAAGAGTTTTGAGGCGGTGCGTCCCGGACACGATATCGGCTTTGCCGGCATGTGCGGCGCAACGGATGCCCGGCACTACTGTGCATTGGGCTTGCCGGTCATTATCTGCGGAGTAAAAAGTATCGGTGCTCACGGTCCCGCCGAATATGTGGAACTCTCATCCATTCCGCTGTTTGCCGAAATTTATTATCAATACATCATTTCAAAAAGACACAGATAATGAAACTCAATTACGGAGAACAGAATACGCCGGAAACGACTCTGGATCAGTATTGCCGCTGGATCATTGAACAGGAACATACGACTCCGGAACGCGGAAAGTTTCTGTACTGTGGAAAAAATACTTTTGAATGGCATATGATCTTTTATTCACTGCGCACGTTTTCTCTGGGCGGTGCTCTGCTGAATAAACCGGAATATACTGCGGCTGCGGAACCATATCTTGACCGCTACTGTTCCGTGTAGCTCCACAACCGGGCATTGAGTTCCAACTTCCGTGGAAAAACTGCTTCGGAAATGAGTGCGGAGAATATAGAAAATCTGATCCATACCGGGAAGCTCAACCTTGCGGATAACGGTATCAACTGCCAGGAACTGGTTCAGGCTGCAGGGTTAACTGCTGATCTGGAAAAACGGAAACGGTATCTGGCAACTGACAAAAAATGGTTGGACTGCAGGGCCTCCATTTGGGCATTGCCTGACGGTTTCTATGGGAACGGTAGCTGTGTGGGACAGCAAGTGATCCAGTCCGTATGCGAGGAGCTCCAGAACAGACATATTTACCTGGATTCGCTCCAATTTACCCCCCAAAAAAGGAAAAACTGGAAATGGGTAATTTCAGAAAACAATCTAAGCAAGCTCAAACAGGAGGGCAAAAATGACTATTTCAAAGATTTATGGGATGGCAGAGAAAAGGAATCAATATGTATAACGTCACTGATTTCGGCGTTGTTTCCGACAACGGGGAAACACTTCAGACAGAAAGAATTCAGGCTCTGATCGATAAATGTCGCGCCAAAGGGGGCGGACACCTGCTTTTTCCTGCCGGCGTTTATCTTTGCGGTGGACTTGAACTCTGCAATAATCTGACCATTGAATTGGAAAACGGCTGTACCATTCTCGGCAGTCCGGAGCTGGAGGACTATACACTCCATAACCCGTCTCCCGTTCCTTTTCATGAGGGGCAGGAAGGGGTCAGGGCTATTTTCTTTGCCGATGAACAACATGACATTCGCCTCTGCGGCGAAGGGACTGTTGACGGACAGGGTGCAAAATTTAATACATGCAGCACTCGCCGTGCGCGTCCTCGCAATATCTGGTTCAGCCGTTGCCAGAATGTGACTGTGGAAAATCTTAGTTTGCGTAATGCCGGGTTCTGGATGCAGCACTACATCAAATGTATGGGTTTAACACTGAAAAATCTGAATATCTGGAATCACATGGGGACCAACAATGACGGGATCGACATTGACTCCTGCCGCGATGTAATTGTCTGTGGATGCAGGATAGATTCCCATGATGATGCTATCTGCCTGAAATCCGGATGTCATGCTCCCAGCGAAAACGTAATTGTCACCGATTGCCAGACTCGTTCGCATTGCAATCATTTGAAATTAGGTACAGAATCCAATGGCGGATTCCGAAATATTCGTTTCTCCAATATTATCCTGACCGCCTCGGAATGCAAGAAAACTGACGGGATGACTCAGGGGTGCGACTATCGCGGGGCAGCGGGAATCGCACTGGGCGCAGTTGATGGAGCGTGCATGGAGAATATCTGTGCGGAAAACATTACCATGGACGGTGTGCTTGTCCCATTCTTCATTCGTCTGGGATATCGTGCCCGCGGTGTCTGCGGTCCGGGCAGTCAGACCATGCCGCCCGGATTTGCCCGGAATATTATCATTCGCAATATTGTTGCCCGCAACGCCTCTGCACAGGGCTGCTATATTGCAGGATATATGGGAAATCCCATCCGGGAGGTCGCGATTGTGAACTGCCGCTTTGAGTTCGAGGGTTCTTTTGATGAAACGGCGCTAACAAGACAGGTCGAAGAAAAGGTTGCAGGATATCCTTCTTGGGAGCTTTTTGGTAAACTGATGCCTGCTTACGGCATATTCTGCCGCGATGTGGAAGACCTTCAATTTAACAATGTTCAATTTTTAGTGAAAAATAAAGAGGTTCGCCCCGCTGTTCTGACAAACCGCTGCAGGAAAGTGAAAGCGTGGAACCTTTTGGAAGATTAACGAAAGGTTTTTTATGACACCAGCAGAATTTTCAGAACTCCGTTACGGGATGTTCATCCATTTCGGACTGTTCAGTAAACTTGCTCGCGGCGAATGGGTTATGAACCGGGAGCAGATCCCCATTGCGGAAATGAAGAAAGTCGCCGCAGAATTCAATCCGGTCCGGTTTGACGCCGATGAGATCTGTCAACTTGCCGTTGATGGCGGAATGAAATACATTGTGTTCACCACTATGCACCATGAGGGGTTCCGGATGTATGAAACGGCTCTTTCGGAATTCAACAGCGTGAAATGCTGTCATCGGGATTTTACAAAGGAGATCATCGCATCAGCGAAAAGGCATGGTCTGAAAATCGGGCTTTATCACAGCCTGAACAACTGGTATGATTCCCCCGATGCCGTGGACGCGCTGGAAAACAAGGCAAAGTATGAACTCTTCATTGAGCATACCTTTGCCCGTCTGAAAGAACTGGTCATACGCTTTAACCCTGTTGATGTCCTTTGGTACGATGGCTGGTGGCCCTTCCATTATGACGGATGGCAGGCTGAACGGATGAACCGGGAACTGCGGGAGATTCAGCCACATCTGCTGTTCAACGGACGGAATGGTTTGGCAGGCGACTTCGGAACACCGGAACAGCACCTTACTGCCCCTGTTCCGTGGCGTCCCTGGGAGGCATGCATGACCTTGAACAACCACTGGGGCTATCACTGCAGCGACAACAACTGGAAGACGCCTATTGATGTGATCAACATGCTTTTGACTTGCAGCACCGGACGCGGAAATCTGCTCCTGAACATCGGCCCGCGCGGAGACGGTTCCATTCCGGAAAGATCGGCGGAGATTGTGCTTACCGTAGGCAAATGGATCAAAGATGAAGGCGGTCAGGAACTCCTGGTCGGAACTGATAAACTTTCTTTCTCGCCGACAATCCCTGATCCCGCCGACCGTGGTGACTGGGATCTGCAGGGAAAATTCGCCGCATCGGGAAACAATCTCTACATGGTGCTGGAGTACAATCCGGGAAGACAATATACCTTCTGCGGTCTGAATTCCAAGGTGCAGTCTGTGACTGCATGCGGCAAAACCCTGCTCTCTTTCACGCAGAACAATGATAAGATCACCGTGGAACTGCCGAAGTTTCTGGAAAACATGTGTGCCCCCGTTCTGAAGTTTGCCTGTGACAGAAAGCCTGCGGTTTATCGGTCTGGGGGGATGCGCATTCCTAAGTGCGAGCACCTCCGTTACGACCCGAAAGAGCCGGATATCCAGTATGAAAAATGAAAATCTTCTCATTTCAATCGTTTTATTTGGATTCTCCGCTCATGAGCTCATGGGAGAAACAGGGAAACCGAACAAGAGTAAGGATCCGTTCCAGAATAGAACATGTGTTCGGAGCCATGAAACAGCGAGCCAGGTATCTCATTTTGAGGACTATTGGGATAAACAGGGCGGAAGTGAAACTGGGATTATGCAATATCGCATACAACATGGAGAGATTCTGCTTTTTGATGAGGCAGACCGCATAAAAGGAGGTTTTCCGGAGAAAAAATAGACGTGATGTCAGCTTTTTCAGTCGTGGAGACTTGAAAAAAGAGAAGCACAAGAACGAAATTACAACAATGAAAAATCTCATTCAGAGATTTTCAAACAAAACAAACGGAATTTTCTGTCAAAAAGGTATTGATAGAGGTTCTCTATTGAGGTTGGAATAAGATGATCAGTTTTCAGTGTGATTCGGAGAGCATTCAGGATTTTTTCCGGCGGGCGCTTCATGGTTTGAACAGGAACTGCCGGCAGATCAGTGAAAAGACCGGACGGGTTCTGACGGAGGGCGGAGTCTATTCCGGAATCTGGATGGAGTGTGCGCCGCTGGAAGGGCTGGTTTATGCGCCGCTTGCACCCGATGTCGCCAGACAGAATCATACGGCGTTTTTCCGTTATCAGCGCGAAGATAGACAGTTTCCTTCCAGTATTTCAGAGAGACGGGTCGGTTTTGCGCAGATTCAGCAGGTCGTGCCGATGGTGGAAACTGCATATGAACTGGGGCTCATGACCTGTGACGAGGAACTGCTCCGCATGGCGTATCAGGCATGGGAAAAATGGGATGCGTGGATCGGCGCCCACCGCGACACCCGCCGACGGAATGTCTGCGAGGCGTTCTGCGAATATGATACGGGGCATGACAACAGTTTCCGTTTCCGCGGACTGCTGCTTCAAAACCTTCCTCAACAAAGCGTTTTTTCAGATTGTTGATACTGCATGGCGAAACATGAAGCGCAGCTGATAGATCACGTTCAGACTGATTCCGATGGTCCTGATACTCTCCCTGATCGACTCCCAGCAAAATCAAAGCATTGAGTATAATCCGCGCAGAACGTTTTCCATTATGAGAAATCTCATGAAGTGTATTTCTTTCCTCTTGCGTCAAAGTTACACGATAAGAAATTTTGGGCATATCACGAACTCCTATGTTGTTCGTGATAATATACACCTCTTTGTTACAAATTCTAGGTTGACAAGACACTAGTTTACTGAACTGTTCATGCTGCGCCACCTTACCAATTTTTTAAATTCTACGCTCAGTTCTCCAATGGTTTCTTTAAGTTTCCGGTTTTCACGTTCCAAACGTTCCCGGACATGATCCACTCCGCCTTGTTCAAATAGTTTTGCATCATTGTAATACTCCTGTTTTTCAAAGACAGCATTACAGTAATCTCTTTCATGCAGGTATCTTTTGAAATAAATCTGTCAAAGCAATATAAAAATCCCACGTTCCTACATTTTCATTCATAGTGTCAAGTAGTAACAAGTTTGGTCTCAAAATACACTATTGCCATAATTTGCCATAAAAAATCCACTTTTTGAGTGTAACAGAATAGTGATCATCGCGATTCTTGCGGCGATGCTCCTGCCGGCTTTAGGCAAGGCAAAGGAAAAGGCGCAGGGAATCACCTGCCTTTCCAATGTAAAGCAGGTGGGCTTGTATTGCCAGACATATTCCAATGATTATGACGGATATATGATTTCCCACAGTTTGAATTATACTCTGGGGAACTATTCCTGGGCGAATGCACCGTTGTGGAGCGGGGGAGCCCGGGATAATTATTATATTGCTTTCTGGAGCCTGGGATATGCAAAACATGTCCGTACTTCATTGGAACAAATGACTTCGGAATTTATCTGTCCGGTAGCAATGAGCAAAGCACCGTTCTGGAGAAATGCCTACCAGATGTTGTATAATTCCAAATGTTATGGGATTGGAATCCTTTGGAGCTGGGAAAGCACGGCATGGACCAAAAAAAGGCTTGCCAAGCAATCCCGTATCAGGAATCCGTCATCAAAAGTGTATCTGGCGGAAACAGTCAATCCGGGAGACCGTTTTATGCAGAGAGCATATTTTTATCCCACTTATCAGGCGAATGAAGGCAATGCCTATGCCTGGCATGGATACAACTGCACTGTAGGGTTCAGCGACGGGCATGTGGAGGCGGTGCGCACCAGAAACCGTTATCTGGTTACGGCGGATCCCTCTTATGCAACCAGCAGTTCGGCACGCTGGTATCCGGAGCGGTGAATTATTTGTAACTGAAAAGCAATGGAAAAAGAAAAAGGAGAAATGGAATGAAAAAGAGTTTTTTCATTTGTCTGGCGGCATGGCTTCTGTTCCGGACAGGAGCCGCGGAGCCTGTGCATTCATGGGATTTCAACAAGGAACCGTTGAAACCGAAGCTGTATGGCAGTGAATTGAGAGATCATGCTCTTGTCTGCGGTGAAAAGCATAATAATGCGGCAACGGGTTTCAGAAATTATTTCGAGGCGTTTACATTGGAGCTCCGCTTCAAACCGGAGGAGGAATTCTCTAAAACCAACGGGGGGACTCTTGCCGCTTATGCGTTCAGCACATACGGGAGACGCTATTTCTGCCTGCGTGTCACCGGGGATTCGAAGATCGAGGCTCTGTTTGAAATCAGGGACGATAAAATGCCGCAGAAACTTCTGAAATTGTTTACTGTGACCAGTGACAAGGTCAGGCTTGAACCAGGAAAATTTTATACCGTCCGTATTGCCTCCCGTTCCGGCGGAGACTGCCGGATCTGGCTTGACGGAATGCTGATTGCGGAGAAAAAGGGTTCTCTCTCCTTTTCCGATTTCAAAGGGACTTCGCCAACGGCATATCCGCTGTTTACAATAGGATGTGCCGTGCGCAGCGCAAGGTATGAGAATTTCTTTCATGGACTGATTGACGATGTAAAGTTGTATGATTCTTTTGAAGAACCTGCGCCCGCCGCTGACATTCCGGCGGATGCGGCGCCCAGCAAGGCGGACCCGAATCTGGTGCTGAACGGGGAATCGACCGGACCGTTTCTTGTTCCCGATCGTGAGACGGAACTGCTGGGAAGTTTTGCCAGAGCGGACGCCGGATTTATACAGTCCGCGGCTTCCGCCCGTCTGAAACTGGAAGCGGAAGAACTTGTCGTCTCCATCACCTGCCCGATTCCGGAAGGAACAAAACCCCTGTTTAACGATAAAAGCATCTGGGGGTCGGATCATATTGAATTTTTCTTCCGGCCCGATTCCGCCAAACCCTCCTACTTCCAGTACAGCGCCGCTTTCGACGGACGTTTTACGGCAGGGAAATTCAACATGTCCAATGTTCCGGCGTCCGGTTTCACTACTCAGGCGAAATGCCGTGTAAAACTGGAACCGGGACAGTGCCGGGTCACTCTGAACATTCCGAGAAAGGAGCTGGGAATCGGGGATGTAAGGGATGGGCAGGTATTTACCGGGAATCTGATCCGTTCCGGCGCGACCTCCGGCGGTGATACGTTCTGGAAGAACCCGGGACGCAATTTTCACAATCCCGACGGATTCGGCATTATGATCGCCGGCAGCAGAAAAGCTTATTTTGAATCCGTGGTCGGAGAGTTGCTGAAGGCTCCGCAAAAAGATGCCGCAGTTGTGAAACTGGCGGAAACGGTTTCCTCCCAGATTCGGAAGTATGGGGATTCGCCGGAGGCATGGGATACCTTGCAGAAGAACATTCAGAATCTGCGCATGGCTCTGATGCGCTCCGCTCTGGCGGGGAAAAACTCGCTGATTCATGCGGCAGACCTTTGGAACAACCATTTTGCCCCGTCGCCCAATACACTGCCGCTGAAAGAATTGAAACTGCGTGCTCCGCTCAATGCAAAAGTCCGCGGCGGTTTTGTATTTTCCAATCTCTCCACTCGTCCTTACATGGGGCGGATCAAGTTTTTTACGGATGTGAAAAATAAAAGGCGCTTCAACCAGACAAATGATTCTTTTGCCTCCCGCTGGAGCTTTTTCGAGGCGCTTCCCGTGGAAGATTCCTCGCAGAAAATGCTTTATGATGCTTTGGCGCCTTTGACGCTGAACAGTATCTTCCGTGTTGCGCCGGGCGGAAGCGCTCCTCTGTTTTTCGAAATCAATACTGCCGGTTTGAAACCCGGAACCTATCAGGGAACCTTGATCCTGAAATCCTCTTATTCCGGTTTTCCCGAGGAAACGGTGAATGTCGCCTTGACTCTTGAGAATGTGGATCTGGGTGCCGTGAAGGCGGATTCATTCGCGTATGATTATTTCCTTTCCGCCACCTATCCGCACTGCGAACTGGTAAATTTTTATGACGATCTTGGCTGCAATATTATCTATATCGGGGGGACTCCCGGTCATCGCGGGATGGACATTTATCCAGTGATTGATGCGAAAGGTAATGTCCTGAAGAATGATTTTTCCGATCTGGACAAGGTGCTGGATCTGTTTCTTGCAAAATGCGGTTCGCTGAAAGAGAGGCGGCTCCTTTTCTTTCTCTATACGAATGCGAACACCGGTCTGCTGAAGAAAGGAAATCCGAGGCCCCGGATCTTTTCCGATGCCTGGAACAAAGCTATGATGCAGTGGACACGCGATCTGGCAAAGCATCTTTCCGGAAAATATCAGATTCCTGCCGAAAATATTATTCTGTATCCTGTCGATGAACCTGGCGGAGACGTGGACGATCCCAAAAGCTCCATGCACCACGCCTTGAATGTCGGGCGGGTATTGAAAAAGGCGGGGGCGGGAATCCGCCTGATGATCAACCCGAATGTGGCGGATGAGAAACTTGCCGGAAAAAATCTTCCCGCTCTGGCTGAATCTTATGATATTTTCGAGTTTTATTTTCCCCATCTGAAACCGAAGACAATTCAGTTGGCAAAGCAGACGGGAAAGGAGCTCTGGAGCTATTACATTCCTGCAAAAGTCACCTCTCCGCTTGCCTACCGTTCCATGGGAATCAAGAATTTCCAGGCTGGTTTTTCCGGGGTTGCCGCATTCTGGCATCTGGATTCTCATGCCGGAGGCGACGGTTTGAATTCGTATGACACTTTCCCGAACTCAACGAACAGCGCCGACTATGGTGCTGCCTATCTGGATTACGATTTCGGCTCCATCATGCTGAGCCGCCGCCTCTGGGCGTGGCAGATGGGAATGGAGGATTACAGGCTTGCGCAGTTCTGCCGGGAACACGCAAAAGACGCGGCTCATCAATCCGAATTGAATGAAATTACGGCAAAAACAGATGACCTTGATTTGCTTCGGGAGCGGCTCTTGAATCTGGCATTGAAGCTTTCCGCACATTGAAAAACTGTGAGTCTCCGAGTTTTGTAAGATAACCGGATATACACTTGATACGGCCGGGTCCCTTAAAGAGATTGCGGCCGTATTTTATTTTAAATTGATGTCCTGGTTTGCCGATGATCTCGCAAAAAACGTGAATTTATCCAAACAGATAAGCTTTTTCTCCAAATTGCTATTTACAAATGCAGAAAGATGCTTATAATTTACGAGTGAAAGGGAACGTTTGTTTTTTTGTAATACATAATGAATCTGCATAGTCTAACAGGGAGATGTCAGGATGAGGAAAAAGAGATTTTATGAAAGTGGCTTTTCCAACGGGAGGAACCGGAAAGATGAAGCTTCTGAAAAATATTTCCGGGAGGATTGTATTGTCCCGGCTCCATCTTCGTTTCCTGTTGCCGCCACTTCTCTGAGAGTTCTTTCTTCAAAGGGAAAAATGAAAATTTTTACCCTGATAGAGCCCCTTATGAGGAAAAGCTGTAAAAAGGATATCTCATTACGGCGGTGTCAATTCGCGCCCTGCCTTATTTTCTCTTTCTTCATTCAATTGTTGACTTGTTCCAATGTTCGATTGTTCCGATGTTTTTCTACTTCTTCCTTCCGTGCTCCCGGTCCGATGTTCTTCATTCGCAGGATGAAAACAAGTATTTTCACTCTCATCGAGCTCCTCATCGTCATAGCAATGATCGCGATTCTTGCGGCGATGCTCCTGCCGGCTCTGAATACAGCCCGCAAGAAGGCTTACGGCATTCAATGCCTCAGCAATCTTAAACAGCTTGGGTTGGCTCAGATACAATATGCGGATTCCTACAATGGCTGGAGCACGCCGTTGTTCAATACGTTGAGTTCCAGTGTTACGCCGAATTTGAACTGGACTCAGCTTCTTGCGGATTTGAAGCTGATTCCGGAACTTGCGGCAGGCAGGACGAAACGCACTTCTCACATGGCGATGTGTCCCACCTACGGGCCTGCGATTCAGGCGCAGAGAGGACAGACTTACGGAATGCTTTCCCGCGGCGATCTGCCGTTTCTGATCGGTCGCGGCAATGTCATTCTGCCGAAAAGCGGCTCCTATGAGGAATATACGGTGAAAACTCCTTCTGAATTCTGGTATATTGCCGACACCAGACATCCGAATTTGGCTTTGGAATATCAATGGTATGTTTATTACAGCACTGGAATAGTGGCATTCCGGCATGAGAAACACGCCAATGTGCTTTTTGCGGACGGGCATGCCGGCACCCGTGCGCCTGCAGAGGTCAATGGATCAAGATTCGGTATATGGTTTGATATGCCGATCACATATTGAACGGTAACAAAAACATGAAAGGATGGGTTTTATGAAGTTTTATGCAGCCTCGCTATGTCTTCTGACACTGGCTTTTACGACTGTTCTGCCAGCGGGAGAAGAACTTTTCCAACAGTCGATTGACTTGAAGAGTATTGCAGGCGGAAATGGAGTGGAGGTAAAACAGGAGGCAACAGGGATTAAGGTATCTTTTCCCGCCGTTTCCAAGGAGAACCGCTGGCCTGGAATCACAGTGCATCTTCCCGCGGACTGTTCAAAATTTACCGGTGTCAAAGTGGACTGTGCGCTTGTCGGCGGATTCAGCGGTACCTTTGCCATCCGTCTGAACGATTCTCAAGGGGGAAAAATATTTGAATACTTCACGATTGACAGCAGCGACCGCTTTTCTTATTATATGCCGCTGGACAACAACCGTCTGAATAAAAATGCAATGTCATCCATGAGTATTTACCTGAGTCATCCCCCCTTTGCCTCCGAATTCCTGTTTTATTCCGTGACTCTGGTCAACGATCTCCCGGAAAAATTGAAAACTGCGCTGGAGAAATTCCGCTCTTTCGGTGATGCGTCCCTGTATGGACGCCTGAAAAAACTGGAAGCCGACACAATGAGCGGGATTCTTTCTCCCGATAAGAGTGCGGAAATGCTTCAAGTCCTTGAACGTGAGCTGGAACAGACAAAAAGAACTGCCGCTTTCAAGGAAACGCAGCGGCTTTACCCCGGAGTTCCATTCGGCATAACGGCGTTCAGCAGCATGGAGAAAGCGCTTCCGGACGCCCATTTCGGCATTCCCGGCAAGACGCCTGAGAAGCTGTCTCTTTCCCTTGCGCGCAATGAAAGCGAAATGCTCCAGCTCGTAACCATCGCTCCCGACAAAACGCCTCTGAAAGATGTCCGAATCTCTCTCAGCGATTTCAGCCTGAAAGGGGCGCCGGAACGGAAACTGGAAAATATGACCGCGGCTCCTGTCGGTTTCGTGACGACCACGAGATCCCGAGTGCCGGAAGCTTGGTTCGGGCGTTACCCCGACCCGATTCTTGAGTTTGCCGATACGGTTCCGGAGGTCAAAGCCGGAGAACTCCAGAGCTGGGTCATCCGCTGCAAAACGATGGAAGCGACAGCGCCGGGTGTTTATACCGGCAGTGTGACGGTGAGTTCCCAGGGAGGAAAAGCAGTGATTCCGATGGAGATCAGAGTTTATTCCTTTGCCTTGCCGCAGACTCCGAGCCTTGTCACCGCAACTTCCGTTTACGGTTCCAGGGCGCTTGGAAAACACAAAAAGGAGTTTGAACGCTGGATGCTGAAGAACTATCATATCAATCCATTCAGCATCTATTCCGATACCGGAAGCTATGGGGAGCCGGTGCTGCCTTCCATTGAGGAATATCTTGCGGCGCGAAAGGACGGTTTGAACTTTATCCCGATTCTGTATCTCAAGTTGCCGCGGCAGGCGCTGCATACAGGCAAGGGCATTGCCCCGGGCAAATCCAAAGAGCTTTGGAATGCGCTTCCGCATGAACAACAGAAGACCTATTCCGCGGAGTGGAAGCAGAAGTATCTTGAGATTCTGAGGAAGCGGATACCGGAACTGAAAAAAGCCGGACTTTACGATATTGCCGCCTGTTACGGTTTCGACGAGGCAAGTTCATCCGAATGGGAGGCGGTCGTTGATCTGCTGAAGATACTCAAAGCGGAATTTCCGGACTTGAAAGTAGTCAGTACTGCGGTAGATGAATCCTATGGCGGAAAAACGGTCCTGAAAAATTATTTGGACGCATGGATTGCAGGGGTTCCGCAATACCATTTCGCTCGTGCGGAAGAGGCTCGCGGAAAAGGCAGGAAAGTCTGGTATTATACGGTCAAAATGACGATCGACGGTGACTCTCTTGCCGATATTCGCGCGGAGCTCGGTTCCCGGGCATTCGCCAATAAGGTTGACGGCTGGCTTGTCTGGACCGTCTCCCGCTGGAACGACAACAAGCCGATTACCAGTGTCCCCGAAACGGGTTGGAGCCCGGAGAGCTACCCCGGCGACAACGGCGGCGGTTCCTATTTCTGCATGGGACCGGACGGACGATTCCTGCCGACACTCCGCGCGGAGGCGATACGCGACGGAATTGAGGATTATGAGTATTTCACAATGCTGAAAAAGCTGTCGGAGAAACGCGGAAAGAGTGACCCGCTGCGGATCAAGGCGGAGGCTCTTTTGGATTCCCTTTCCAGACACCCTGGGACGAGCGCGGAGAGAGAAACGGAACTGCGTGCGGAAGCCGCCGCTCTCCTGGAAGCCATGAACGGGTAATGTGGAACGCATCTCTCCCGTCTGTGCGGACGGGAGAGACAGAGGAGGACACGGACAACAGAAACATCATCAGCCATGACCGGATATCCATATTTCCGTGAACGGAGTCCGGCATTTTTCACTCACGGGGCAGTTTTTAAATCAACATGAAAGGACTTTCAAAATGAAACATCTGCTTTTTCTTTTCTTCTGTTTTACTTTGCTTAACCTTTCCGGACAGGAAGGCGTGTTGAAGCTTGATCTCCGGAAACTTGCCGTACGTCCGCAGAAATTCGTCACTGTGGAAAAACAGAACGGCGGTCTGGTGGCGAAATTTCTGTCCAGGACATCGGGAAACACCACGCCCGGTTTCAGCTTCGATCTTCCGGAAGACTGTTCGCCTTACAGTGTTTTTATCGTGAAAGCGGCTCTTGCGGACGGCAGTGCGAAGGCGGTCAGCATCCGCCTGGACGACAAGGAGAACAAGAGAACGTTCCAAGGGTTCAAAGTGACGGGAAAAGAACCGGTGGAATACCGCATTCCTCTGAAGAAAGTGAACAAGGGTAAAATGAAGAGCGGAATCATTTACCTGAGCAATCCCGCTGATGAATCCGCATTCATGATCAGCGAAATCAAATTGAGCAAATAAACAGGATGGGAATATGAAAAAACATCTTCTGGTGACATACGCATGGAGTATCAACAACATCGGGGACATGGGGATTCAGGCGGGATTGATGACTTTGCTCCGGGAGAAATGCCCGGGGCTGCCCGTCAAACTGATGAGCTACCTGCCGGAGAATGACGAATGCTACCGGCATTACCGCGATGTGCTGCCGGAATACAACCCGGACGGGCAGGTGATTCCAATGCCGTTTTTTGATCTCATCGGAGCCGATCCGGTTCCCGGAGCGGCATCCGCCGCGCTCGAAAACGCCGTGGTGCGGGGGAAAGCGTGGAAAGCGCTCCGTTCCCGCTGGCAGGATTTCAAACTGGAACAGTTCCGCACCGGAACGCTTCCCAGTTTCGAGGCGGAGAAGCTGGCGGATGACCTGCTGAACCGTTTCCCGTTGGAAATCTTCGAAGACCTGAAAGATTTGTTTCCGGAGAGTGCGGAAGCATTTGCCGATGCCGGTTTCGTCTATTACAACTCCGGGACGACTTTGAATTTCGGGCGGCTCGGCGTCCGGCGTCTGTTCGGTTACACGCTTCCGCTTGCGATGTCCCTGCTGGTGGCGCGCGCCCTGAAGATTCCCTACGGGATCGGGTCGCAGTCGTTCGACCTGCTGGAGTGGCCGATGGATCTGGTTTACAGGACGCTGTTCCGGGATGCGGAATTCGTCTACTGCCGCGATACGGACTCCCTGAACTACCTGAAAGAGAAGATGTTTTCCTTCAAACAGACAGGATTCCGTCCGGATACGACGATTTTCTTCGGGAAAGACGATGCCGCATGGGCGGATTCCTGGCTGGCGGACCGGGGGGTGGAAAACGGTAAATTCATGACGGTGGTTCTGCGTATTTCCAGCCCGAAGGCAAAATATCATGATCCGACCGGTGGCGCGGTTTCTCCGCAGCGGTGCGAACATCACATGCAGGCATTGAAATATATGATCGAAGAGTTTGTACATCGGACAGGGAACAAAGTTTTGATCGCTCATGAGACCCGCGATACGCTCGGAGAGAACAATGCCAGGGATTTCCTGTTTGACATCCTGAACGGTGAGACACGGAAAAATTGCGTTTATCTTGATTTCTTCTGGACGCCGGAGCAGGCGCTTGCCGTCTACCGCCGGACCATGCTTCTTGTGAGCATGGAAATGCATTCCATCATCATGGGAATCGGAAACGGCGTGCCTGTCCTTCACATCCCGTATGCGGAGTGCGGACGCAAACGGCAGATGGTCCGTGATATGGGACTGGACCGTTGGCTGATCGACATCGACGAGCCCGATTCCGGCGAACAGATGCTCCGCGCCGCCTTGTATGCGGATTCCCACCAGGAGGAGATCAGGGCAAAACTGCGCGAGGTCCGCGGACATCTGGAAGCGCTGGCGTATCGGACCTGTGATACGCTGAGAGAGTATTTTTCAGTATCCTGAATATCGTAAAACCGCAGTTGTCGCATCGATGAATTTGTCCCTCCGGCGGAAACGCCGGAGGATTTTCCATGTTCTGAAATCCGCTTGTTTCCCGGTTGTTTTGTTTCAAAAAATCTGATTTTGTCCAAAGTGTCAAACTTTTTATCCAAATTGTTATTTACAAATGCGGGAAAAAGATTATAATCTATAAGCAAAGGGAACTCTTTTGTCCGGCAGCAGGTCTGAGGAGTTCAGGAAGAATCGGGCAAATACAGATAAAAACAGTAAGTCTGCGTATTTTGTTTTTACTTTTTGCCGCTATAATTATAACGGGTTCAGGAAAAGGATAATGACATGGTCAGGAGATTTGCAGGACTTGTCTTGAGAAGGAAGAAGGAATGGAAGAAGAGCAATACAGGAAAAATCTGTTTCAGGGAGGATGGGGGAACGCGGTTTTCCGCTTCTCTCTTTTCCCTTTCTTCGAGAGTGAAAATACGGATTTTCACCCTCATAGAGCTCCTCATCGTCGTGGCGATCATCGCCATTCTCGCCGGTATGCTTCTGCCCGCTCTGAACAAGGCGCGGGAGATGGCATACAAGATTTCCTGTGTCAACAGCATGTCCTCCCTCGGGAAGGCTTATATTATGTACACCGGTGATTATAATTCTCTGGTTCCATTTTACAATAACACTATGTCCTGGTTTGGCGGCAGTCCAGAAAAGGGATTCCTGGCAGGATATCTGAATTTGAATAATGCCGGTATCCACATCGGGCAGCGGGCTCGTCGCAATGGACAGGCTGATAAGCCGATTATACGGTCGAAAATCAGTTGTCCCAGTTTAGACCGCTATGAATTACGGGATCCTGTAAGTGGAACATACGGTTATGGATATAATAATCAGGTATATAATAAATATTCTGCACCTTCAAATGTAACAGGGAGAGATATTTATCAATACACTGCAGCGACTTTTAAAGATTTTAAAATACCAAGTAAAACAATGCTATTTATGGAAAGTTGGTCTTCAATAGCCAGTCCATTTGATGCTGGTGTGAAAGATTGGAAGTTTTCACACTCAAATATGAGTAACTGTATTTTTGGGGATGGTCATGTGGACAGCGTTCGTTATATGTCGCCTTTCATAACGAATCGAGGAACGAGTTACGGCAGTCTGTTCTGGTATCCGGACGGGAAGAAAACTTACTGAAAACTTAAAAATAAAAAGCAAACATAAGGAGTCAAGACAATGAAAAAAGCAACATGTGCATTTCTTTCCGCAGTTACTCTGGCAATGTTCGGCGCCGTGGCACAGGAAAACCAGTCCGTGAATCTGGTGCAGAATGGAGATTTTTCCAAAGCGGAAGATGCAAAGGATATGAAACGGTGGAGGGACGGTTACTGCTTTATGCACGACGCCTCCATTCCCGCGAATTCTCCCATGCGGCAGGATGTGAAGAAAGCCGTCAAATGGGAGATCAAAGACGGCATGGCTGTCATTGCCAAGAGCCCCGATCTGGTGAAATACTGCAAGGATGACAGGAAGGTGGCGTCGAGAGTGTCCGGCGGATATTCCAAGTTTATCCAGCTTGCGCAGACGAACGGCGGAAATTATGTCGTGTCGCTTCAGTATCAGATGAAGAATCCGGCTGTTACGGACGCCAAAGGCTACATTCTGATTTCCACGTATGAGAAACCGGAGAATAAAAGTCTTTTCAATATTCTCCCGAAAGGAAAACTGCTGGTTTTTCCGCTTGCCGTGACCGGCGATGAATGGAAGACGTTCCGGAAAGAGTTTGCAGTTCCCGCCGGAATCAACTGGCTGGGCATGGTGGTGCGCATCGACGGAGTCGGTGATTTGAAGTTCAAAGACGTCAGCCTGACGGAAAAGAAATGAGGTTTGAATGAAAAACAGAGGTTGTTTGTTTCTTTGTGCAGCGGCGTTGCTCGCGTCTCTGTCCGCTTCGGCGCTCGACCGGGGCGGTGTGACTTTTGACTTTCAGAAAATTTCGGACGCCCGGTTTGCCGCCTCCGAAAAAACGGATGAGGTCAATCTGATTCGGAACGGCGACTTTTCCCGACAGGAATCCCCGGATGATCCTTTCCGCTGGCATTCCAATTACTGCCACGTGCATAATGCGGCGGTCCCGTCCGATTCCCCGATCCGCCGGAATGTGAAGAAAGCCGTCAAATGGGAGATCAGGGACGGAGTGGCAAGCATCGTCAAGAGCCCCGATCTGGTGAAATACTGCAACGGGGATGAGAAGATCGCTTCCGGCGTCTCCGGCGGATTTGTCAAGTATGTGCAGCTTGCGCAGACGAACGGTGGAACCTACAAGCTGAGTTTCAGCTACCGGATGAGTCATTCGGTCGGGGACAAGGGGTATGCGATTGTGTCGCTTTTCGACAAACCGGAGAACAAGCGCATTCAGAACATTCTTCCCAAAGGAAATCTGCTGGTCTTTCATCTTGCGGATACAGGGGGAAACTGGAATCTGTTCAGCCGCGAGTTCACGGTTCCCGCCGGAATCAACTGCCTGAGCGTCGTGGTGCGCATCGACGGCGTCGGGGAATTGAACTTCCGTGACGTCAGGCTCACGGAGACCAAGGCGGCGGAAAAGATTACGCTGAAACTTTCTCCCCACGGTTTTCTCGACCACACATTCGCCGTATCGCAGAACCAGCCGGCGGTCATGACTTTTGTCTGGAAGAAAAATACCGATGACCGTTTCTCCGCGAAGAATCTCGAATTTGTCCTGACGCTTCCCGCAGGATATGAGTTCAAAGGCACCTCCTTTGCGGAAAAGAATTCGATCCGCACGGTGAAAACACAGGACGGCGGCAGCGAGGTGCGTTTCAGGATCAATCCCTCGCTCTCCGGTTATCTGCCCGGGAAAAACTTCAATTTCTATCTGCGGATGCCGATGATGATTGCAACGGATACGGCGGTTGGAACCCGTGGCGCCGCGTCGCTGCGGATTGAGGAGAACGGCAGAACGGTGTCCAATGTGGAACCGGTCGAACTTTCCACGATTCCGTCCGTTCGGGCGGCACACCGTCCTTCCCGGTATTTCAGCGGGATTTATATCGGCGGGCTTTACCTGAGCTTTCAGGAACCTGCCGCGGATGCGCTGTTTGCAAAACTGATGGGCGACGCGGGAGTGCAGTGGGTCGTGGCTTCTCCCGGAACACGGGGGAAGGCATGGCGCGAAAACGGCGTTGTTTATATCACGCCTGAAAATTACTGGGTCGCCAACGGTTTCCGGGTGGGACTTCCCGAAGGGCGCCCCGAGGCGGATAAATACAGGTATATCGGCAACAGCAACTTCAATCTTGACAACGCGACATGCCCCGCCGCGGTTTATGAAGAGCGCGAGTATTTTGCGAAGAACACGAAGGAAATGATCCGGAAGTCTCTTGCCGGATGCGACGGCCTGTGGGGCAACTGGGAACCTTACATGTTTGCCGGAAAGGGTTGCATGTGTGATACCTGCCGCGCGAATTTCGCGAAGTTCGTAAATGTCCCTCTGGAGCAGATGAAGAAGGAATGGCCCGCCGAACTGGGACGCGGAAAGAAATATTACGATCAGATTGTGAGGTTCCGTTCCCTGGAACACGCGAAGATGGTGAAGACGATTCACAAGGCGGTTGTCGAGGCGACCGGCGGGGAGAAGTCGCTCGGTTTCATCCCCGGAATTGCGTGGATTGAAATGTCCAGCTCATGGCGTCCCATGAATCTGGCTCCGGAGGTTCAGGCATACGATTATGCGGATTCCCTGCGCTGGATCAATCCGTGGGGGCCCTATCCGTGCTGGGATACTCAGCAGCCGTTCGGTTACGACAAGAAACGGATGCTTTCCTACTTCATCTCCGCCCGCGACGTCCGGGAGCAGGTCAACAGGGACTACCCGGAGGGGAAGCGCCCGAAACTGATGTCGTTTCCGCATGGGCTCCAGCTTTGCGACTGGGTGATTCAGCCGGAAAATCTGGAACTGGGAATGGACGCGTTCTTTTTCAACGGTTTTGAGTCCACAATCGTTTACGCATTCCCGAAAGGATATGACAACCGTTACTGGAACGCCTTTGCCCGCGCCGTCGATACCGCCGGCAAATATGAGAGTTATGTGATCGACGGGAAACGGATTGACGGAGACGTGCAGTTGATTCCGGTTCCTGAGTATGCCGCGCCGTCAGGCACGGTGGCGGATGCGATTCCCAGGTATAAGAATGAACCCATGCTTCAGGTTGCCGCATACCGGCTCGGAGACAAACGGATCGCCGCGGTTTTCAACTTCTGGGAAAAGGGGGAGGCGTTTTTCACGTTCCGCCTTGCCGGCCTTGACCCGGAGAAAAGCTATACCGTGACCTGCGGCGACGATCAGTTCGTGCCGGCTGCCGGGCGTTCCGTCTATACGGGCGCGGAGCTGGCGAAAGGAATTCCGCTTCATGCCGGAGCCGCGCGCTGTGCGGTGTATGAGATCCTGCCGGCGGGCAAGGCGCTGACGGGGAAGACTCTGTGGAGCGCTGAAAAACTGGATCAGCTCTATCGGAGCCGCCGTCCGGAACTCGCGAAGGAAGCCGAGGCAGACCGGAAATTCGAGGAGCTCAACAATCCGAAGGATATTGCCCTCGAAGACATGTCCAGTGCCGGAATCGAGTGCAAAGTCAATGCGGAAAAACAGACCATGACGTTTGCCGCGAAACAGGACTCCATTGTTCTCAGTACAAAGGAGATGAGCATCCTGGAATGGACGGTCAAAGGACGGAAACTGATTCAGGGCAATCCGGTTTCCGGTTTCGGAACCGCGGTCTTCTGGGAACCCTCCTGGCAGCCGCAGGGTGCCTACCGCGTGTTGAAGCAGGAGAAGATCAAAGACGGTTTCCGCATTGTCGGAGAGATGTATGTGACGAGCAATGCCCAGCCGCTTCTGGAGGCATTGAAAGTCCGCCAAACATTCGAGATCACGGATTCCTGCCGGAAGATCGCTCTCAACACCACACTGGAAAATGCGTCCACGGCTGAGGCTCCGCGCATCCACCGTTTCGGATTGAGGTATCACTGTTTCCCCGTTGCGCCCGCTTTGAAAAGCGGCAGTGCGGAAATGACGCGGAACGGAGAAAAAGTCCCTTATGTGAGAGATTACCGTCAGGCGCTGTTTTCCACCGGAGACAAAGTGTTTGAAGATACGGTCGGAAAGACGTTCAGCGTCAAGAAGCCCCTCGTGAAGATTACGGAAGCGGATGTCGTGTTCCGCGCTCCGGAAGTTCCGGCTCTGTCACTGGCGCTTTCCCCGGAAAAGGAATTTGCGGGCTTTGCGCTGTGGGATTCCCCGAAACAGTTCTGTTCTACATTTGAACCTTGTTTCAAACAGATTACATTAAAACCAGAAGAGAAAATTTCATACGGCATTACCGCCGTTGCAGGAGAATGAAACTATGAAAATCTATGTTCAGACGGATATTGAAGGCGTCGCCGGATTCTGTTTCCGCGAAAACAGGGCGAATCCCTCCGAGGAGAACGTCCGGCACCGTTACCGGATGTATCAGCTGCTGACGGACGAGGTGAACGCGGCGGTTCGCGCCGCGTTTGATTCCGGCGCGGACGAGGTGATCGTCAACGACAACCACGGTTCGGGTTACAATATCCTGTTTGAACAGCTCGACCCGCGCTGCCGCATTATCCACGGGCGCAACGGGAGCGGCCCGCACTGGCTGCCGCTGCTGGATTCCTCTTTCGATGCGATGGTCCTGATCGGGATGCACGCGATGGGGGGGACGCCGCGTTCGATCATCCCCCATACCAGATGGGTTGTGAACGACGGCGAATTCTATTTGAGCGAGGCGTCCATGGCGGCGGCGATCGCCGGAGATCACGGAGTCCCGGCGGTCATGCTCAGCGGGGACGACAAGATCAATGCGGAGGTTTCCGCGAAGATACCGGGAATTGAATCCGTCGTCGTCAAGCAGGCGCTTTCCCCCTATATGGCGTGTTCCGTGATTCCGGCGAAAGCCTGCGAGATGATTTATGAGGGCGTGAAACGCGGCATTGCCCGGCGCAAGGAGATTGCTCCCTTTGTGGTTCGGGGACCTGTCCGGCTGAATCTTCTGGACTCCCCCGATCACTGCCCGCCGTTGAAGGAATGCGGCGAGACCGTAACGGGGGACACGATTGACGAGGCTTTCATGAAGTATGAAAAGGGAATGGAGTGGAGCACGTTCGGACTGGAGCAGATGGACGGTTTCCTGTTTCCGTGAACAGGGATGCCGGGCTTTCTTGCAAAAGAAAGCCTGTCATAGTATAATAAGAGGTTTGCAAGTTGTTCCCGTTTTGTAAAACTCTTGATAGAAGGAAGATCACAATGTCAGAAATGATTGATTGCACCGAAGATACGGCTCTGCTTCACAACCGTTTTTTCTCCCGGCGGTTCTGCTGGAATGAAAATGGGTTCTTTTCCGATTCCCTCGTCAATCTGAAAACCGGCAATGAATATTGCAGGGGGAAGGGATATGAATTCGCTTTTTCCGTCAACGGGGAAAAGATCGTGAGTTACTCCGAACCGCGGCTCCGCGAGGTCGACGGCAATATGGAATGCCGTAAGGATGTTCCCCGGTTTCTCGGTTCCGAGACCAGACGGATGGATGAGACGACGGAGGAACTCGTTCTGCGGTTTTCCGTGGAAAAATACGGTGTGGCAGTGAAATTCTCCTGCCGGATTTCTTCGGAGATTCCGGGAATTGTCAAGCAGCTTGAGATCGAAGCGTTGAAGGATGATCTCTGCATTACCGAGTTGATTTTCGATACGTTCAACTTCTATCCCGGAGATTTCAGCGACTGTGATTATTTCTGCGGCCCGGATGACGCGCCTCTCCCTCTGAACTTCGCGGTGGAGGGCTCCTCCGATGTCATACGCTGTCATAATTCAGCATTGAAGGAGGGCTTTCTCTGCGGCAGTGCGGCACCCGGTCCGCTGCGCCGTTTCATGGGATATATTCACTGGAACTCAATGGACGTCTCCTATTCGATGGGCGGTGTTCCGTTTGCGAAATACCTGCGGAAAGGGGAAGTGTTCCGCGCGGATCATTCTTTCCTCCTGCTGTATGCGGGAAATGCCGCCTCCGGCGATTCGGAATTCCGGCAGTTGCTGAGGAAGGTTCTGCCGCCGGCGGTGAAGCCGGGAGTCATGTACTGCACGTGGATTCCCTTCCTGAAACGGATTCAGGAAAAACTGATTCTTGATCTGGCTGAAAAAGCGGCGGGGATGGGGTTCCGTTATTTTGTATTGGACGACGGCTGGTTCACGAATGAAAAGCGTCGCATCGACAGGGAGAAGTTCCCGCACGGGCTGGAATTTCTGAGCGGGAAAATCCGTGATATGGGGCTTCGTTTCGGGTTATGGTATAATATCGGCACCTCTTACGGCGATCCCGATACTCCGGATTCGCTCGCGTGCCGTCTGCCTGACGGCAGCTTGAAGAAATCGGGCGGGGATAAAGTGCTCTGTTTTGCGGGAGAACACCGTCAACGGATTCTGGAGGAGCTGATTGCCCTTGCGGAGAGGTATCATGTCGCTTACTTCAAACTGGATTTTTCCTCCATTCTGAGCCCTTATGCGGTTCAGCCGTATGGCTGTCATTCGCGGGAACACCGTTATCATCACGGGTTTGAAGACTCTGTGATCGAGATGTACCGCGGGCTTCTGTTTTTGCGGAATGAACTGAAAAAACGGTTTCCTGATCTGATCGTGGATTTCAGTTTTGAATCGTTCGGAACGGAGCGTCCGAACATTGCCGCGCTGGAATACAGCGATCTGCATCATGTTTCGAATTTTTCCGGCAAGGACAGGAAATTGCAGAATATTACGAAAATACGGAAACAGTTTTACCGCTGGTTCGGCAAACTCCCGCCGGAACGGATCCTCGGCGGGCTTCTTGTCCTTCAGAATGATTCCGCCGCCGAATATCTGCTGACTTCGTTTACCGGTGCGCCGCTGGTTTCCGGCGATCTGAGAGAATTGCCGGAGGAGGCGGGGAAAAGAATTGGAAAGTTCACGGAGGCGTTTCATGCCCTGGCGGATCGGGAGTGTCTGACTGTGCTTGAGGTTGTGTTCGATGAAGATGATCTGGATGTATTCATCCGCAGGGGAGAATCGGGACATGGTTTCCTGTGCGGATTCAACAGAAGGAAAGAGGATGTAGTGCTGGATATTTCGACTCCGTTTGCCTGCCGCAATGTGGAAACGGGAGAAACGGGAGTGCGTCTTCCGGCGGAATCCTGCGGAATGTTTATTTTTTGATAGAGAAAGGATTGAATCAAATGAAAGACAAAGTCGGTTTCGGCATCATCGGGGCGGGAATGATTGCCGCACATCACGGGAAAGCGATGGCTGACCTGAAGAATGTGCGCCTGATCGGTTTCTATGACACGAATTACGAGTCTGCGAAGAAACGTGCGGAGGAGTTTCACTGCAAGGCTTATGCAAGTTTCGAGGAGTTTCTGGCGGACCCTGAAATCGAGGCTGTGACGATTGCGATGCCGTCCGGAATGCACGGTTCCGTCGCGATTCCCGCGGCAAAGGCGGGCAAACATATCCTTTGTGAAAAACCGCTGGAAATCACGCTCGAAAAAGTGGATGAGATCATCCGGGTCTGCGAGGAAAACCGTGTCCTGTTGTCGCCGGTGTTCCAGACCCGTTTCACGAAACCGGTCCAGTTGGTGCGCGAAGCGATGCGCTCGGGGCGTTTCGGGCGGATGGTTCTCGCCAGCGCACAGATGCGCTGGTTCCGCGATGCCTCCTATTACAGCGGCTCGAACTGGCGCGGCACATGGAAAATGGACGGCGGCGGGGCACTGATGAATCAGGCGATTCACATGATCGACCTGCTCCTTTACATCAACGGAGCGCCGGAGGAGGTTTTTGCGTTCGCGGGAACCCTGACGCACAGCATCGAGGTGGAGGACAATCTCTGCGCGACGGTGAAGTACCGCAACGGCTCGTTCGGGACGATTGAGGTGAGCACATCCTGCGCACCCGGATTTCCCCGCCGTCTGGAGTTTTCAGGGAGCGCGGGAACCGTCGCGTTCGAGGAGGACAAGATCACGCGCTGGGAGTTTGCCCAGCCCCGTCCCGAGGATGAGGCGATCAAACGCGAACTTTCCGGCCAGGCGGATGCGAAGGGCGGAAGCGCTCCCATGAACATCAGCTCCGACGGACATGCCTGCCAGATTTCAGACCTTGCGGATGCCGTTCTGAGCGGGCGTAAACCGTTCCTGGACGGTCATGAGGGACGGCGCGCGATTGAGCTGATCTGCGGCATTTACGAATCCGCGCAGACCGGAAAACCCTATTTCTTCAAAAGGTGAGCCATGAAACTGAATTTTATTCCAGTGACCATGCGTCTGCCGCTGAAATTCGGGGCGGAAACCATTCATTCGATCCAGATTGCACATGTCGAGTTTGAGGCTTACGGTGCAGTCGGGCGCGGCGAAACTCCTCTTTCGGTCGGCTGGGCGTGGCCTTCGGATTTGTCCTTTGCTTTCCGGGAAAAGGTCATGTGCGATTTCTGCCGTTTCCTCGCAGAAAACTGGTCTGCTCCGGCATCGGACCCCATGACTGCCGGTTATGAATTCCTGACCCGGAATCTGCCCCGGCTCCATGCGGAATTCAATGAAAAGCACCAGGTCGGAATGCCTCATCTTGCGGCGCTGATCTGTGCGTCCGCATTCGATATCGCCCTGCACGATGCATTCGGGCTTGCGCACAGAATTCCGACCTACCGGACTTACAACAGAAAATTCATGGAACACGATCTGTGCCGGTTTTTCGATGATCCTGAATTCCGGGGCAAATACCCGGAAGATTATTTCGTCACGGACGTGCCGGAAACACTGCCGGTATGGCATCTCGTCGGCGGAAAAGACCTGCTGCGCGAGGCGGAACGGACGGGGGCGGAACCGGATGACGGTTATCCTGTTTCGCTTGAGAAATGGATCGAACGCGACGGTTTGCGCTGCCTGAAAATCAAGTTGACCGGACGCGATTCCGAATGGGATTATTCCCGTATGGCGGAGGTCGGGAAAATCGCTCTGGAATATGGCTGTACGGCACTCTCGCCCGATTTCAACTGCATGGTGACAGACCCTGCCTACGTAAACCGGATTCTGGACCGCCTGAAAGCCGTGGAACCGGAAATCTACAGCCTCGTCCTCTATGTGGAACAGCCGTTCCCGTATGATCTTGAGGCGAACCGGATTGACGTGCATGACTGTGCGGAGCGCAAACCGCTGTTCATGGATGAAAGCGCGCATGACTGGCGGTTTGTGAAACTGGGGCATGAGCTCGGCTGGAACGGCGTCGCGTTGAAAGTCTGCAAAACACAGACCGGCGCTCTGCTGTCCGCGTGCTGGGCGAAGGCTCACGGCATGAAACTGATGGTTCAGGATCTCACGAATCCGATGCTTGCTACGATTCCGCATGTCCTGCTCGCCGCGCATGTCGGCACGATCATGGGGGTCGAGTGCAACGCACCCCAGTTCTACCCGAACGCCTCGCTGGAATACGAGAAACTTCACCCCGGGCTTTACGAACGCAGAAACGGCGTTGTCAGACTCGACACCCTCACCGGAGACGGCATGGCTTATTGACGAGCCTCCCCGGAATCTCCGGAGCGTATCCGGCGGAACCGTTTGCCGTTTCCGCCGGATATTTCTGTTATTTGGCTTTGAATGAATCTTTCTGGAACTGGAAATTCCGGATATGGATTTCCGGTTCCGGGTGTCCGGCGGGATATTTGCAGGCGGCGGCTCCGGACCATTGAATCAGCCAGCCGACATTGCGGATCATGGACACTTCCGGCGTTTCCGCGTAATAGACCATGCACTGTTTCATAGCCGGATGCTGGAAGCAGGTCATTCCCGCATCAATGGCAAGAGTGCCGTTCTTCGTGAAATTATAGATTAACGGCATACCGTAATATTCTCCACCGTAACGATTGTCGCTTGCATAGAGCCGTCCGTAGTTGTCAAACCAGCGGGTATCGTTGGCATAGGGCCAGTCTTTCACAAAAGGCAGGTGGTTATGTCTGTGATCCGTCATGGGCATTGGAACGCCAAGCATGTCAGTGATTCGCATATCGCCGCCCAGATTCGTAATGAATGCGGAACGATCCATGCGTGCATTTGTGCTGACCCAGAAATCATGGAGTTCGCTGTGAGCGGCGTTGGTAACGAGCCCGTGCACCGGTGAAATGAATACGGAACGTTTCAGGAGAAGCTCCGTATGATTGGGAAGGTTTGCCTGTCCGTTGCCGGCAAGAAGAGAAACGGAGCTGTTCAACTGCTGATAGAACAGGCATTTTTCAATTAATATCTCCGCTTTCGTCTTCACATTTGTCCGGAGTTCAAAACCGTAAGTTCCCGAGACCAGGCGCAGGTTCGTCGCCCAGAGTGTCTTCTGATCCTTTCCCCGGAAAATCGGCGCCTTGATGTCATTCTGCTGAAGTGTGGCAAGTCCGCGTGACATGAAAGCAATTTCAGAAGGAATGTCAAGCGGTTCGGAAATGCTGATCAGGACGGGCGGAAGCTCAATCCGCGCCGCGGCTCCCTGCGAGGCGGCTTTCAGGACCCGTTTCATCGCGGCAGTATCATCCGTTTTTGGGTCGGTGTCCATACCGAAATCAACAGCTTTCAAAGTCCTCCGGAACCGCTTTTTCATATCGTCAGCCGTAATCCTGACACGGGGAACGTAAACGTCGTTGAACACTTTTTCCGGCATGGGTTTCCCGATCCTCTTTCTGAGAAAATCGGGCACGCCTACCGTTGAGATCGTATCACAGCCGGACAGCGTAATATCGTAAGGCGGTTCTTGATTGAAATAGGACTTGCCGGACAATATTCTTTCATAGGCATCCACATCCTGTTCCGTTTTCTTCAAATCCGCACGGGTTATTTTTTCCGCGCCGCCCATAAGCATGACCCGTTTCCCCGAAATGTCCCTGACATTTTCAAAATCAATGATATGCGGGATGGAGCCTTTACAGAGAATGATGGGATATTTTCCGCATTGAACTTTGGTGTTTCTGACAATCAGGTAATCTTGCACTTCGCTTGATTCTTCTCTGCTGTAGGCAAACAGCGGCATTCCGCTTCCATTCTTTACTGTAAAAGAGGAGTCATAAATGGAAAGCCGTGTAGCAGGATTGTTGAACCATGCCTTTCCGGGAATCGCCTTGTCCGCAGTTGCGTTAAGATTGATGATTGAGGCGAGCCCTGAGATATTGAATGGTGATGCAGTGGCATCGGCAGATACCTGAACATTGCAGTTTTCAATCACTGCTCCATCGCCGTTGAAACGGAAAATTTCGACACAGTTAATAAAATCACAATCACTGAACGTAAACAGCGTGGAATTGGCGTAACGTCTTTCATTTTCATTATTCTTTTTCAGAATCGGTTTTTCACCCTGCCATTTGACACTGTAAAGCCCATAAGTCGTATCTGCAAAGTTTGTCCTTTTGGGATTCAGAAAGTTATAAGAGTAAAAAACAGTGCCTGAAGAATTCTTGAAAACACAGTTTTCCACCGTGAAATTAGCAGTATCCTCATTGCCGGTCCATAAAACAATATGACGGTATCCGTTATGGAATTCCAGATTGGTTATCTGGACGCGAAATCCCCACTCAATGTATAAAATATCCTTGTCCGGTGCCGCCTGCGTAATCTTGCTTCCTTTTTCACCGCGCATATAAAGATAAGATCTTGTAACCAGCGTCGAGCTAATCTTATAGTTTCCCGACGGGAAGAACAGTTCCGGCACGATTACATTTTCCGATGTGCTCGAAAGGACCGGCAGATTCCCCAGGTGAGGAGCCCCTGTCAGCATCGGCTGGCGCGCCAGCAAAATGATCTGTTGCTTCTCCCGTATAAAATTCAACGCCCGTTGAATTGCCATTGTGTCGTCGGTGATTCCATCTCCTTTTGCTCCGAAATCACGCACATTGACTCCCCGTGACCAGTCTACTGCATTTACTGCAAACAGGCACAGCATCATAAACAATACCGCATAAATACGCATTGGCTTTTTCCTTTTTTATGTTTGTTTTTTAATCGGTATAATCGGATTTAAGAGGATCATACCAATTTAATCTTGAATTCAGAACATTGATTTTCATCCACTGCTGGACATTTTCCGCATGACCATCCATCATAAGGAGATTGGCACTTCCTTTGAGTGTCTGGTGGCTGTTGATGTCTCCGCCTCCATGAGGTGCTATAATGTTCGTTGGTTTAACCACTCCCGCACCATAGAAGACAGAGAAATAAGCCACACCCCGCCAGTATGCAAATTCCTGGGAGGCTGTCTCTGCCGTGACTACTTTGCGTGATATACCTTTTCCACGGGTTGCTTTGAATGGCGTGGCATTCAAAGTAACTCCAGTGCCGCCTCCGAGATAATCCATATTATAGCCGTAAGTAACAGCAGAAAAGTTAGAATTCAACTCAGGTTTTTCTATAAAACTGTTTGCCCCGACCATGGCAGGCGACTTGCAATTCGAGGCAATGCTGGGACAGAGAAATACTTTGAGTCCCGTTATATATTTGTTATTCCACAACTGCCATGAGTAATTATCATAAGATTGATCACTGGCAGTTCCTGTGTAGTAATAACGGCTGTAAGGCATGTAAAAATCATTGAAATCGTTTAAATAACTTGCAAATCCCATTCCGATTTGCTTCTGATTCGACAAGCAGTTTGCCTGTCGCGCCTTTTCTCTTGCCTGATTCAGCGCTGGAAGAAGCATTCCCGCAAGAATGGCGATGATTGCAACTACGACCAGCAATTCTATCAGTGTGAAAAATGTTCTGTTCCTTTTCATGATGACCTCCTTGTGCATCATTTGTTTTTCAAATGGGAGTTCCATTTGCATTTCGAATGTGGATAGCATATTTTTCTCCTTATTTTAATTTTTTTATTGCCGTAAACTTTGTGTCCATGTCATCTCAAGAGACGGGCGGTCATCGTAAATCGGGAATTCTTTCAGCATCTCATTCTCCGCCCCGCAGCTTGCCGACGGATAGAAATAGGGGGTCACCGCAGTCCTCGCAGGTTCGGAATCGCTGTCTCCCGCCTCAATGCGCTTCAGCATCAGTTCCACAGTCAATTCCGCCTTTTTCCGGATGGGCTGGATGACCGTTGCAAGCGGGACTGCGCAGAGATCGCAGAGCGCAAGCCCGTCGTAACCGATGACCTTGATTTCCTCCGGCACCCGGATTCCATGCATCAGCAGGGCGGAAATCAAACGCCCTGCAAAATAGTCATTACAGCAGAAAATGACATCCGGTGCAAGTTTTTTCAGGCGCCGGATGATCTCCTCCGCTTTGCCGTTGCATTCTTCCACAGTCAGCGCGGAGAGTGGTTTCCCATATTGTTCAAATGCCTTTTTCAATCCGTCGAATTTTTCCCTGCCCGGATTGGAGAAAATGCTTTTATTATGAAACGACGACAGATAAACCCCCTTCTGGCAGCCTTGTTTCAGAAGATGTTCCGCCGCCAGAAAGGTTCCCGCCGCATGGTCAATGAAGATATCGGCATTTTCGATTCGCGCCGGCGGGCAGAATACCGAGGGAATCAGCGTGCGGAGCCCGGATTCGGCAAGCGGGTTGTATGCCGTCGTGATGATCAGCCCGTCGATTCCTTTGCCGAGCAGGTCCCGGACTGCACGCTCCGCCGCCTCTTTGTTGATGCCATAGGATGTGATCAGATTGTAGCCGTGACGGTCGAACGCCTGACTGAGTTCATTGAAATAAGTCTGTTCCTCGACGTATGCATAAGGTGCGCCGTAGACGCCGATCGTATGGTTGGCTACGCCTTTCAGATGCCGTGCCGCCTGATTCGGGATATAGTTCAGGAGTTTTGCAATGTGCAGAATCCGGTTGCGCATTTTCTCCGAAACTTTACTTGTCCCTTTCGGATTCAGGGCAGCGGCGACCGCCTGCCGTGAAACTCCGGCGGTGCGTGCGATGTCATTCATGGTGACCGGCATATTTGTTTCCCTTATGCATGATTAAAAAATTGCTCGTGCAATTAAATTATAATGCAGACCGCCGAATTTGTCAAGGGGGGATTTCAAAAAAAGTTGGAATAATGTTGCTGTTGCGGTCATGCGCCGGCGGAATTTCCAAAGACGGCAAACCTGCCTGCCGGGGTGCAGGTGACTTTCACCCGTGCTGGAAGGTCTGAAAGGCAACTGTGGCGTCAGCGAATTGTACAACACACACGGCATTACTCAAGGCATGTATTACAAATGGTGTGACCGGTTGCTGACGGATGGCGCCGAACTGTTTGAATGCGGCGGAGTGGATCATGCGCGAGAGCGTTTGAAACAGGAAAATCGCAAGCTCAGAAAGTCATCGAAGAACGCTTGATTTTCGATGCACCATCTTTATAGGCTGATTCAGGAAAAGATAATTAAGATGAATTGACTTTTTTGCTTTTGTCTGTTATCTTATGTTTACAGAATTTTTAAGGAGATGCGATGAAAAAGTTTCTTTTGTTTTTATTTACGGCTCTGACCTTCTGCTTCATGACGGGCTGCGGGGAGCGGAAAATGTCGGATGAGGAGATTCAGAGAAAGATTGATGCTTTATATGAAAAAGCTATGAGTGAATTGGAACGTGGCAACTTGAAGTCCAGTGAACAATATTTATTGGATATATTGCCATTGCATGATTTGTTAAGTGAGCAGAATCCATATCGTTTGATCGTATATTTTGAGGGAAATCAACGTATAGGTTTTTTGAAATATCATTTGCAGGAATATCAAGGTGCTGTTGAATATTTGGAAAAAGCAATTGCAGTCAATCCGGAGGATTTTGAGCATCAAATAGTGGAGTCGGTTAGAAGGCAGATACTCGAAAACTGGATTGCTTTGGCATCCGCGTACGATAAGCTGGGGCATAAGCAAAATTCTGACTTCTATTTGGGGCAGGCAGAAAAGCAGATATTACAGTTGGAGAAAGCGGAACCGGAAAAAGACGATAATATTTATAATATTTTTATTCATTATTATGTCGAACGTGGGAAAATATCTCTTAATAGGGATTTGTATAATGATGCATTACGTTTTTTTATAAAGACATTAGATTATTTTCATAAACAGAATGAACCGCATCAACCTTATTTAGCCGGAACGTATTATTATTTGAGTCTTACTTATGAAAAATTGAGAAATTATGATAAGACCATTGAAATGGCTCAAAAAGCCGTTGATATTTCTCTTACCGAAAAAATATTTTTCCGCCGTGCTTATCTTTTTCTTATGCAGATGTATGAAAAAGATTTGAACTATGAAGATGCTCTCTCCTATTCGGAAAAATGTTTGTTCAAATTGGATGAGACATCCTACAATGCCTCATATTACAAGGCAGTCATATATGATGAAATATCACGGTTGGCATTGAAATCAAAGCAGGAAAGTATTGTAAGGGAAGCCAGGAAAAATGCTGAATATTATAGATCAATTGCATCTCCTGAAGCTTCCATCATGCCCTATGATTTATTTTAGTCTTCTCAGCTCCAGTTTGACTTTTGGGTTTTGATTAAACCATGTGTCTTTTCTTTTTATACTTTTTCTCATATTATCAAAGTTTTTCTCCACTTCCGTGTTGATGTTTCTGTCTTTTTTTTTAG
>ERZ1034917.358-NODE-358-length-42669-cov-34.497911_pt1 | contig 42669 bp, 69 predicted proteins | sample MGYA00520605_ERZ1034917 | MGnify/ENA primary metagenome ERZ1034917 (study PRJEB33766, sample SAMN09781784) | gut metagenome | biome: gut microbiome | host: Homo sapiens | place: Madagascar | study: EMG produced TPA metagenomics assembly of the PRJNA485056 data... | reverse complement strand
TTTTTGGCCGGGGGAGGGCCGCAGGGAAGCCCCGCGAGCGCGGCAGCGCCGCGCAAGCGCGCCCAAGCGTCCCGCCGGTCAGCGTCTCCGGCCCGGTGAAAAACCGTGCGATTTCTGCCGCATTTCCTCTGCCGTCTTGCGGCTGTGGCAGCTGTGGCAGAGGCTCTGCAGGTTGTCCGGATCCGCAAAAAGCTCCCAGCTCCCTCGGTGCGGCGTGATGTGATCCACGTCCGTGGCGCGCCGCCGGACGCCGCGCTCCGCGCAGTCCCGGCACCAGGGCTCCCGCAGGAGCTGCGCCGCCCGAAGCTGACGCCAGGTCTCGGTGCCGTACATCCAGCGCCAGGTTTTGGACTCCTCACTGCGCCGCTCCCGGTCTTTCGGCCGGTGCGCCTGGCAGTAGCCACCCGGCACCAGGACGCAGCATCCAGGATGCTTGCAGGGTCGGAGCGGCTTATTGGCCACGGGCTATCACCTCCGGGCAAAACAAAAAGCCGGCCCGATGTCCTCCCACGTCCTGGGAAGTCATCGGCACCGGCTAATCACGTAGCACTGGCCATCCGCGATATCAACGAGATACGAGGCTTTGCACCTCCGGCACCAAAGCGTCAGGTTGCTGGCCTTGGTGTCGGGCCTGATCGCCTGGCTGGTCTTTTGCCTGCAGTTTGGGCAGACCACCAAGCTATCTCTTACTGTTGCCAGTGTACTGCATTTTTTGGTACTTTGCAAGCCCTTTTCCCTCACTTTCTTATCTTGTCCGTAAATATTCATTAGGTTTCAAGAGTTTGATTCTTTGATTTAAGATCAAGACCTTTCATTTTTCCAGGTATTTTGCGTAAGAAAAAACGCCCCAGTCTCCCAGAGTCGGCGTTTCCCGTCCTTTGATCGGCAGCCGCACCGCCCCCCGCGGTATCCGCAGATCCGCCGTCCTGGACGCCCGCAACTCCGGCTCCGGAAGCAGGCGGCGCAACGCCCGAGAGCAGCTCCACGGATGCCGCCCCACCTCTGGCTCCTCCTTGGTAAAATATACCGCAAGCCCACGGTATCCGTGCTCCTGCAGCACGCGCTCCCGTGTCCACGGGACATCATAGGCCTCGCCCCAATCCCAGAGATACCGCACCACGGCCGGGGGGAAGTCCTGATCCCGGAGGAAAGCGTGAATATGATAGCGGTGATCTCCGTGCAGTCCCTCCACGCGATAGACGTAGTAGTCCGGCCTTTTGTCCCCAGCCCAGCGCTGCAAGCGATGGAGGAAAGCATCCCACACCCGCATCACCCCGGAGAGATCCTCCGGAAGATGTTCCGGGGCGAAAGTCAGGGTGTAAAAAATGCCGTCGTAACCAAAGAGCGCTAACCTTAGCTCCAGCTTGTCTGTGCTTGTCCGGCAGAGAGCGGGGCCGCAGCGCTTGCGCGCTGCGGTCGGCCCATATCGTCGGAGGTAGCGGTAGTTATCCGTCACCATCACCTTGACCAACGGCCCGGCCCTCTGTCGCACGATGATGTACTCCGGCTCGTCCATCTCATCCCTCCTCTCACTCGATCACGATACCGGCCTCCCGCCGGAGGGTATCCCGCAGATCCGCCACGGAGCAATAGCCCCGGATCACGCTGTCACTCAGATATTCAACCTCCGCAAAGATCCGGCAGAGATCCTCTTTGGCCATGCCCTCCTTGTCCAAAAGGACGGTGAAAAAGATGCTCCAGCTTGTGCGGACGGTCTCCGTCCGTGCCTTGTCCTTGGCCCGCTCCACGTCCGCCATGCTGGCCGGCCTGCGCCGTGGGTTAGTCTTTTTCTTCGCCATTTCTGGCACCGTCCATCCGGGCCCCGCAGTTGGGGCAGTAGTCGCACGTGTAAGGATGAGTTTTTCCGCATCCGTCGGCACCTGCACACCTAAAAATTCCCCCACGGCCTCGTTTATCAGCGCCGATTTCCTTCCAAAAGGCATGCCGCACCGGGGCGACATATCCATTTAGACGTTTTAGCGCCCTCTCGCAGACTGGGCAAAGATCCTCCGGCATCACCGATGCAAACCATGCTTTGCACGCCTTACATTCAGGCATCCTTCTCCCTCCTCACAGGCCCCTGGATCATATCCACGTGGATGATCCGCTTGCCCAGGTACTGCGCCAGGGCCATCTCGCACTTGGCGCCGGGGCTGTCCGCCCAGTCCCGCAGCAGGCCGATGGCGTCGGCGCTGTCCAGCATGGCGGTGCAGATGCGCATGTAGTCCGCCGGCTCCATGCCCTCCGGCAGCACGGAGGGGTCTAGGGCGATGTGCCCCATCCACTCCACCTTCTCCCGGGCCTCCCGGAACTTGGCCCGATACCCCGGATCGCCGGTGATCTTTCCGGCCAGATATACTTTCATTTTCTGCCCTCCAGTCTTTTTTCCGCCTCCACGCACGCCTGCGGGGAAAGCCCCGTGTCCTCGTAGTCGGCCAGGCGTTCGAGGATTTCCCGGCGGGCTACAACGTTCAGCTCTGCCGGGATTTGGCCGGTGTCGTAGGAGTTCTCCTCGCCGATGTAAATCGCAACGCCGTTGATGCGCCTTGTCAGTCTTTCCATCATTTCTCCTCCTTCGGCGGCTCCGGCAGCGGCACCCAGTGGGTAATATTGCCGTCCTCAAAGTCCTCCTCAAGCCAGTCATCAGATCCAGCCGTGCCCATGTTAATATGCTTATCCGGATAAACCACAAGCACGTCCACACCCGGTTCCGGCAGCCGGTCCTCCACGCTGATCCAGTCCCGCTCCACGGCGGCCTTGGCGGCCAGCTTGGTGACCTGAGCGGCAGCGACCCGCAGCTCCTCGTTCTGCTTCAGGAGGGCACTGTGCTTTTCCCGGAGCGTCCCATACGCCTTTTCCCACTTCTCGACGGCGTCCTGGAGGACACCGCTGTGGGTCTCGTCGTTCTCCAGCATGTCGGCCGCCTCTCGCACGATCCGGCAGCCACGGGTGCCGCAGCTGTTCTCCCAGCCGCAGCCTTCGCAGATAAAATCCCCAGATTCAGGTTTTAGCCACCGCAGGCCGCCCACGATATCATCACGATTCATCATCTTCCGCTCCTCCCTCCGGCGGCACGTAGTCGTACTGCGGCACCTGGTTTTTCAGCTCCTCGTACTTCTCCATGTAGTACTTCCGGTCTTCGACCAACGCCGAGATGGTCTTTGTGTCCGCCTCCAGCATCTCGGCGGCGTCCAAAATGACTTGATTTGCATCGCATCTTCTGCACCATCCGCGCTCCGACAGTCCGTTCTGCAAATACGGGCAATCGGGGCGGAAATCGGGCTTCCCGCTGACTCTGCAGCGCAGGGCCCGCACGATATCCTCCCTCGCTCTCAAAACGGCAGCTCTCCTTCCTCGCCCTCCGGGGCCTCGCGGAAGTCCCCGGGCTCCGCCTGTGCCTCGCTCTGGCGCTTGCTGCCGGCAAAGTACAGGCTGTCCACGATCACCTCATGGCTCCGGCGCTTGGCGCCGTCCTTGTCCGTCCAGTCCCGGACCTGCAGGCGGCCCTCCACAGCGGCCATCTGGCCACGGGTGAAGTACTTGGCGGCAAACTCCCCCGTGCCACGCCAGGCCACGCAGTCAATAAAATCCGTCTCCCGCTTGCCGTCCTGGCCGGCGAAGTCCCGGTCCACGGCCAGGGAGAAGGATGCCACCTTGGTGCCGCTCTGGGTCTGCCGCAGCTCCGGGTCCCGGGTCAACCGGCCCATCAAAATGATTTTGTTTAACATGGTTTTCCTCCTATCACGTCAACTCCACTCGCAGCAGGGGCTCCCCGGCCGGGCCGTACTCGCTCACCAGCCGCACGTGGCTCAGCGTCCCGGCCGGGACGGATACCACAGCGTCCGGGTGCCACTCCGCCATCTGGCCGAAGATCTCCGCCATGCGCCGCACCGTCAGGGCGTCGCCGGCAGGCTCCTCGGGCGGAGGTGTCCTCCGGGCCTTGCCCGGTGCCCGCTGCTTGGGGTAATTGGCGCTGAGCCCCTGGCCCTTGCGCCACTTGGAAAATACCGCCTTGCTCACGCCCAGCATCTCAGAGATGGCCAGGTCGTCCCGGCCCTCGGCGTAGAGCTCCCGGGCCCGGGTCTCGTCGAAGGGAGCGTGCTTCGTCGTCGGCGCCGGGGCCGGGAGGGGCTCACCCCCCCCGGTTTTCTCCAGCAGGCCCAGCTCCACCAGCTTCTCCTCCATGGTCTTATGGGATACGGCATTCAGCTCCGCCAGCACTCCGATCTGCTTTGCCTTGTTCTTCGCCGTCCGGTATCCGACAGCGATCTCGGTATCGCTCATGTGCATCTCGCTCATCGCTCCTTCAACTCCTTCCTCCGCCGCATCTCCCGCACCCACCGGCCGCTCATCTTGCGGACAGTCCGGTAGTCCTCCGTCTCCCGGATCCGGGAGACGGAGGACTACCGCTCCCGCGCCGTCTTGGCGGCGTACTCTCCCCAGGCGGGGCAGTAGGCGGGATCGTGGCAGGTGGGCGAGCCCCGGCGGCGAGGACAGTCCGGCCGGCACGGGGCGTCATAGCGCTTATCCATCATCATGTCGCGGCTTGATCATGGTGATCACTTTGCTCTCCGGATTTACCTTGTGGCCTTTGTCGACGCGCCAGACCGGGGAGTCGTCCGTCAGACCAGCCTGGAAGAGAGCCTTGAGCATCCCCCCCGCTATCGGGTTAATGCTGCTGGTCTCCGTATGTATGGCCTGGATCATCAGGCAGATCTCTGCGGCCAGCTCCGTGGGGCCGCCTACACACTCGAGCTGCTGGATACAGTGCTCTCTGTCGATCTCAAACTTGATCATACTATCCTCCGATATCTGTCCGGGGGCGGGAGGGCGGCACCGGGAAAAGAGGCCGCCGAGGTGAAGCGGTATGGCTGGCTGGCGGGAAGGAGAGGCCCGCCGTGGAAGGAGAAACGGCGGTAAAAAACCGGCGCCGCCCTCCCGCCCCCGGACTATCAAATTGTCAGTCTTTCGGCCGGAACGGGAGCCACCAGCGGTAGCTGTCCCAGTCCTCAATGTGGATGTCGTCGCCGGCGTCCGTGAAGGGGAAGCGGTCGTCTCGGGAGCCGACGCAGACAGCGGCCTGGTACTCGTACCCGCCGATGCCGTTATCCCGGCAGAGAATCACAGCGTCCCCAATCTCTGGCCAGGCCTCCTCCAGGTCCCGCCAGGCGTGGGCGGGCGGCTCCTGCGTCGGCGGCGCCCAGCCGTTGGGATCGTCCGTCAGGCCGTAGAGGTAATCCGTGGTGCATCCCAGTGCCAGGGCCAGCAGCGGGATCCGATCCGACCCGGGAAGGGTTCCGTTCTCGCTCCCGGAGTAGGTGCCGGGATACCATCCGATGCTCTCCGCAAACTCCTTGCGGCTGAGGCCCGTGGCCTCCCGCAGCGCCTTGACCCGGGAGGAGAAGGCGTCCCGCATAGTCTCCCACCTCAGCCGAGGGTCATCGACCGCCGGGTTGCGCTTGGGTGCCTCCGGCTCCGCCTCCTCCGGCTTGTAATGCCTGCAGACCGTTGCGCAGGTATCGCGGCGATTGCAGCCCCTGCAGCATCCGGCGCAGCCCGTCCACTCTCCGCCCCGGAAAAATGCGTCATACTGCTGGTCTGCGATCTCACAAGCCCGGCCGGTCACCTGGCAGGCCCCCTTGCAGAGCTTGGCGTAGATCACGCAAAAGCGCCGCACGGTCGGGATCGTCAGCGGGCGGTGGTTGTCGATGTGGTAGTCCAGCAGACGGTACTGCTGATCCATGTCCAGCTTGCTGATCTCGTAGGCCACGCTCTCGCCGATATTGTCCTCCTTCCACATCCGTTGGAAGCCCGGGATCCTGAGCCCCGTCTTGATGGCAGCCAGCCGGGAGGCTCTGGCGGCCGAGATCTCCAGATCCCGCGCCACCCGATCCCGGATGCGCCCGGGGAGCTCCTCCCCCGCCTTCTTCCGCTCGGTGTAAAGTCTCGTTAGCTCCTCCGCCTCCTGCTGCAGCACCTGCGGAGTCTTCTTCCGCTGCCGGTTGGCCTCGATGATGGCCGTCTGCTCCCGGAGCTTGTCCATGGGCGGCAAAATGCGGCAGGGCACCTTAGCCCAGCGCTGGGCATCCGGGCCGCACAGGCGGAGGTGCCGGACGGCTTGCAGGCGGTTGTGGCCGGAGATCAGGCGGTAGCCGTCTCCGTCCCGCACCACCAGCAGGGGCTCCAGGACGCCGTTGGCCTGGATGCTCTCCTGCAGATCCTCCATGGCATCGTGGTCGATGGGCGGATAAAAGTTGCCGGGGTTGGGATGGACATCCTCCACCGGCAGCTCCCGGAGCTCCCCCTCCGTGCCCAAATTGGGCACGTCCCGGAGCTGCTCTCCCAGGATCGCGGAGATGTCAGGCATCTTCGGCATCCACCGCACCCCCTCTCAGATCCTGCAGATACTCCTCCACCACCCGCTTGTAGTCCACGGAGGCGGCGCAGCTCGGGCTGTACGTCAGCAAGTTCTCCCGCCTGCTGATGGCGTAGGGCACCGGCCCGGACATCCGGATGGGCCGGGAAAAGATCGGGAAGCCGTGCTCCTCCAGGTACTGGCGCATGCCCTGCTCCAGCTCCGTGTTGCGCCACTGGGTGATAAGCAGCCCGGCCACCCGCAGGCGGTCATTGGCCCGGTGCATGTTGTCGATCTGCCGCATCAGACTGAGGGCACCCTCCGTGGAGAAAGTGTCCAGCCGGACGGGGATGATAACGTCATCCGCCGCCCGCAGAGCGGCGACGCCCGAGGCGTTGAACGCCGGGGCGCAGTCGATCAAGATGTAGTCCATGCCGTTGTCCTCCGCGATGGCCTCCCGGAGCTCCTCAATAGCCCGGGGATTGCAGCGGCCCTGGGCTACGGAAGTCACGTCGGCGTCCATCATGCGCCCGTCGGACGGGATGATGCGGATCCGATGGTGGAGGGTCTCGGTGACAAAGTCGCCCCAGTAGGGCTCGCAGTTGCCCTCCAGCAGATCCACCAGGCTCTCGCCCTCCAGGGCCTTGACCTGGAAATACTGGCTGAGATTGCCCTGACTGTCTCCGTCGATCACCAGCACCCGCTTGCGGTGTCTGGTGGCCAGGCAGTAGGCCATGGTAGCGGTGGTGATGGTCTTCCCCACCCCGCCCTTAAGGTTAAAAATCGCGATCGTCCTCATGCTGTCTCCTTACTTGCGGGGCTCATCCGCGTGCGGGCACGTCCTGTCGCCCAGGAAAAACGTCTCGCGGAAAACCTCGAAATCAAACTCAAATTGCACCACGCAGAATCTCTCCTGCGGGTGGATGTACTGCACCCGCGCCGGGCGGATCCCGTGATCCGTCTCCTCGATGACGCAGGGTAGGTGTACCGTATCTCCTACTCTCACTTGGTATATGCCTCCCGGAAGGTATTGGTGGACTTGTAGTAGCTCAGCACCGTCCGGCCCGTGGGCCCGTGGCGGTTTTTGGCCAGGATCACGTCCATGGAGGACGGGGCCGTCTGGTCTGTCTGGTCGGTGCTGCTGTCGTAGTAATCCGGCCGGTGCAGCAGGAGCACGCCGTCGGCGTCCTGCTCCGCAGCGCCGGTCTCCCGGAGATCGGAGAGCTGCGGCCGCTTGTCCTTCCGCTCCTCATTCTGCCGGTTGAGCTGAGCCAGGCACAGCACCGGGGCCTGGATGCTCTTGGCCAGGGCCTTGAGGGCCTTGCTGGCGTTGGCATACTCGATGTGGTTGGCCTGCTTACCCGGCGTCTGGATGAGGGAGAAGTGGTCGATGATGACCAGCCGCACCCCCGGCTTGCTCCGGACGATGGCGCTGATACGGGCCGTTGTGTAGCTCCGGCCATCCGTGATCTCCAGGCCGCTGCGCTCGATCTTCCGCCCGGCCTCCGCCACCCGCTTGTACTCCTCCGGGGTCAGGGTGTCCGTCAGGAGCGTCCTGCTGTCCACTCTGGCCTCCCGGGCCAGACGCCGGGCGGTCAGCTGATTGCCGGTCATCTCCATGGAGAGAAATTCCACGCGCCCGCTCTGGGCGGCATGCTCCGCAATGGCGATGGCCAGGGCCGTCTTGCCCATGCCGGGCCGGGCCGCCAAGAAATACAGGCCGCTGTTGAGAAATCCCCCGCCCAGCCGCCGGTCAAGGCTTTTGAAGCCCGTCGAAACGTAGGGCTTCTCGCCGCTGTCCAGGCTCTCCCGGTAGCGGTAAAACTCGTCCATCTGCTCCCGTGGGCTGATAAGATCCGCGGCACCCCGCTGGCGGGCAGCCTGAGTCTGCTGCTCCACCTGGGCGGCCACGTCGTCCGGGGATGCGCCGCCGTCCAGGCTCTCCACGCCGTCCGCCAGGGCCTGGCGCAGGCTCCGGCGGACGGAAGCGCCCCGGACGATCTCCGCGTAGGCCTCCACGTTGGCGGAGGTGGGGGTGATGTACATGAGCTGGGCCAGATACTCCCGGTTGGCCTTGTCCTCCCCGATGCCCTGGTCTCGGAGGGCCGTCGCCACGGTGATGCCGTCGATGGCCCGGCCCTCGCCGTCCATCTCCGTCAGTACCCGCCAGATGGCCCGATCCAGCTCCACCGCGAAGTCCTCCTCCCGGAGAAGCGGCCCGACCCGCCGGAGGCAGCCCCGGTCGATAAGCACGGAGCCCAGCACGGCCTGCTCCGCCTGGATGCTGTCGAGCTCAGCCATACACGTCCACCTCCTCGCCGTCCACGATCCGGGTGCCCAGGAAGCGCTTGCCGGTGGGGGCCGGGGCCGTCAGATCCTTGGGCATCTCCCGTACCTGGGACTCGTAGATCGTCCGGTAGCCCTTCTGCACGGCGTCGTCCAGCAGCCAGATCTTGGCCGCCTGATTGCCGCCGGAGTGCTTGTCCAGCCTGGCAAGGATGCCGTTGATGGCCCGGACGGTCAACACCGGGGCTCGCAGAGCCTTCCGATTTTCCAGCAGGCTCAGGATGGCATCCTCCAGCTCCCCGTCCCCGGCGGCGTACTCCGTCACCCGCTCCAAAATTTCCTTTGGGGGACTAAGGGGGCTACTTCCCTTTTTATTATTCTTACTTATTATAGGGGGTGACATTTTTGTCACCCCTGGGGTGACATTTTTGTCGAGGGGTGACATTTTTGTCACCCCTGAATCCTGGGGTTTCTCTGCCAGTTTTTGGCCGACGAAAATGCGCCGCATGGTGGTCTCACCGCCGCTGGAATTGGAAACCGGGCCAGTGTCCGTGTAGATGTGCCCGCGCCCCTTCAGCTCGACCAAGAGCCGCTGAAGCGTCCGCTCGGTGATGGTGCCAACGGCCCCGGTGTCCGGATCCTCGTGAGTCAGCACCTCCAGCAGGGCCTCGTTGCTGGCGTAGCAGTAGCCCCGCGCGCTGGCCAGCCGGACGATCTCGCCATACAGCAGCTTCGCCCGCCCGGAAAGACGCATATCGTGGGCCACGGCATAGGGGATCACCAGGTACATCCCCCCGCCGGTCAGGTCGCTCGCCATGTCCTCACCCTCTCTCAATCAGGTCGATCACGGCAAAGACGCCGTGGGTCATCGTGCAAATGCCGACGACGGTAAAAAGCAGGGATAATCCAGTCACTGAGGGGCACCTCCCCTCCGGGAAAAATTCCTCTTGCCTTTTGCCGCCGTTTGCAGTACAATAACGATGTCAAGGTCCTTGTACTGCATCCCCGTGGTCTTGGACAGCCGCCTGGAAGTTCCCGCTTCCGGGCGGTCTTTTTTTGTCTCCATCATCTCACGGCCCGCCTCTCGATCCACTCGTCCAGGAGCCGGACGAAGATCTGATACACCGGCTTGACCTCCCCCTGGATGCACAAGCCGAAGGGGTACACCCCCTGCTGGATCCCGGCGGCCAGCGTGGAGCTGGTAATGCGCATGCCGTGCTGCCGCAGGTACTCCGTGGCCTCGTTGAGCGACATCGTCTGGATCATCCGATCCTCCTCTCCTGGCCCCGCATGGCGGCCAGCTGCACCTCCGTGGCGCTGGCTCTGATCTCCTCCAGCTCCCGCACGATCTCGTTGATGAGAGGCCGCTCCCCCTCGTCGATGACGCCGTCCTCGGCGATCATCAGGAGGTCACGGTCGCGGTGCTTGTCCGCAAAGGCCAGCACCCGGTTGACCAGGCGGATGGCCCCGGCCTGCAGCGTCCGGCCCTCCACGTCCGGCACCAGCATGGCGCCCAGCTCGGAGCCCTCCCGCAGGTGCTGGGCCGCCAGATGCGGCGTGTCGTAGAGCATGCACATCATCTCCACGATGTCCGTGGGCGGCACCCGGTACCCATTCTCGTAGCTCCGCACACTGTCGGTGCTGATACCCAGCGCCTCGGCAGCGGTCTCCTGGGTAATACCCTTGCGCAGACGCGCCGCCTTGTAGATATTCCCCGTGTTCTTGTCCATGGACTTACTCTCCCTCCCGCAGTACGATAGCATTGGGGATCACCAGGTCCTCCGGCTCGTACAGGTCGCCCACCCGGCAATCCAGGGCATACGCCAGAGTGGGGAGGAGCTTGGCGGACGGGAGCCGCTTCCCGTTCTCCCAGTAGCAGACCAGAGACCCGTCCACGCCGACCTTGTCCGCAAGGTCCTGCTGGCTCAGGCCGAGCCGCTCCCGATACTCCTTGATCCGTTTCTTCAAAATTTAACCACATCCTTTCTTGCAATCCAGCGCTCGCCGTGGTATGCTGACTATAAGTCAGTATGTAGCGGCGCAAAACAAGCGCATCCGCGTTTCTTTTTTTGCTCCTGCGCTTGACTGTAAGTCAATTATAGGTTCAAAATATTGAACTGTCAAGGCGAATAGTTCGAAATATTGAACTTTTGTGATTTTGCATAACACTTGGATGGGAATTAAGCCATGGAACTCGAAGAAATTGTTAAAAATGTGAAAATCCTATGCGAGGCTAGGGGCGTTTCGCCGACAAAAGCCTGCGTTGAGAGCGGCGTCGGGAGAACTTTTCTCGCCGGCGTCGCAAAAGGCTCCGCCCCCTCAGTCCTCAAGCTCCAGCAGCTTGCCAGCTATCTAGGTGTCACCACCAGCGCTTTGCTGGGAGAAGTTCCGCTATTAAGCGCAAAAATTACCGCTGCCCAAGAGAGCAGCGGTAGTTGGGGAGATGCTTCAAGAATTATTGACGGATTGAGTCCAGAGGAACAAATGGCGCTCCTTGCGGAAGTTTTGAAGAAATACGATCTTGTAGAAAAGAAAGAAACTCCTGTTTCTCCGAATCAGGAAATTCCGCCACAAGAGCAAGTATAATGCGAGTAATGTCGTCCATGGTGTTCCTCCTTGATCCCGTGCCCAAATTGGGCACACAAAATATGTCGGAAAGCCACCGAGGCTAAAATTACATTTGGAGGAGATTGAGATGAAAAAGTTTTTTGCGGGCATACTGACAATGCTGCTGATCCTGTGCCTGGGCGGCAGCGTCCTGGCCACCACCGGCAAGGTGCAGCAGGAGATCGAGTACCGTGACATCCAGGTGTCCCTCAATGGCAAAATCCTGGATCTCAAGGACGCCAAGGGCAAAACCGTGGAGCCCTTTATGTTCGCCGGCACCAATTACATCCCCGCCCGGGCGCTGGCCGAGGCCCTGGGCCTCAACGTCTCCTGGGACGGCAAGAATGCCACCGTCGTGCTGACGGAGCCCGGCGAGCGCCAGGCCACCTACATTACCCGGACGGGCAGCAAGTACCACAGTGATCCCCACTGCAATGGCGGCACGTACTGGGAGGTGCCCCGCTCCACCGCCATCGGCATGGGTCTCAAGCCCTGCGACAAGTGCATTGGGTGAGCCATGGGATACCGCTATCGCAAAAGCTTTAAGCTTGGCCCCTTCCGCATTAACCTCAGCAAATCCGGCGTGGGCTGGAGCGTGGGCAATAAGTACGCCAGGTACACCCGCAAGGCCAACGGAGGCACCCGCATCACCACCACGCTGCCGGGCACCGGCATCTCCCACGTGGAGGAGCTGGGGCACACTCAGAGCAGTGCGCCGAGGCCGTCGGAAGTGCCCGTCCAGGCCGGCGCTCCGCAGGAGCGGGAGGAACCAAGATGGAAGGAGCCGCCCCCGGAGCAGTCCCGGCGTAGGACGGTGGTGGCGGCGATCATCTCCGCCGTTGTTGTGGCGGTGATCCTGATTTATACCGCCGTCGCTGTTGCCGGAATGCGGTAAGTCTAAGAGCGGCCCCTCCGCCGCCTGCAACCGGCGAAGGGGCCGTGCAGCAGATGCCCTTGTAGTCACTCATCTGCTACGCTTACATGGTAGCAGATTCCAGCCCGTCGGGGCCATCCTCTTGCCGGTAAAATTGGCAGATTTTTGGAAAAACGATTTTACCGGCAGGGGCGTTCTGTGCCCGTGCCGGTAAAATTTTGGAAATTGGAGGCGGTTGGCGCCATGTCAGCGATCCAGGAGCTTGCCCCGTATATCGAGGATTACCCACATCGGGTGAGAGCCGCAAAGGAGGAAAAGCACTACACCATCAGCGATATCATCGAGCGCTCCGGCGTCTCAGTCTCAGCCGTCAACAAGCTGCTGGCGGGGACGCAAATGGAGCCAAAGCTCTACAACTCGGCGGCCATCTGCAAGGTTCTGGGCCTGTCCCTGGACGAGCTCTTCGGGCTCTCCGCCCCGGAGGGCAGCGCCCGGCAGGCCCGGGAGGAGATGCACCAGCTCCAGCTGGAGAATGTCCGCCTGGAGGGCGAGAAGAACACCCTCAAGGCGGAGAATCGCATGGGCGCGGAGCGGGTGGACGCCCAGCGCCCGGTGATCCTGGCCCTGCTGATCCTCTGCACCGCTCTCTGCGCGGCACTGGCTGGCTACATCGCCATCGACGCCCAGATCAGCAACGCCGGTCTGATCCGGGGCGGAGACCCTACCGTCGTGGCATGGGGCATCATCGTCCTGCTGGTATTGGCCGTCGCCGTCATCGCCTGGGCCATGGTCCGCGCCCTCCGGCGCGGGAAATAACCATGGAGACCTGCATCAGATGTCGCGCGGAGCTGCCGCCTGGGGCGCTCTATTGCCCCGCCTGCGGGAAAAAGCAGGTGCCGGAAAAACGGAAGGCCCTGAAGCGGGCCAACGGCACCGGCACGGTCTACCGCCTGCAGGGCAGGCGGCAGCGTCCCTGGGTGGCGGCGAAAAACCGGGTGGTCATCGGCTACTACGCCAAAAAGACCGACGCGCTGGAGGCCCTGGAGCGTCTCTCCGGCGTCGATCTCTCGGAGCGCTATAATATGACCTTCGACCAGGTTTTCGACGCCTGGAAACAGGAGCACTATCAGGAGATCGGCCCCCATGGCATTGACTCCTATGAGCAGGCATACAAAGTCTTCGCCTCGCTGTACGGCCGGAAATTTCGCGAGCTGCGCACGGCGGACTTCCAGGCCGTCCTGGATGGCCACATGGGCAAGTCCCGCTCTACCGTCGCCAAGTACAAACAGCTCATCTCCCAGATGTCCGCCTGGGCCATGCGGGAGGAGCTCGTCACCACAAATTTCGCCAGCTTCACAAAATTGCCAGAGCGGAGGAAGGCGGAAAAAGAGGTGTTTTCCGCCTCCGACATCGCCAAACTGCAGGCGGACGACACCGAGACCGCCAGGATCGTGTTGATGCTGATCTACACCGGCATGCGCATCGGCGAGCTCTTCTCCCTCCCCCGCAGCGCCTATTATGGCACCTACGTCATCGGAGGCGAAAAGACTGAGGCCGGACGAAACCGGGTCATCCCCATCTGGCCGGAGGGCCGGGAGCACTTTGCGTACTTCGCTTATTTCTCGCCGCCGGGCGGCTTGCTGCTGAGTAGCTACAGCGGGCAAAAGGTGGCCGCCAACTACCGCAAGCGGGACTACTACCCGCTGCTGGATCGCCTGGGCATCGCCCGGAAGACGCCCCACGCCACCCGCCACACCTACGCCAGCATGGCGGTGACTGCCGGAATCCGGCCGGAGCTCCTGCAAAAGATGCTGGGCCATGCGGACTACTCCACAACGGCCAACATCTACCAGCACTTCGACCCGCAGGAGCTTGTGCGGGCCGTGGAGAACCGCTAGTAATTTGTTAGTAACCAAAACAGCACACAGACGCACAGGGCCGCACAAGGCGGCAAATTATGCGACCTGTGCGGCCTTGTGCGTTTCCATGTCGTCCTGGTTACGCTTGGTAAGGATGAGGTCACCAGTTCGAATCTGGTCAGCAGCTCCACAAAAAACCCTGTAATCTCAACGATTGCAGGGTTTTTTATTTTGGATTTTTTGAAGGCTTGTTAGTAACCCGCCAGCAACGTCACTTTCCGCGCTCCACGATGCCATGGTAGTACGCCGCCATTTTGGCCCGGGGGCCGGCGGCGTCGCGGTCGAAGAGGAAGGCCTTGGCCATGTCGGCGTAGAACTCCGCCGTGCCGACGCCGTACCGATTGGCGACGCCACAGTAGTCGGAGTACATCATGCACATGGCGGCCCACCAGAGCCAGGGGGAGATATGCTCCCACGTCACGCCGACACTCTCGGCCACGGCGGTAGTCTGATCCAGCGTCCAGTGCGCCCCGGTGGTGCCGTCCTCATTGGCCATCTTGGAGCACCAGGCTTCGGCTTCCGCCCGGGTGAGGTCGGCGTCCTCGCAAGCGGCGCTATCAAGCATGTTTAGGCACTCCATCATTGCCATGATGCCTTGCGCCGCATTGGGCGTTGCCGGATTGCGCATATACTCCTTGATGCTGTGCTCCAGCTTGGGGACATACGCCTTGATCTGCTCACGCAGATTCTCCATTTTCATTCTCCTTCCCGGAGGCCGCTCGCGTGGCCTCCTTGATCTTGTCGATGGCGGCGTTGCCGATCTGGTTCCCGATGCTCCGGCCCGTCGGAGTTGCGGCCATCGCGCCCAGAAGCATGCCGATCAAGAGCTGCACCATGGCGCACCTCAGATCCGTTGCACCCGGAAGGCCACGTTGTTAACGGTGGCAGCCGCGCCGGACAGCACCAGCGTCAGTGCGGAGCCTGCCGAGCAGCAAGCCTGCCGCACCAGCGCGGGGATATTGAGGTCGGCCACGTCTCCGGCGGCAGTAGCGGTGGCGGAGGCGGTCGCGCCGGGAACAGCCACGCCGTCCTTGTAGAGGGTGACGGTGACCGTACCAGCGGCGGTGGGTGCCACGGTGATGGATGTGTCCACATCGTAGTAGCCCGCGCCGGTGATATTGATGGCATTGCCATTCAGGGCCACGTCGCAGCCGTAGCGGCGGATGAGACTGCCCAGGGGGATAACCCCGTCGACCGCGACCGCAGTGGGCGTCTGCATAGCGGTATAGAGAGCGGATTTGCAAGACATTGTAAGATTCTCCTTTCGCAAAAATAAGATAGGCGGGGCATATGCCCCGCCTGTTACCCGGCCAAGCAGGGCCTACCATGTCCCCACAGTGGGGGTATGGGCTTAGAGGTTGACGCTGCCGTTGCAGCCGCAGGAGGCGGGGATGATCTGGCCCGCGCTGGTGGAAGCCACGCCGTAGAGGGAGGGCTTCGTCAGCATGCGGCCCTCAATGGCGTCCAGGCGCCGGTTGAAGCCGCAGCAGCAGTCAGAGATCTTCGCCGCCAGAGCGTCGGTCTGGTCCTTGGTGAAAATGCCGTTTTTCAGGCTCTGGTTCTCCATCTTAAGGTCGAAGATGGTCTCCTGCAGGCGCTGCTCATAGATGCGGCTGGCCTGGCTGGTGATGGCCTCCGTGCTGGCGTTGATGGCCATCCGGGTGTCGTTGGACTGCTGCTCAATGAGGTACTGCGTCTTGGCAGCGTCGATGATCCCCTGCTTCTCAACCTGACAATTGCTCACCCGGTTGCAGCCGTTGCCCTCCTGCTGGGGATAGGGATTCCCGCCGCGATTCCAGCCCCAGCCGCCGCCGAAATTCCCGCCGAAAATGGCAAAAATCACGATGATGACAAAAAGGACTGCAATCCAGCTCATACCAGTGCTACGATCTTCCATGTGTTCGTGCTCCTTTCGTGTTTTTATTCCAACCGGCTATTTAAGCCGGGGGAATTTGGTGGAACCGCCCGCTTTCCCCTTCTGAGGGGTCTGTGAGCCGTTCTGTGCGCCGCAAAGGATCTTGTTTGCATCGGAGCGCAAGGCCTCCGGTGTGGTCCCCAGAAGGCCGCACAGGGCCTTTGCCTGCATGGTCTTCCCGTAGCGGGCATACAGGCTGTTTGCGATATTGGGGTCAATGCCCAGCCGTCTGGCTGTGCTCTGGACGCCCTCCAGCGTGTCAGCCGTCCCGCTGATCGCCTGCTCCGCCTTCTGCACCGCGCCTTGCAGGTCGGTGCTTGGAAACATCCTCGACGCGGCCGCTACGATCTGTTTGAGATCCATTTCCCTTCAGCTCCTCCACTTGGGCCCGGAGGCCCTTAATGATCTCCGCCATATCCGTCATGGCGGACTGCATCTCGCCCATCAGCTCCTCCTGCGTCTTGGGAGGGGTGATGACGCCCAGCTCCACCAGCTTGTCATAGTACTGCTGAGTGGTGCCCTCCAGCTCCGTATAGGCTGCCGTGGTCTTGCCGATGAGCTGCTGCCGGTTGCCAAAATAGTCCACCTGCCAGATGTCCGCGCCGTCAATGGCGCACATCAGGCAGCTGGAGCCCGTATATCCTGCGATTGCAAATTGCTGATCCATAGCGCACCTCCTTGTCTGCCCTTATGGTACAAAAAATCCGGGCAATCAAACTGCCCGGAAACTGCCTAGATTCTGCGGGAATGGCAAAGCGCACAAAAGCCGCCACCGGTTTTGTGCAGCTCTACAAACTATAAAAAATGCACCAAATTGGTGGATTTCCTATTGACAATCCACCAATTTGGTGTATAATAGGTAATGTAATCAAGAGGGGCACAGCCCAGGAGGATCAGAAAATGAAGAACAACATGTGGTATGCGGTCATGATGGACAACGAGGACACTGACTGGGGCACCGGCAGCGACGATATGGAAAAGGCCATTGAGATGGCCAAGGAGGCTCGCGCCAACGGTCACGAGGACGCCTACGTCGCCGTTATCGACGACGGGGACGATCCCACTTGCGTGGACGAGATCCGGGACTTTTGACTGAGATATGGACGATAAATTCAGCACACTTTTCAACGCCGCGCTAAAGACGGATGATCGAGATGAGTATATCTCTGATTGGGCGCTTTCCTCCGAATGGGGAGATGTCGCGGATGCCGAGGTGCCCGATCAGCGGATCAGCGCCCTCGGTGCCCTCTGGGATGTGGCTCACGCAAGCATCCGGGATATCCGAGCCTACACCGGCCTTAAACGGACGGACTTCGCCCTCCGCTACCTGATCCCGTACCGCACGATGGAGAATTGGGAGCGAGGAGACGCTCAGTGCCCGGACTACCTGCGGCTTCTTCTTGCCCAGGCCACCGGATTCTACCGTCGACCGGAGAGATAAGCTATGGGCGAGGCAAAAAATCTCAAACTATGTCCGGTCTGTGGGAAACCGGTGAAGGAAAAAAGACGCACTTGCTGCTCCTATATTTGCGCCGGGAAGTATAGGCAGAATTACAAAGTCTGTCCGATCTGCGGGAAAAAATTCCCGTGTGCGCCATCATCTTCTGACGTGTCTACTTGCGGCACCCCCGCCTGCAAAACGGCATTCCGGCGATCCCTTATTGTGGGAGGCCTGCCGCAAACGGAAAGGCTGGCGAAATTAAGCACAGATTTTCTTGCGGCGACGCCGCCGGAAAAATTACCTCAGTCCAAATCGTGGGTCTTAAGGGCTCCCAACGGAACTATATACGGGTGTACCGATCTTAAAAAATTTGTCCGCGAAAACGGCGAACTTTTTGACGGGGCGACTACGGACAGGGTCTGCTGCGAATTATACGGCCTCAAAGCGTCTATGCTGGGAACCATCGCGAAAAGAAAGCAGCGCAGTCATTGGCATGGCTGGGAAGTGCTGAAATGGGGCACGCCGAACCGCAAGCCTGTTGCCCCAAAGAAGCCGCCATCTTACACATATCCCTCTGCGGAGGAACTGGAAGAAAAGCGCAGAGAGTGTGCGGCTTGTAGCCGGGCTTCAAAAATTGCGATTTGCTCTCCAACCGGAAAGATTTACTGCCCGGAAAATCTCTCGGGGTGGGCGGAGGAAAATTGCGATACGCTGTTTGGCATGGAGAAAACGAGGAGAAACGCGCTGACGATTGCATCTGCTTTTTCCCGGCTCAAAAGATTGGCAAGCACTCTCCGGAAAGACGGATCACCTTATCATGTGTACGGAGGTTGGACGGTTATTTCCTGCGATAAGATTTCTGGAGGCTGATAGCAAAAAAATACACCAAATTGGTGGATTTCCTATTGACAATCCACCAATTTGGTGTATAATAGGTAATGTAATCAAGAGGGGCACAGCCCAGGAGGAACAGAAAATGGCTAAGACTTTTTGGAGCGTTACCTACAGAGCTTGGGGTGCCGACGGCACCAGCACCGCGTGGTTTGATTCCAAGGCCGCCGCCGACGAGTTCGCCGCGCATGACTTCCGGGATGATCCCGTCCGCCACACCTACCGCAGCGCCAGCAGAATCCGCGAGGCGGAGCAGCTGGTCGACGAGACCAACCGCCCCGCGTTTTGAGCCAGGCTTAGGAGGGTATAACATGACATATTTTTGGTTCACGGTCGACAATGACGGCGAGGCTGAACTGGGCGGGAGTTCCCAGGATCTCGCCTTTGCCCGGATGTGGGCGGAGAAAGCGGCCAAGCGGGCCGCAGAAACCGGGAGCAGGGTAGAGCTCCGCTCCACGGACGATGATCTGAGCGGCATGGAGGTCGCGCGGAGATTTTTTGAGGACGTGGACGGCCTGCGAGCCGCTTCCGTCCCCTGCTCTAAGTGGTGAGCTGCAAAACGCAGAGAGAGGCCGTGCCCAATTTGGGCACGGCCTCCTCTTATCCCCGGATGTCGTCCGCCAGCTTGGCGTAGGCTCTCCGGCGTAGCTTATAGAGCCCGTCCAAGCTCAGGTTCAGGCGGGCCGCAGTCTGCAGGCAACTGCGGCCCAGGATGTCCACGTCGATGATGCAGGTCTCCTCGTCTGGCGGCAAGCCTGCCGCCCGGACGGCTTCCACGGCCCGGCGTGGGGCCATGCCGGTGAGCAGCGTCCGTATCTCCCGATGCTGAGTATCCACATACGCGCCGGACTTGCAGGGCACGGCAGGGCCGTGCGGATGGTGTCCATCGCCAGGCAGTCCCTCCCTTGCTCTCGGCCGTTTTGAGGCCGTTTTTCGCGCAGACTTACAGGGCCGCGTACTTGGGCCGGACGGCACAGGTGACGAGCTTCTGCGCCCGCCTGCGCCGCATGACGGCCCCGCCGTTGGTGTCGTTGCCCGTGCCGGTGTTGCCCTCGATGGTAACGAGGACGCCGTTAGCCTCCACGCTCTCCACAATGCCCACGTGCTCCGTCTTGGCCCGCTTGCCGGAAAAATCGAAAAACACGATGTCGCCGGGCTTGTAGTTGGCCCGGACGATCTGCCCGGGGGCCTTTGTCCGGTACTGCCGGACAAAGGCGGTGCAGGAGGCCGTGCGGAAGAGGTTGAAGCCCGCCTCTCGGAAGACCCACCAGACAAACATCAGGCACCAGGGCCGACCATTGAGGCCGTACTCTGCCGCGTATTTCACCCGGTTGCTTCCGGCCGGGCTCTCCAGCACCCCAATCTGCCAGGCGGCGATCTGCAGCAGCGTAGAGACCGTCCTCGGGCGCAGCTCGCGCCCCTCCGTCAGCGGGTTACTCATTGAGCTGCCTCATGGCCTGGTTGGCGCCGGTGGCGGCCAGGCCGGAGACGATGCCGATGGCGGCCGCCGTGATGTAGTCGGTGGCCGGGAAGTCCGGCATGATGTACATGGCGGCGATGCCGAGGATCAGGCCGCAGACGCCGCAGATGATGGGGATCCACTTGCTGTCTACGGCGCTGGCCTTGACGGCCTGCCCCACCAGCAGGCAGATGACGGTGATGGCCGCCACACCGGTGATGCCCAGGGTATTGATGTCCATAGTTGCTCCTTTCCGCGCCCTTCAGGGCGCTGTCCGATTGATGTTTTTACTCCTCTTTCCGCTTCTCCGGCAGGACAAAACGTGCGCACTCCCAGCAGATGAGCGTGCCCTCGTACTCCAGCGGCGCTCCGCAACAGACGCAGGTGCTCATGCCTCCGCCTCCCATCCTGCCGGATCCTCCCCCGGCCCGAAGCTGCTGTCCCGCTTACACCTGTAATACACCCCATCCAGCACCATCCACTCGCCCGCGCGGTAGATGTCCAGCGCGTTGGTGGGTGCAACATACGGCATCGCGGTCTCGCGGGATTTGCCGTGCAGCGGCCGGTTAAACGTCGCCCAGGCCGCGCCGCCCGGGGTGATATCCGGGTAAACTGCGTTGTCATACGCCGCGTAGCACTCCCACGTCTGCCCCAGGGCGTTGTAGATGTCCCCGGCCACGTGTTCTCCGGCCGCCCAGTCCGGGTACAGCGCCCGGATCCGCAGCCGCTTCTCCGTGTCCGTCACGGCACCTGCGGCCTCCACCTGCGCCTGGCGGATGGCCTCCGCCTGGGCCTGGATATCAGCTCTCATCGTCCGTCTCCTCCGTCTCCACGCCCAGGGTCTGCAAGGCAGCTTCCATTTGTGCCCGCTCCCGCTCCGCCTGGGCCTGCCTGGCACTTTCCTGCGCCCTCCGGCGCACATAGTCCATGATCGTCACGTGCTCGCCTCCTCCAGTACCGCCATCACCACCGGCTCGCCGATCTTGCTCCGGCCGCCGTTGGCGTTCTTGGCGTATATCTTAACCCCCAGCTCCCAGTTGTCCGTGGTCTTGGTGGTGTTGGTCAGCTCCACAGGGGCGCCCACGGTGCAGGGCACCCACACGGGCTCCGCGTCCTTGGCGTTGTTGCTCACGTGGACGGTGTGCTCCGTAGCATTGGCGATGTCTACCTGCACCTTGACCAGCTTGGGCCGCTGCGCGGCCTGGCCGACGTAGGCAGTCAGCTGCGCCTCCCGGTACAGCTTACTGGCATCCGGCAGGATATAGATGGTATCCTCCCCCAGGTCGGATACCATTGTGTCCGCGGACACCCAGAAAGCGGGGCGGAGGCAGAGCCAGGCGTCGGACGCATTGCTGCTGCTGAGGTAGCCATTGGTGTTCACGCGCCGGAACTGCTCCGCAGAGCCGGCCGACCGCAGCCAGCTGATGACAGCGGCACCGGCGTCGTTGTAGCAGATACGTGCCGTATTATCGTTTGTGGTGTTGCGGTGCGCCTTCAGGGCGGGCAGGATGCTCTCGCCCTCCGCAGGGATATCCGTGCCCGTAAAGCCCATCTCAGAGGTACTGAGGATAAATACCTGCCGGGCGATCTCCGTGATCTCGTCAGATCCGTATGGCTTGACCTTCACGGTGCTGGTGAGGACGTGCGCCCGCATAGCGGGGGAGAGCCGGGCAAGATAGCCCGCCTCCGCATCGTTCATCCATGCGTCCGCCTCGCAGTTGATATAGACAGCGCTGTTGGTGGCGTTCATCCGTTTCGGGATGCCGACATCCCGCATCAGCAAGACGTTTCCGGCATCGCTCTTGGCGAGAGGCAGGTATTTCACGAGGGTCGCGGTGCCGTCAATGGTCTCCTCGTGCCAGAGCTCCTCCGTGAGCTCAATGGCACTGATTAATCTTGCCAAGGATCTCAACTCCTTTCTGCATATTCGTGCGGGTCTTGTAGCCCGCCTTGTGGAGCAGGCAGACAAAGTGCCTGTCCATCTCAATGACCACATTCCGGCATCCGGCGCGTATCACGCGCTGCCGCCATCCCTGGTAGCGCAGCTGCACCTGCTCCGGCGTCAGACGCCCGGCGGCCAGCTCCCGGACTACCATCTTCAGCTCGCGCTTCTTAGCCTTCTTCTTGCTGTTCCGTAGGCGGAGGAGGTGGCGGCCTGTATCGGTCAGGATGTGGGTAAAGCCCAGGTAGTCCAGCCGCCCATGCTCAATGGTGGTCTTGGGATTGAGCTCCAGGCCGATCTCCGCCAGCTTGCCCCGGATGCCGTCCAGCAGCTCCTCCAGCTCTGACCGGGTCGCGGCCAGGACGTAGAAATCGTCCATGTGCCGCCCGTAGGCCGTGTAGCCGCGCTCCCGCACGATGTAATCGTCCAGGGCGGCGAGATAGAGATTGCCGAAGCATTGGTTTTGCTGGAGGCCCAGGGGCATCCCCACCGGGCTCTCGTCGTGGAGAGTGTAAGCCCGGCTGATGCGCCGGATGTCCTCGTCCGGCAGGATCTCCGCCGCCAGCTCCAGGATCCGGTCTCGCCGGACGGAAGCAAAGTAGGCGTGGATATCGCCCTTGAGGATGTAAGGCACACTGCGGTGCTCCCGCCACCATTGGCGCAGCAGGTATTCCGCCCGGGCCGTGCCGTATTCCGTGCCCCGGCCAACAAGGCAGGCGGAGGCCCACGGCCCCATTCTGGCCTCGACGGCAGGGTAGATGATGTTATCGCAGAGGGCGTGCATAATGATCTTGTCCCGTACCGACGGCACCTGCACGGTGCGCGGTTTTGGGATCTCGATGTGCTTGACGCCCATGGGCTTGGCGGCAAAATCCGGGGAGCGCATGGCCTCCTGCATCCGGTAATTGTGGTCTTCCCGGTAATAGCGATACCGGTGGTATCGCTCGGTATGGGTTTTCCCGCGCCAGACTTCACGTTCGGTGCGGTCGAGTTGTGCTGTGGTCGGTATCATACATAATACCTCGTTTTAAGGGCCGGTCTCCTTTCGCGGGCTTCTCCCTCCATCCGGAGGCACGCAGTTTCCACGGGAGCGGGGCGGAGGCAGAGCCAGGTGTTGGACGCATTGTTGCTGTTGAGGTTGCCATTGGTGTTCACGTTCCGGAACTGCTCCGCAGAGTTGGCCGACCGCAGCCAGCTGTTGACAGCGGTACCGGCCAGACCGGCCCTGTGGCCGTTAAGACTTTGCGCGCTTGGCGTCGGCCTTGCGCCAGGCGTAGATGCGCCAGTAGAGATCCACGGTGAGCTTCTGCCAGCGGTCGCGCTGCTGCTCGCTGAGGTAGCCACGCTCCACCAGGATCCGGCTCTGGTGCTTGAGCACGGTACAGTGCCGCATGGCTTCCGCCTGGTGCTCTGCCCTGGCCGGAGACAGCGGCGTCTCGTTGGCCAGGATCACCGCCTCCTGGATGGCGGAGGCTGTCAGGATGATCCGATCCGCCAGGCTCCGGTGCAGCCTCTTCGGTAGTCGGGGCCGCTTGCCCTCCCGGTCACAGAGATCTAGGGTGAGGAGCAAGAGGTCATCCGCCATGGAGCAGAGCTCAAAGTCCCGCTCGATCACGACATCACGACCCGCTCATACTTATCCAGGGCCCCGATGCTGACCGTGAGCTCCCCCGCCACGGTGAAATCCGCCACATAGACCTCCACCGCCGCCAGATCTACGCCGCCTCCGGCCTGGATGGCATCCACCGCGTCGCCCAGACCCTTCGCGGTGTCCCATGGGAGCAGGGCGGCGTCGCCGGTCTTGGCCCGGATGCGCTGGGCCGTGTAGGTGATTGCGGCATCCAGTGCCGCAGAATCTACCAACTTATCGTATGCCATCAGTAGCTCCCTCCCGTCCATGTCGGCAGTGCCGCCAGGGTAGCCTGCACGATCTCCGCCTTGTCGGCGGCAGTCAGGACATAATCGTCCCCCGAGTCGCCCTTCGGGCCCTGGCCGCCGTCCTTGCCGTCTGCACCAGCCGGGCCGGCAGGGCCTTGCGGGCCTGTCTTTCCGCGGCTGGGCTTGCCGGTGTCCGTGTCGTCCAGATACCAGTTGCCATTGTCGCCAATATGCGGGGTGATGCCGTCCGTGCCGGAGTCGCCCTTGGGGCCCCGAAGGTCTGCCGTGGCGATGAGGTTATCCCAGCTGGTGCCGCCGTTGGTGCTGTACTGGATGTAGCCGTCGGAGACCCGCATGGAGATACTCCCAGCTCCGCTGCCGGACTTGGCGGCCTCGTTGATGGCTGCCACCAGGTTGTCCTTGGCCTCGGTGGTAAGTTCTTCGAGATCGCCGATCTGCTTCCGGATGGCCGCAAACCAGGCTCTTGCAGGATCCTCAGGCGGCTCGCTGGGGTCGCCCAGGGCGTCCGCCGTTACCGTACGCCAGATGGCGGACTTGGCCAGAGTGTCACCCACGTAGTAGTGCAGCTGGGCCTCGCCCCAGCCGGGCTTGTCCACGTCGGCGGCCCGGATGAGCCAGTACGCCGTATCGCCCTCCACCGTCAGGGCGCAGGGATAGGGGCTCTCGTCCCCCGCCCGCTGGTGGAGGAGCTGCACGGTGCCCTCCCCATAGTGCCTGCGCCAGGCCGAGAGGTCAAAGACCACCCGCCTCGCTTCATTCTCCCCCCGGCGGCCGATGGCCAGGCTCCCGCCGAAATGGGCATAGATATCTACCATAGCCGCTCCTCTCACATCCCGCCGCTGATGAGCCAGGCGGCAAAGGCCCCCGCCAGTGCCGCCAGCAGCGTGCTCACGATGCTGTCCCAGCGCTTGCCGGGCCGGGCCGCAAGGCCCTTAACGTCCTCCTTGATCTCCTCCAGATCCTTCTTCACGTGGCCCTGCTCGTTAGCCAGCTCCCGGACGGAGGAGGTCAGCTCCAGCAGGGCCATCTGGTCTGCCTCCAGCTTCTTGATCCGGCCCTCGTTTCGGCGGGAGCGGTCATCTACCTCTTGCAGCCTCCGCACATACTCAGTCTCGTTATCCATGGGTCACCCCCTCAAAATTATCGGATGCACACGTCCGCCCTTTCCGGCGGCTCCTCTCTGCCACGCCCCGGGGGATGCTCTCCCCCGGGGCGTGAAGAGGTTACATAATGACCTTGCGGCCCTTGACCTCGTAGGCGCGGCCCCGCAGGAAGACAAAGGCGGGCATCTCGCCCATGTCGTTGTCCACCAGCTCGCCGTCCTTGACCTGGACAGGATCCAGGGTGCCGGTGCCGGTGTCCAGCAGGCCCCAGCCCTGCTCGATCATCTCGGGGGTGAGCTTGCAGCGGTCGGGGTCGAGGACAAAGCCCGCGCCCATATCGTCCAGCCGCCGGTTGGCGTCCTCCAGGCTGATGCTGCCCATGGTGTAAGCGGTGATGATCTCGGTAGTAGTCATAGTCTTGCTCCTTTCATATTCACGCGGCCTTGCCGCGAGGTTGATAGTGTTATCGGATGCGCTCAATGCGGATGCAGCCAGCGCCGCCAGCGGCACCGTCGTCTCCCTTGACATATCCGCTGGAGGCATTGCTCACGGAGGAGCGGACAGCTCCTCCGCCCCCGCCGTAACCGCCGCCTCCGCCAGCGCCGCTGTAAGTGGTGACCGATGACCCAGAACGCTCTTGACCGGCGTCCTCCCCGTCAGCTCCTCCCCGGTCGCCCGGAAGGCCATTACAATACCCGCGGCCGCTGCCAAGGCTGCTGGTCACCCACACGCTGTCGCCTCCGGCGCCGCCGTTGCCCCCGAAGAGACCGTTGCCGCCGCTCTTAGCCCTGGGCTTATCGTCCACCGAGGAGCTGCCGCTCTCATGGAGCCCGCTCTGCCCGCCGGGGGAAATATACATCGGGTCGTTGTAGGCGTCTGGAGGCGTAATGTCCGGCGTTACGGTGCCGTTGGAAGGCGCGGCTATAACGCCGTCGCCGCTGGCCGTACCGGCCCTGCAGCCGCCGTCTGCCTGGGAGGCGATCTCGCTGCTCCCTGCCGTGGCGGAGATCAGGTCGGTGCTGCCGACCGCCACCTTGCTGAGGGCGTCCGTGATGGTGGCCGTCAGCACCGTGCCAGCCGCCAGGTACTTATCTACGTACCCCGTGCCGCCAGCTCCGCCAGGAGAAAAGATGCCGCTGCCGGCTCCGAAATACCGGTATGCCCCCCGCCCGCCGTGGCCCACGGCGGCGATGCGATACCACCCGGCATAGGGGATGATATAGGTGCCGCTCGCCGTCAGGAGCTTGAGCACCGGGCGGAAGGTGGCGGCCACGCCGCCCACACTCAGCTGTCCCATTGTCTCACCTCCCGATCGTTACCTGCAGATTGATGGCCGTGGCGGGCTTGTTGACCACCCGGCAGTAGAGATAGCCGTCCTGCTTGCAGCCGACGTATGCCCCCGGCTCCTGCAGCAGGGCAAAGGCCTCGTCCGGAGCGGTCTCGATGTCCGTGCCGCTGCGCACCGGGTCTACCCTCGTCCGGGTATCGTCCGTGGCCAGCAGACCGGCCACGGCCACGCTCTGGGCCCAGCCTCCGGTGATGGCCGTCCACCCGGCCACCGTCAGCGTGGCCTGAATGGGCTTTTGCAGGATACCCGCCAGCGCCTGGTTGACGGTAGGCTCCCCCGTAAGCCCCAGCTTTGCCGCCGTGGTATCGTCCAGCAGGTTGGCCTTGGTGAGAGCCGTCCCGGCCTGCAGGATGCCGTCCGGGTTGATGCCGTTAAGGTCGATGGGCAGTGTCCCGGCCACCAGTGCGGCCGCAAAGTCCGCGTAGGTGGGATACGCCGCCAGGAATCCCGCGATGCTCTTCAGGTACCGGCTGTTGCCGGTGCCCTTTGCCGTAAAATCCCGCATAATGCTACTCCTCCCCGCAGTTGATCTCTGCGCTGTGCCACTGGCTCAGCGCCGCCCGATCCGCGTTGGCCTTGCGGTCTGCCAATGCGGCGGCAAGAGCGCTCTCCACGGCCAGCAGCGTCTCCTCGATGGCGTTAGCGCCGGTGTGATCCAGATACCGCATGCTGTCCGGCAACGGCGCGAGAGTGCCCGGCATGGCCAGCAGCCCCCGAAGCGTCCGGATATCCTGGAGGTACGTCTCCATCTCCTCCCGGGTTGGGATGCCACTCTCCGTCCAGTCCGTCCGGGGCGATACGTCCACATCCGCCGCCTCATACGGCAGACGGAAGAGCTCGTCCGGGGCGACCTCCCGAGCCGCGAGATACGCGGCCAGCTCCTGCAGGCCGCCCAGAAGCTGTGTCTGCAGCGTGGCCACCGCCGCGCCCACCCGGTTGCGGTCGGTATAGCGATAATCCCCCCGCACCGGCTCTCCGGCGCCGGAAAACCATGTCCTCTCCGCGTCCGTCCAGGTGGAGTACGGCTTGGCCAGAAGGGCCGCCAGTCTGCGCACGTCGTCCTCCGTGCGGTCAGTGATGAGCGTCAGGCTCATGTTGTATCCTCCTCCCACCAGATGACCACCCGGCCGGAAGCGCCGGACTTGCCCGCCGTGCCAAGGCCGGGCTCGATGTCCGTCACCTCATACTCCCACGGGATATACACCTGGCTCTTGTCCTCGTCCGGATCTCCGTCGCCGATATAGAGCTTGGTCTTGACCGTGTGCCGCTTGCCGATGTTGCCGCCAAGCCCCCGGGCGCCGCCGTCCCCGCTGCCGGGGAGCGGCTCCTGTACGCCGTCCCGCCCGTAGACGTCGCCGCTGCGGATGTCGGTGTAGCCGTTGTATCGCGTCCCGCCGGAGCTGGAGAGCGTGTGGAAGGTGGTGGCCCCGCCCAGGCCTCCGGGAGCAGTGCCCCCGGCCCCGCAGGCGTAGGAGAGCGACGATCCCGGCGTCACCGTTACGGTCTCCGCCAGTATCTTGCCGCCCCGGCCGTCAACGCCGTCCACCCCGGCCGCCTCAAAACTGCCGTCCGTGCCGTCCGTCCCGGCGTCGCCGCCTGGCACAAGGATGGCGAGGATCTCCGTCACGCCATCCGGCACCGTCCACGTCCCGGCCCCCGTCAGCACGGCCCGCCGGTTATAGAGCAGGGTGCCGTCCGCCTGCAGCAGGACGCTGGGCAGGTCGGCCATTACGCCCCCCCGGAAGGAAAACTTCTGCTCAATCCGCCGGGCACTGGTCGCCGCGCTCTCACTGAGCTGCACGTTGTCCACGTCGCCGCACTCACTGGCGGGGTCTCCCCTGCCGCTGAGCTCGATGCGGTTGCCGCCGTAGGTAGAGATGATGGCCCGGGCCGCCGTCAGGGCCTGAGCCGAAGTGTGGATAAAGGGGTTGTCTACCGCCACGGTGTTGTTGGAGGCCGCCGACGTGCCGGAGAACCTGGCCACCGTAGTCTCCTCGTCGCCGTAGATCTTGATCTGCACGTAAGCGATGTCCTGGTTGGCCCGCATTACGGGGTACTCGCTGAGATTGTCCAGCGTCACCCGGTTGCCGGACGCCCACATAGGCTCCGCCGCCAGGTCGCCGCTGGCGGCGTCCGCGAAGGGATAGCACCCGGCAGCCATGCACGCCATGCGCAGGATATCTCCGCAGGTGCGGCCCTGGATATGCTCCAGCTTTGCCGTTACCGGCTTGCCTCCGTATCCCTCATGGATCCGGTACCGCGAGGCGAAGTTGGCGCCAAGCTGACTGACGCACGCGGAGATCCAGCCCTCCAGCGTCGCGGGAAGCGTGCCCGAATCGGGCACAAGGAAAGCCCGTCGGCTCAGAAGACCAACAATGTCCACCAGCGTCCACTCAATGGTAAGGCCGTTGTCGCCGGTGCGCCACCCGCCGGAATACTGGTAGTAGATACCCAGCTGCTTATACTCCACGCTGCCGTCCGGCAGTGCGGGCCCCAGCCGGATGGGGATCCCCTGCCGCTCCTCGATGCTCTCAAAGACGCCGCCCTTGCTCCGGGGCTCGAAGCGGCGATCCAGGTTGTCCACGGTGAGAATGGCCGTCCCGTAAGGGAGGGAGCAGCAGCTCACGTCGATCCGCTGCGTCACATCCAGCCCGGCCACCTCGTTGCCGCTCCACTCCTCCAGCACTCCGGGCACGATCTCCACCAGCCGCACCCGCCGCCCCGGCAGGCTCCACCGGGTGATGCTGACGCGGATGGAAGTGGGAGAGGCCACCGTGAAGCCGTCCAGCTCCACCATGCCCGCCGTGTTGCCGCTGTAGGTCTCGCTGTGCAGCAGCGTCCCGGCGGCGTTGTAGATGCCGACGGTAAAATCCGCCGCCGTCCCGTCCTCCGTCCGCTCGGAAAAATGCACCGCTGCAGCCTGCATCACGGCCACGTTGGAAAATCGCAGAGTGAAGACCTGCGGGGTGGAGTAGCTGCCGTCTGCGCCGGAAAGCACCTTGCCCAGGTATCCGATCTCCGATCTCGCCGGGAGATCCTCCGGCGACGCCGGGAAGAGATCCCACATCCCGTCCAGAGGCCAGCGGCCAAGCTCGCCGGTCGCCAGGCGCGCCGGTCCGTGGAAGTCCTTATCATAGAGCTGCTGCGGGCGGCTCCAGGCCTCCCCCTCCGGCGTGTCCGCGCCCTCATACGTGATATTGGGGTCGACAAGCTCCAAAATCGCCTGCAGCGTCATCCGCCGCCGCTCTCCGATGATCGCGCTGCGGTAGCCGTCCGAGATCTCAAGCATGGGGCGACACCTCCCGCAGGGCAAAGCCCAGGCCGTGCCATATCGGCGTCCCGTCCACGTCCGAAAAAAGAAAGGCGGGGGGCGTGATGCTCTCCACCAGGAAAGTCCCCGCCGCCATGCTGCCGGTATCCGGCAGATAGGTCACGGCAAGGGCCTTGCCGCTCCGGAGAGCCGCCAGGATAGCGTCCTTGGTCGCCGTCTCCAGGTAATCGCTGCTCCAGGAGATCCGCTGCACCCGGCCGCGCACCTCCTCCACCATCCGCCCGGAGATCATCACCTTCTGCTCCTTCAGCTCCTCCTCCCAGCATCTATACCGGTCATTAGAGACGTGGGGCAGGGTCAGGTTGCCAATGATAAGCTGCGTCGCCCTCAAAAGTCACTCACCACCTCTGGGTTAGATCGGTTGAGCTGCCGGATATCGTCGATGAGCCACTCCGCCATGGCCCGGCCGTCCCGGGTGACGAGGGTGATCCGCAGCTCCTGCCCGGCGCCGATGTCCCGGCCGGAATTGATGGCGTTAACGGCGGCCGCCAGGCCGCCCCGGTACTCCTGGGCCGTCAGCGTCCCCTGCGGGGTCTGGGCTCCGCCGCGCTGAAGCTCCCGCCACACGGCGGCCTCGCTGGCGGTAAGGATTGCCTCGTCCTTGTGTACCTCCGCCACAAAACCGTCCCACGGCACCCGATCCAGGCCCATGGAGTATCTGCCGTTGATAAGGCCGCGGCGCTTGCGCTGCCAGATCTCGTCGCCGCTCCCGCTCTGCAGCTCCGCGATGGACGGAAGGTCTGTTGTGCCCCCGCCCCAGGTACCGCCCGTGATCTGCGCCGGATCCTGGGTGTTGGCGGGGTTTTGCATCTCCCCGACAAACTCCCTCCACTTGTCGATCGCGGTCTGGATGGCATCCGCCAGCCAGAGGATGGCGTCCGCCCCGAAATTCTTGATTGCCGTCGCCGCCGGGGTCAGGGTCTCCCCCAGCTGCGCCATGGCGCTGTCCCATCGCTCCGTGGCCTCGTTGAGGGCCACCACATCGCCGTTGGCGTCCTGCCAGGCCTCCCCGGCCTTGTCTAGCCCTTGGCTGGTCAGCTCCTCCAGCACGATCGTGGCCCGCTCTGTGGTGCTGTTTGCGGCCTCCAGCTTTGCGTTGAAATCATCCTCGACACGCCCCGCCCAGGAAAGGATGTCGCTGAAAACGCCGGTGCTCTTGCCGCAGGAAATTGTCTCGTTTATCGCCTCCGAAAGGCTGTCTATCGGAATACTGTCGCCGTAGGTGGCCCAGGCGCCGATGGCAGCGTTGGTCACCGTGACGAGATCCTCCTGGGCAAGGCCGATGGCCTGAAGGTTGGCCGTGGTGGTAGCCGCCGTCTGGGTGTCCCCTAGCACGCCCTGCAGCGTCCGGTAGATGTCCGCCGTCTGCTGGGCGCTGTACCCCGCCCGCTCGGAGCTGATCTCCAGCGATCCCATGATGGTGCGGTACTCCGCCGTATCCTCCACGATGCCCATGATGGCGCTGCCGATCTCCTTGATCCCGCCCACGATGGCACCGCCTGCCAGCATCCCCTTGAGGTTTCCAAGGCCGCCCAGGATATTCCCCAGCGGATCCTTGTCGCTGTCAGCGCCCTTAACGGCCTTACCGTACTCGTCGATAGACTCCGCGCAGCCGTCGGCGCTCTTGCGGGCCTCGTCCAGGTACCGCTCGTTGTCCTGCAGCTCCCGATCCATGTTGATGAGCTCTGCCAAGGCCCGGTTGAGGCTCTGCCGGTATCCGTCCGTCCGCTTGTCATTCTCGCCATAAGCGCTCTTCGCGTCGTCCAGCGCCTCCGTCAGCGCCCGGACTTTCTCCCTCTGCTGTTCCACGCTGGCCTGCAGCACCTTGTGCCGCTCCGTCAGGGCCTCGGTCGTGTTGGCCTGGCCCTTGAAGGTGGCGTCCACCAGGCCCATCTGGCTCTTGAGGTTGCGCAGCTCCCCGTTGACCTGGGAAAGCTCGGCCTTAAACTCCCGCTCCCCGTCTATCGCGATCCGCGTTGTGATCGTCCTGGTTGCCATTACGCATCCTCCTCCCGGGCTCTCCAGCCCCGGCGCTTACCCTCCAGCGCCAGCAGATCCAGCAGCGTCCCCGGCGTCAGCAGCAGCGCCTCCCGCGGAGAGAAGCCCAAAACCTGTGTGGCCACCTGCAGCCACACCGACCGCCGAATTCCGTTTTTTTTTGCAGCTCCTCCAGCCAAAGGTCTCTCCGCTTGGGCTTATCCTCCGGCGTCTCCCGCCGGAATCCGGCCGCCACGGCCCGCACCATGGCATCCCGCACGGCCGGAAGGTCGGCTGGCATCATCGTGGTGGAGAGATACCGCTCCGTGGGGATCTCCTGGGGCTCCTGCCCCAGATACCGCTGCACCAGCTCTCCCTGCTCGCAGAGGATGTGCAGGATCCGGCACATCCTCTGGAAGCCCTCGCTCCCCTCGCCGGAAATGAGATCCAGCACGGAGCTCTCGCTGCCGTACTCGTCCCGGATGGCGAAAAGCGCCGCGCCGTTAAGGCAGAGGTGCAGCGTCTCCCCCCGGTAGTCAAAATCGATCGTCTGCATAGTATCACCTCAAGGGGCGGGATGCCCCGCCCCTGTGTCCAAATTACGTGGCAGCCTTGATCTTGTCGTTGACCCAGGCCGCCGCCTTGGCCTCGGTGTCAAACTCCGGGGACAGGATCTTCCAGTCTCCCGTCTTGCAGGCCTGGATGGCAAAGGTCAGCTTGGCGTTGCTCAGCACGATGCTGTCGCCCTTGGTGTTGTACTCCTTGTTGTCCAGGCCCGCCTTGACCTTGGGATACCACACACCCTGATAGTACTTGGCGCCCCCGTCCGTCATGGCGTTGATGTAGAATCCCAGGCCGCCGTAGGGCGGGGCATCCTCGCTGTTAAGGTGCAGGTTGGCCTCGTCACCGGTCTCCACCGTGCTGCCGCTGACCGCCGCCAGGTTGGCGATGGAGAGATACAGCGTCTGGACGGCAAGGCTGCCGTCCTTGAACTCCTTGATGTAGACCTTTCGGGCATTGTCACCGTAGCCGCTGGCCTCCGCCCAGTTGATGCTCTCCGTCACCTGGTTGAGCGCACCAAGGTTGATGGCCGTCCCGTAGCGGGGTGTGGAATCCGCAGGCTCCGGGTTGCTGCTGGCAAACGGCGCCCACTGGATCATCTTGGCTCCATACTCCATGGATGATTACCTCCTCATAGTCCGCGGCTCTCCTGCCAGCGGTAGTAGATATCGGCCTGTGCTCTTTCTACGGCCGGAGCAATCCGCTCGTTTGCAATGCGCATCCATTGCTTCCCTCGGATTCCACGTTTTGGCGCTCCAAACTCTTGGATAAAACCGACATCGTTGTTGGTGACGTCTTTCACATCTCCGCCAACCGTGTACGTCCGCCCATGCTTGGAGCGCTTGTATTGCTTTGTGATTTGCTTTCGGTGGCGCTCTCCGTGCTTACCTGTCGGATAGATCAGGATATATCTTTGGATATCTCCATAGCTGTGCGCCTTGATCTTCTTGTGGACCTTGATGCTGTCCAGGAGCTTCCCCGTGTCCACAAGTCCGAGTGCCCGGATAGAAGCCTTTTGTGCATTGACGACCATGGGCGCAGCGGCCTCAAGCATTTGGTTCTGGATGTCCTCGGGGATCTCCGCGATCTCCTGCAGAGAGAGGGCCAGCTCGTCCAGGCCCACTGCATTAAACTCAGCCATCCGCCAGCCCCCCCACGTCCTCAAACTCGTAGACGTAGTGCTGGACGAGCTCGTCCGTGGCGTTGGTGATGCTGGGCGGGGTGAAATCCGCCGCCAGCAGCGCTCCCCGGAGCTGCCGCCGGATGGCGGCGCTCTCCGCCTTGAGGGGCAGGAAGAGATGCACCTGCACGAGGTACCGCACGGCGCTCATACTGTTGTCCCCCAGGCCCTCCGGCAGCTCGGTGAAGTTAAACGTGCAGTAAGTCTCCTGGTCTCCCAGGTACACATCCGGCACGCAGACCCCCGCCACCGGCTGCACAGCCTCGATGATCCGCTGGTTAAGGTCAGCCATCGGCATCCCTCCGGGCGGGCACCCAGTCGCCTCGGCTCGTCCTGCGGGCCAGCTCCAGGGGCACCTCCCGCTGCAGCGGGTTGACCAGGCGGACGGCGTAGAGCAGCAGCTCCTCATTGATCTGCAGCACGCCGCGCTCCCGGTCATAGTGATACATGGGCTGGATTGTGCCCATGTCGAAGAGCTCTGCCAAAAGGATACCCTCCGCCCTCCGGACGCACTTGCGGCACTGCACCACATCCACGCCCATCTTGCTGTTGTCCATTACGGCCTCCCCTCCCGGCTCAGCCACTTGCACCAGATCTCGATGTACTGGTGGCCGTCGCCGTAGTCGTTGATATACTCGATCTCGTAGCGGCTCCCGCCGTAGCGGACGACCATCTTGCGGTCGATGGCCCGATCCGTCCAGCGGATCAGGAAGCGGACGTGCTCCTCCCCGAAGTCGGCGTTGGCCTTGACCAGCTCCGTCCCCGAGGTCTGCGAAAACTTGGCCCAGCAGCGGTGTACCACCGTCTCCGTGATCTCGTTGTAGCCGTTGGGCGTCTCCGTCCGGTCGATCCGCACGATCTCGATGCGCTTGTTGAGCTCTCCGGCGTCCACGTGCATCCCTCAGCCCTCCCCGGAGGACGTGCCCGAATTGGGCACGTCCTCCGTCATCTTGAGCTGGTTGAGTAGCCCGCGGAACGCCGGGTTGTCCGTGACGCTCCCCTCCAGGCTCCGGTCGCGCCGGTCGTAGAGATCCAGCGTCATGTACTTGATGCACTGGAGGTACTGCTCCGCCCGCAGCGTTCCGGCCTCCGGCTCGCTGACGCCCGCCTCCTGCAGGGTGCCGGCAGCCGTCAGGATAAAGCCTGGGAGCTGCGCGTCGTCCGCCTCCACCTTGCAGTAGTCGGCGATCTCCGCCATCCGGTCGGTCGTCAGCGCCGTCATCGTCAGACCTCCACGCGCCAGGCGTTGTCCACGGGCTGATACCGGACCCGCTTGATGGCGTCCACGCCGAAGACAACGGCATCGGCGCTGTCGTGCTGGAACTTGACGGCCAGATACCGGTAGCCGTCGCCCCGCACCTTGTAGCTGATGGGGATGACCACCTTGGTCATGGCCGCGGAGGCCTTAAAGCTGATCTCCTCGCTCACGGCCTTGGCGCCAGTGCCGGCCGCAGCGTTGCTGCCCATCAGGGTCGCCTTGATGGTCTTGCCGCTGGCCAGGCTCGCCGCGGAGAGGAGGAAGCAGACCTCCTCCGTCTCAGAGGCGTCGATGTAACCGGTAGTGGTGGCCGTGGAGGCCGCCACGCTGGCGGGCGCCAGAACGCCCAGGAACTCCAGCTCCTCGCTCAGTCTCTTGCTCATGTCATGTCCTCCTCTCAAGTCCGGGCCGCCAGGGTGACGAAGGGGCTCCGGGTCTTGGTGCTGTTCTTGATGGTCAGGGGCTTATGGATCTTGGGGGCGCCGTTGCAGCGGTACACCATCCGGAAGCAATTCTGGTCGGTCAGGAACTCCACGTGGACGGACCAGTCCTGCTTGGCGGTGCCCTTGGTCAGCAGGATGTACTGCAGGGGATCCACCAGCAGCACGTCGCCGGCGCTGCCCAGGGCACTGCAGCAGTCCTCAAAGAGGACGGGCTTGTTGAGCACCCGCTGGGTGTCGAAGTTGCCGAGGCCGCCCTCGGGATTCCACAGGAACTTGGCGGCATTGCCGCTCTGCAGGGCCAGGTAGGGGAGCTGCTCCTCCAGGTCGGGGTGCATCAGCCACACCAGGCGCTCACGGCCCCGGGGCATGGCCCGCGCCTGCATCTTGACCACGTTGTCGCCGGTCAGGGTGCCGGCGGTCTGGCTGCTCTCCTTGGCCACGGTAATGAGGGCGTCAGACTTGAGGATGCCCAGGGGCTTGCCCACGCCGTCGCCGGCAATAACGCCGTCCGTCAGCAGGCGGTCGGCAGCCAGGGCGAAGGCATTGCCGAAGAAGCCGGTCATGAAGGTGGCGTCCTGCAGCATCTCGTCCGTGGCATAGGCAAAGCCCATCATCTTGGCCAGATCCAGCTTCATCTCCCGCAGCTTGGGGTGGCTGGCCGCCACGTTGCCGCCCTCGCTGGCCCAGTACATCTGCACGCCGCCAAAAACACTGGCGGAGACGTCGGTCTCGTCTGCGCTCAGCCAATTCATTGCGTTGGCAGGGTTGGAGCAGGTGTAGCGGTCCAGGCGGTTGAGCAGGGGGCTCTGCTGCACGGCGCTCTCCAGGATCATCCCGGCAAAGTCCGTCTGCAGGGCAAATCCGCCGTCGGCGCCCACGCCCTCGTTGGCACCCAGCACGGCGTTGTTGACCTTGAGCAGCCGCTCGTCCTTGACACCGTTTTTGCGGAAATTGTAGATGCTCTTGAGCTGGTCACCCAGGCTGGCAAAGAGCTTGCAGTCCTCGCCCTGCTTGGTGGCCTTGGCGCCGTCGCCCTTGTCGTCGTCAGTGTGCAGGGCGCCGTCGTAGCCGGCGGGCTCCGCGTGCTTGCGGCTCTCGTCCAAAATGCGCTCCATGGCGGCGATGCTGTCGTTGATCTTGGTCATGTTGTCCGCGATCTTGGTCATGTCCTCGAGCCGACCCTCCGCCGCCGCCGCCTCGGCGTCCGCCATCAGCTTGGACTTCTGCGCCCGGAACTCCGTGATCTTCTGCGTGTAATCCATGTTGTCTTGTCTCCTCTCGTCAGGTTAAAATTTTGCAAGCGCACTGATCCGTGCCAGGGCGCGTCTTGCCTCGTCCTCCCGGGCCTCCTTGGCCCGCTCCTCGGCCACGTGGGCCTGGTACCGCTCCCGCATGGCGGCCGTCAGCCGCATCCGGTGTCCGGTGGCCGCCACAAAGGCGGCAGGGTCGTCCAGAGCATCCTGGGCGTCCTCCAGCCCCACGATCTCGTCCACCAGGCCGTACTCCTTGGCCTGGCCGGGGCTGATCCACTCATTCTTGTTCATCAGGGCCATCAGCTCCTCCCGGCTCTTGGCCCCCTTGCGGGCGGTGTACATCTCCAGGATGCAGTCCCGGGCATTCTGCAGGGACTCAGCACTCCGCCGCATGTCCCGGTAGTCGCCCTCGGCAACGGAGCTGGGATTGTGGTAGCACAGCAGCGCCCCGGCCTCGCTCTGGATGGTCCGGCAGGCCGAGATGGCCAGCGTCGCCGCGCTGGCGGCGTAGCCCTGGATGAGGGCCGTGGTCTTGCCCTGGTACCGCCGCAGCATGGAGCGGATCTCCGCTCCCACCGTCATGTCTCCGCCCGGGGAGTTGACGAGGATCGTCACGTCCTCGCCGCCGGCGGCCTCCAGCGCCGCCTGGATGTCCATGGGGGCCGTCAGGTCCCGCCAGCCCCAGTACCGCAGGATATCGGCGCTGTCGTTGTCCCACAGCTCCCCGCGGATCGAGATGTCCGCCATCTCACCACTCCTCTCTCAAAAACAAAAATAGGCAGCACCCGCACACCGTGCGGATACTGCCAGCAAGCCAACGTGGGCATCGAGCAAAAATATTGTCAGATCGTCTCTCCGGAGGCCACCTGCTCCAGCGGTCCCAGGTTTTTTGTCGCCAGGAACCGCTCTCCCAGCCCGCCGGGGATGGGGTTGCGCTCCTCCAGCGCCCGGCACTCATCCGGACTCATAACGCTGTACGAGATCATCTTCTCGTAGAACGCCGCTCTTGCGGCGTCGTCGCCCCGCATCAAGGCCGCCGGATTGCCCTTGAAGTAGATGCCCTGGTCCCTCTGCGCCTGCAGCAGGCATTTCCACGTATTCTCCTGCTCCCACTGGGTGATGTACGGGATCAGGGTGTCCGTGACAAACACCAGCCGCTGCTGCTGGTTGGAGTTGAAAGCCTCCTTGCCGCTCTGCAGCATGGGCTGCGGCACGCCGGTGAAGCGGGCCACCTCCTCCACGGAGAAGCTCCGGCTCTCTACATACTGGGCATTCTGCTGCGTCAGCCCCAGCGGGGTGTACTTGTAGCCCCGGTCCAGCACGGCCACCTTAAAGGCGTCGTCCGACATCGGGTTGAAGCTCGCGAACTGCTTGCGGATCTTGTCCCGTCCCTCGGGCTTGAGGTCCGTGTCCACCTCCACAATGCCGCTCATCACGGCGCCGTTCTGGTAGAATTTCCTCCCGTAGCCCTGGGCGGCGCTCTCCGTGGCGATGGTGTCCCTCGCCAGGTCCAGGATGCCCCGGCCCCGGATGCCGTCGTAGCTCTCAAAAAAGAGGAAGCTCAGCTCGTAGCCGGTAAAGCTCCGGAAGACGCCGTCCACGCTGTAGTCGTACCAGTAGATGCCGGTCTCCTTGTCCTGCCGGAGGGAGCAGCAATCCGAGGGCAGCGGGATGCGCTCCACGATCCGCCCCCCCACCCGGCGATTCCACACCGCCCCGAAGCCCCACCAGAAGGCGTTGCTCATCACGGTCCGACCCAGCATGTAGGGCGTCATGTCGTCGTTGGGCCGGGTCTTAAAGACCTCGCTGATGCCCGGCACGTCCGCCGGATACCGGGCGCTGCCCTCCTTGCGGTAGGTGGAGAAGGGGATCACACCGAAATCGTTGCAGAGGATGCGGTGGGCCGCCGCAATGGGCGATACCCGCTCCGCCCCGCTGATCCCGGCGCTGGTCTCGCCGCCGGTGAGGAAGATATCCCGGAAGCGCTGCTGCACGTCCTGCCAGCTCAGGGTGTTATACTCCACGGCCTTGGGCGGCCGCATGGCATCCCGCAAAAACATAGCTTACCTCCTGCCCCTGGCTACCACCAGGGAGAATACCAGCGCAGCCGTCCCGGCCACCGCCAGAGCCGCCGCCGTGCCGAAGCGGAGCTCCGCCGCCGCCGTCAGGCAGCCGGCGCCCACCAGCGCCAGAAGATCGTCCAGATATCGGCCAAAGGCCGCCATGGCCCGCCGGCGGCGCTCCCGCCGCTGCTGCCGTCTCTCATCCTTGCTCACAGGCTCCACTCCTCCTCCAGGTTGCGGGTATCGTAATCTCTCTGCCCCCGGACCACCATCCACGTCGCCATGGCGATGATCCAGCTGACCGTAATGTCGATGCGCCCCGTGCTCCGGTTTTTCATGGGCTTGATATTCTCGTTCCCGTCCACAGCGCATCTCACGTTGCCAAAGCACCACCGGGCGCAGGTGTTGTGGATGTGCAGCATCTCGTGGGCCCGGATCATCCGCTCCAGCTCCTTCATCGGCGGCGAGAGGGAGAGCATTGTCTGTGGGATCTCCACCACGTGGAGGCCCCGGGCGCTGAGCCGCTGGGTCAGCGTCCGGCTGAGATAGGGGTCCACCCCCAGCATCCGGAGGTCAAAGAGCTCCGCCGCCTCCGCCGCCTTGTCCTCCACCTGGGAGAAATCCACAATGTCGCCCTCACAGAGGGAGAGGAATCCCGCCCGCTCCCAGTCCCGGTAGGGCACATGGTCCCGCTGCTCCGCCTCCAGCACCCCGTCCCGGGGCCGCCAGGCGGCGAAGATCGCCACCGCCGTCTCCAGCCCCTCCTGGGGCGGGAAGAGCAGCGTCATGGCGGTAAGGTCCGTGGTGGTGGAGAGGTCCAGGCCGCCGTAGCAGGTCTTGCCCCGGAGGGAGGCCACCGCCTCCTCCCGCTCCGCCTTGGTCCCGGTGCCGCCCCACTGCGTCTTGTCGTAGAGGGTCAGAGGCAGCCAGCCGATGTCCTTGGTGGCGATCCACTGGTTGAGCCGCAGCCAGCGGAAGCTCCGCTCCGCCGCCTCGCTCTGCCGGGCCGCCCTGGCCTCCGCCCGGAACTGCCGGGGCATCAGCGTCACCCCATAGCTGGGGTTGCAGGTCCGCCACAGCGCCTCGTCGTAGATGTCCAGCTTGGCGATCCGCTCCGGGTCGTCCCCGGTAAGGACGCTGATGCCGTACATGGTGGGGAGCCACTGGGGATCGTCCCCGTCCAGGGGCTCCTCCGGCTCCCCCCGGCGCCAGGCCAGCAGCTTGCGGCACCGCTCGTGCAGCTCCCAGCCGATGGACGTCCGGTCCGGGTCGTCCCCGGCGGTGGTCATCACCAGCACCGCCTGCTGCCGCCGGGCGGCGTCGGTGCCCTGGGTGAGCACCGTCCAGAGCCGATGCCCAGCCACGCCGCGCCAGGCGTGGATCTCGTCGCAGAGGATGGCGGAAAAAGAGTAGCCATGCTTACCCTCGGCGTCGCTGCTGTAGACTTTCATGAGGCCCCCGAACCGCGTCCGGATCTCCCGCACGCTGTCCCGGCAGTAGACCATGGGCCGGTGCTTGGGCTCGCTCATGGCCGTGTGCTCCACCATGTACTTGGCGCACTGGTAGAGGATATCGGCGTTGATCTTGTCCACGGCAAAGATGGCCACGTGGGGCCGGCTCTCGCCGTCCGCCAGGAGGAAGTAGAGCCCCAGCCCGGCGTTGAACTCCGTCTTCCCGTTTTTCTTGGGGATCTCGTCATACCCAAATCGCCGGTACCGTACCCACTCGCCGTGATCGTCCAGCACCTGGATGCCAAAAAACTCCCGGATGAACTGCTCCTCCCAGGGCAGCAGCTCAAAGGGCCTCCCCGCCCACTCATTCTGCCCGAACACCAGCAGCCGGAAGAAGGAGAGCACCCGCTCCGCCTCCTCGGCGCTGTACCGGAGCTGGGCCCCGTCGTCCGGCTTGGGGACGGAGATGCCGGGCGCCAACCACAGGGTATCAGGCATTGCGTACCTCGCCGCAGCGGATCACGGAGAGGAAGGGGTTGACGTCCTCCGGCCGCTGCTCCGGGGCCGTGGGCACCACCAGGCGGCAGCGGGAGGTCACCGTCAGGCCCATGTCGTTGGCGCAGCCTCTAGCCTGCTTAAAGTACCGCTCCTGGATGCGTCCCCAGTCCTCCGCCGCCTCGCTGTCCCGCTTGCGGAGGGCCGCCTCCGTCTCCTGGGTGGCGATGAGCCACTGGTGGTGGGCCAGGAGGTAGCGCCCCAGGGTGTCGGCGTCCAGGTCCGTGTAGAGCCCGGCGGCGATGAGCCGCTTGCCCAGCACCCGGAAGTCCTTGCGCAGGCCCTCCGGCAGCCACTTGGGCGCCTTGGCCGTCTTGGGCGGCTCCACCCGCACCTCACCGGCCCGGCGCTCCGCCTCCTCGCTCCGGGAGAGGTGCTTGCGCCCGTTGGCCACCACCACATCCGTCGGCTGTCTCTTGCCAGGCATCCACACCCCTCCTCTCTCAGAAATTGTCCTCGCTCTCAGGAAGCTGGACCTCGCCAAACTCCTGCTTGATCCGTGCCGGGTCGCCCTTGTAGAAGACCAGCACATGCTGGTGTACCCGCACCACCTTGCGATTGCCAAAGAGCCTCCTGGCTCTGGCTCCTGCCGTGCCAAATGGGTCTAGCTTGATGATCTCGTTGTAGAGCAGGCATCCGCAGTCCGCAAAGGCTCGCTTGGTCTCGCCGATCAGGTCCCGGTAGAATCCACGCTTGTCCCGCACATCCCCCACGACAAACACGGCAAACCGATTATCGCTCAGCAGCTTGCAGGACTCTCCAATGATCTCCCGATATGCCGTGCGGAAGTCCTCCCAGGTCATATTGCTGAGGTCTGCCGGATCGTCGCTGTAGATCTCCAGGTCGTAGTAGGGGGGGCAGGAGAAGACCATGTCATAGCTCTGCCCACCAGCCAGCGCCCCGAGGTCTCTGCTGTCTCCGCAGCTCCACCTAGGAGGCTCCAGCACAGGCACCTCCCGTGCGTTGTCCTCATTGGCGGTCACCTGCTCCGGTCGGATATCATTGCCGTAGTATCGGTATCCCAGGCGGCCAGCGACGATCCCTCGGACGCTGCCGCCGGCAAAGGGGTCCAGGATGCTGCCGCCGTCCGGGCAAAACCAGCGGTACATCAGCTCGCACAGAGCCGGGTCGAAGATGCTGGTGCCAGGCGCCATCTTGTCACAGGTCCCCTCGATGTAATCCGGGGAGTCGCAGGCGTCTGTCAAATTGTCGTCCCTGCCAGCCTCGCTCCGGATGCCCAGGTCCAGCCATGCCCTCTTGCGTCCCTGCCACTCCGCTGTCTTGCAGTCGAGCACGGAGAAGGGATTGCAGAGGAAAAGCTCCTTGAGCTTGTAACCGGCAGCCTTGACCTCCGGCGGCTCCTCGCCCTCACCGGCGGCCGCCCGGTCGTGCTCCCGGACGTGGATGGGCTTGCCTGGCTCCACGTCGAAGCCCGTGAGGGAGACGTCGAAGTCCAGGGCGGCGATCTCGTCCAGCTCGAAGCGCAGGGCCTCCTCATCCCACCCGGCGTCCTCCGCCAGGCGGTTGTCGGCCAGGATGTACGCCCGGCGCTGAGCCTCCGTGAGACTGCCCACCCGCACGCAGGGCACGCTCTCCATGCCCTCGGCCTGGGCCGCCAGCAGCCGCCCGTGCCCGGCGATCACCCGCCGCTCCTCGTCGATGAGGATCGGGGCCATGAAGCCGAACTCCCGCAGGCTCCGGCGCAGCCGCTCTACCTGCTCGTCGCTGTGCGTCCTGGCGTTGCGCTCGTAAGGCACCAGCTCCGCCACCGGCACGGTAATGAGCTCCTCGGCGCTGATCCGCACTGTCTTGTCCTTGGCTCTCTTGCTCATGCTCTCTCCTCTCCGTCAGATCCGGACATCCCAGGCGCTCTCCTCGTCGGTGGCATCGGCACCCAGGCCCCGGTATCCGTCATCCGCCATCTCGTCCATGGCGGCCCGGTAGAAATTATAAAGCTCCGCGTCCCGGCAAAAGCTGAATTGCTCCCAGTTGGGGGCCTCGTTGAGGTTGCAGCTCCCCTCCAGGACGTACTTGCCGCAGTCCGTGTCAAAGAGGGCCAGCTTGGTGTGGTTGTCCCGGCTCACCGCCGTCCACCCGTAGCGCCCGCAATACTCGGTGAGATCCTCCCAGTACCGCACGGCGGAGCTCTTGCGCTTGTCCCGCGCCATGATCTGGCCCACCACAAAGCGGGCCTCCTGCAGCCGCCCCATCTCCGCAAGACGCCGGAGCATCTGGAGCGCCCCCGGCCCGATGCGGTAGGTGGAGATATCCAGCCGCCGGATCACGGCCCGGTCCGCGACGAAGCGGACGAAGCCCGCGGCACTGAGGTTGGCAAGCGAGACGATCTTGACCACGGTCTCCTCGTCCGGCAGCCCGCCGATCAGCCGCTCCAGCCGGTCAGACTGGACGTAGGTCTTGCTCACCGTCCGCCGTCTCCGCCGTGTGATCACCCTGTCCTCCATCGTCCGCCTCCCTGTGCCCAAATTGGGCACGCCGCCCAAAATCCCCGTGGGGAGAAAATCTCACACAGAGGAGGGCCAGCTTGGTGTGGTTGTCCC
>ERZ1034917.357-NODE-357-length-42756-cov-23.654224_pt1 | contig 42756 bp, 36 predicted proteins | sample MGYA00520605_ERZ1034917 | MGnify/ENA primary metagenome ERZ1034917 (study PRJEB33766, sample SAMN09781784) | gut metagenome | biome: gut microbiome | host: Homo sapiens | place: Madagascar | study: EMG produced TPA metagenomics assembly of the PRJNA485056 data... | reverse complement strand
GAACTTGACAGGCTCACACAGAAAGATTTTCAAGTTCAGAGGTTGGAGCAAGTTAGAGATATTTTCGTATTTTGCTGCTATACAGGTTTGGCTTATGTGGATGTTCATTCACTCACAGGAAATGACTTGTTTGAACAGGACGGCGTGTTGTGGATAAAAAAGGCAAGACACAAGACAAATATCATGTGTCATATACCTGTTTTGAAAACAGCAAAACTTATACTTGAAAAATATGCTCCTTTAGCTAAATCCACAGGTTTACTGCTTCCTGTTCTCTCAAATCAGAAGATGAATGCTTATCTAAAGGAAATAGCGTCCATTGTGGGTATTGACAAGGATTTAACCACACACATGGCAAGACACACATTTGCTACGACAGTTACTTTGGCGAACAATGTTTCCATCGAAAATGTTTCAAAGATGCTTGGTCATGCCAACATCAGAATGACCCAACATTACGCAAGAATATTGGACGCTTCTATTGAAAGAGAAATGAAACATGTAGATAACATCTTATAAATCATGGCACACAACAATTTATACAGACTCCCCTGTTTTCAGCAATGGAAGCAGGGGATAATTGTTTATGTGCATATATAATACATAACTATTCTTACTGCCACTCTACATCTTTAATATCTAGAGCAGAACTAAAAATCCTACATACAACAACGTGTAAACCACATTAAATGACAGCCTAATAACCACAATCAGAAAATTTTTTGAGATTTTTTTCTGAGCTTGCAGCATTTCTTTATCCATTCCCTAATCTCAACAACACCCCCTCCATACTTTGATGATGGGCATATCCCCCAATGGGGTTGAAGATTGGTTTTCAATCAGAAAGTAAGGGGAAATAAAAACAACATGTGTGGCTAATTAACCTATTCTAGAAACAAATAAACTGACGGGCTAATTACACAAGCTCCCCAACAGGCTAATTGCCCCTCCTCCACACTTGACAAATCATTGCAGTAGAATAGTCTGCTGCACAACAAACAACAATAAATCATCCAAAGTATGGAAAAATTACATTTCATTGAAACTATGTCTATTGACGAGTTCAAGGCTCAACAGCAGGTTGAGAAGATTGAGGTGAAGCAGAACCCACAGACAGGCAAATGCTTCTTTGTGTATGGCATTGAGACAGGTGCTGTGTCAGACAAGTTCTTGAAGCATGAGCTTACTATGCCTGTAATCTCACAGGTATGCTCGGCTGAAACAGGAGAGACATTCTTCATGCTTCATCAGAAAGGAAAGGGAGGAGCGCCAACCCTTGCCACATTCTAAGGTGCTGTAAAACAATCAACATGGCAAGCTGCTGTAATGGCAGTCTTGCCTTGTTTATTCTAGAAATCTAAACATCAAAAGTTATGCAATTAAGAGTATCATCGAAGAAGCAAGCCAAGATTAAGTTGGCTCTTCAAGGCTGTGCTGGCAGTGGAAAAACAATGTCTGCCCTGCTCTTGGCTTATGGCTTATGCCATGATTGGACTAAGATAGCAGTGATTGACAGCGAGAATAATTCTGCCGACCTTTATGCAAGTCTTGGGCAGTACAATGTATTGCCATTAGAGGGAGATTACAGGACAGAAACCTACATTGAAGCCATCAAGATATGCCACAATGCAGGGATGCAAGTCATTATCATTGACTCCATGAGCCAATGTTGGGACACATTGCTTGAATATCATGCAAGTCTGCCTGGCAACTCATTCACTAATTGGCAGAAAGTAACACCCAAAATGACCGCACTCATTCAGACTATACTTAGCATTGACTGCCATGTAATATCCACAATGAGGTGCAAGCAGGACTATGTTCTGTCAGAAAAGAACGGTAAGATGGTTCCAGAGAAAGTGGGCTTAAAGGCTGTAATGAGGGATGGGATAGACTATGAATACACCATAGTCTTTGACATCAACATGAAGCATCAAGCCATTGCTTCAAAGGACAGAACCAACCTGTTTGCCAACAAGTCAGAGTTCATCATCACCCCTAATACAGGCGAAGAAATCCTTGCTTGGTGTAATGACGGAGTGAATGCTGATATGATAAGGCAGAAGATACATTCTGCTAGAACCATAGAGGAACTGACCGACATTTACCATAGTTACCCCGAATGGTATCAGCAACTTACATCCGACTTCATGCAGAGGAAACAACAGCTCATGCAGCCAAAGCAGACAGCCAACAATCAACAAATGAATTATCAACCAAACTTTATACATCATGCAAACAACAGTACTCCAGTTGCAGCCTGTCAGTAGCATAATACCACAGGTCATTATGCCCAACAGACTGAATGCCTTTATCCCAAGAGTAGAGGATGCACAGGCAGTAGAGGTGGAGGAAAACATAACTCCGCAAGTATCAACAAACAGACTTCCTTTCATCGAAGCCAATACCAAAGAGGTGACAATGAGCCACTTGCAGAATGATTGTGTTGTGCCTGTATTCTCCAAGGACAATGAGATTACAATCTCACACCCTGCATTCATTGAGAATGTTTGGAATGCAGCCAACAGGGTATTCCCGACAGAGAGCATAGAGCAGCCAAGCATCAGAGTGAGCCATGTTGTAAAGGGCAGGACTCCCGAAGCCATTCACAAGAATGTGAGGGATTTGCTTGAGGAGGACAAGACCATTTATTATGAGAGGATGATGTTCTGCTTTGAAATCCCCACCATACATGAGGACATCAGAGGCGACAGACTGAACCTTACAATAGGTGGTGTGAGAGCCTACAACCATGAGAACCTCTATTCAAAGAAAGGAATGGAGAAGTTCAAGATATTCATCGGTTTCAAGAATATGGTATGCTGCAACCTCTGTGTCAGCACAGATGGCTTCAAGTCAGAGTTAAAGGTTATGGATGCCACAAGTCTGTTCAATGCGGCAGTGGCATTGTTCCAAGACTACAACATGGCAAAACACCTCTATGAAATGGAAGCATTGAAAGATACCTACATGAGTGAGCATCAGTTTGCCCAATTCCTCGGAAAGAGTAGAATGTACCAATTTCTGCCTAGTGGTCAGAAGAAAGCCTTGCCACAGATGCTTATGACAGACACACAGATAGGCATGATAGCCAAGGCTTACTATACTGACGAGAATTTCTCCAAGCCACATGACAGCCGAGAGATAAGCATGTGGAATGTCTATAATCTGCTTACAGGGGCAAACAAGAGCAGCTACATTGACAACTTCCTTGACAGAAGCCTTAATGCCACACAGGTTGCAGAGGGACTTAACCAAACCTTGTATGGTGAAAATGAGTATTCATGGTTCTTGAAATAATAAAGATTATCTGTATGACAATAGGCGTGTTTTATACTTTGGTCTTTTATGCAGCCATCTTCCTTGCTCTGATAGCATGGGCAAATGGTGACAAGAAAGACCATAATAACAGAAGAAAGTAATAATCATGGGGCAGGACAGGCTGTATAGGCTTGTTTCTGCCCTTGTTAAAACATTGAAGAATGGAGTTAAAATACAATAGAATACAAGGCTGCAATGGACTTGGAGCTAGCCTTGAATGATTATAGTTGGAAAGGCAGCACCTTTGCTGAAAGTGTATGCCTGTACCACAGGACATTGCAGCAGACATTGGTCAGAACCATTATTGCTGTGATAAAGAAGATGGGTGATGAACACTTTGGCTATGACCTTAGAAACAAATCTGCACATGAATTGTGTAAAAACATTGTGGATAGTGGTCTGCTTGACAATTATTCATTACCTTTGCTATAGGACTGATGTATCTGTCGGCACTCTCCATGTGAAGGCAGTATATCATTATGATGGGAAATTTAGCTTAGTACTAGATAGAATAAACCTCCGCTAAGGAGATTTATTGTTGTGTGCCCTAATGTCACAATCATGTGATGTTGGGGCATTTTTACTATACTGCCCACACCAATTACGGCATTTATATGTCTAATAGTCTAAAAATCATGGATGATAAGAGGTTTTTTCATGGAAAATGAGTAACTTTGTAATCAGTAATAATCAAAATGATTGCCAATGATATAAAAGACTAATTTATAATGACATATTAAAGAAGTGTTTGCTTCTTACTAAGGATATTCGGAAAATCGCCAATTAGAAGAATTATCACCATTAGTAAGTAGGTGAATGCTCATGCCGTATGGTGTGGGCTTTTCCTTATTTGGGTGATAATAGGTGTTTGGCGATACCTCCGAATTTCAAATAAAGGATTGCCTGCACCTATTTTTTATGCCCTAATCTAAACAGCAAAATAATATGTCTATGATAAATTTTACATTGAGACAGAGGAAGTTGCCAATGCAGCATCCCTTATTACAGAAAGTATTGCTAGTGATTTCATTTGCAATGCTTTCATCAGAGCTGTTTGCCCAAAGATACAGGTCTGAATATGATGATGTGACCCCAACTCCTTGGTGGTTAAGTGCTTTAATTCTGATAGCAATCCTTGTCTACCTATGGATAAAGAAAAAGGTGAAGTTAAAAGGCTATCTATACCTCTTATTGTCAGTGGGTCTTGTTATTGTGTACACATTGATACTCCTGTACAAGTGGTTCTTCTATGCTCTGTTGGCTATGGTTGCATTAGGCTTTGCCTTTTATGGTAAATGGGGTGACAAAATAGACGAGTTTATAAACAAACGAAAAAACAAATAAATATGGATGTTTCATTAGTTTTACTTACATCATTTGTAACTCTATTAGGATTGCAAATGTGTGTGGCTGAAAATCCAAATGGAAGATTTGAAGCACAAATGAATGAGCGGTATTGGACGCAAAATCCATTACTCCGAGTGTTTTATGGATTGTCAAACATTGCAGGGGCTATCTTTGTTCTTGGAATGGTTGGCTATCTGACTATTGCAGAGCATTGGTGGTATCTTATAGTTTACCTCGTTGCATTGCCTGTGGCAAAATTACTTGCATTCATCTGCAAGTTAGTTGTCATGTTCCTTTGGAAGAAGTCTGACGACATAGAAACTTTCAGTAGGATTAAGAAGCACAGAATAGTTGGCTCTCTGATTATTATAGTGGTTATCATACTTTTCTTTTACAATCTGTAATCCAACAAGTTACAAAATATGTATAATATAAATAACAAACAACAATTATGAAAATTTTTAAGTTACTTGGCATGGCTATATTAGCCATAGTTATGAGTGTAGGTTTCATTGCTTGTTCAAGTGATGATGACAATAATCAAGAAGAAACAGGCAACAACATTTCTAAAACCATAATAGGACAATGGAAGTCGGAAAGAATAGAAACAAGTGTCGATGAAACAACGTTTGATACTAGCGATAAAACTCTAAACGGAGAGTTATTTATGTATTTTACTTTTAACAATGATGGTACAGGGCATGAGATAATGGCTGATACCAACTCAAAGTCCGACTATACTTTTGAAATAATAGATGGATACTTGTACACCCACTATACAGCTACAAGTTGGAAATATAAAATAATTAAAAGCAGTAAGGATGTAATATTCTTGGCACGAGTAAGACAGGAATGGTATGGTGAAACGACATGGTACTACTGCAAACTTGTAAGAATATAGCAATGGTATTTCCATTACATTACAGCCTAAGCAGGGTTGGCTTGCCACTGATTATTACATCAAGCAAACCAACCCTTTGCTTTTTGATTGACACTGGAGCAAGCCATAATGTGCTGTTCTCTTTTGTGTATGCAGAACTCCAACATCTGTTTTTTGCTCTAGAGCCAAAGAGCAATACCTCCATTATGGGGATTGACGGCTCAACTAACAATGTCAGTCAAGTAAAAGGCACAATAGCCTTTGAGGACAAGCAAAGTGAAGCCATATTCTCTGTTGTGGATGCTACAGAAGTTATCTCTAGGGTTCAAAAGGAAAGTGGCATACAAGTACATGGCATCCTTGGAATACCCTTTCTTGTTGGAAATAAATGGATATTGGATTTCGACAAGTTGAAAATATCGTCTTAACAGATACTATTTTCTATCCAAAACACAAAAAGCACTTACCCTGCTTACCCTCAATATAATAGAGGATAAATCGGGGGAAGTGCTTTTTTCTTATTGGTTGATTGGGGTTACTAAATATCCGTAAACTCCCTTTTCCTTTTTTCTTTCAAATTTCAAATCCCTTAAAACCATGCCAAGTGATTGCAGTCCAAGCCTTTTGTTGCCTGTTAGTTGTATCAGTCTTTTGAGTATTTGTGTGGTTGTCATAAACACTGAATTGGTATCGTCAAGAGTTGCCTTTTCAAAATAACTTGTCAATGCTTCTTCTTCAACGCAAATATCTCTAAATTCGGCATTCATCAAATTCAGTTCAGCAATCTCATCTTCGTTAAACCAATATTGAAAGCCTATTTCGTAGAGATGCTTTAACTGGGCAAACAATTGGTCTATCGGTACTCCATGCTTGCAATTCATGCTGATTGCTTCAAAGCACAGAAACCTTCTATTTCCTGTTAAGTCTTTAAGGAAATGCTTCCTGTTCACTGTGCCTGCAAAAGAAGCCCTTTTTACATAAAATTGGCTCATTGTAGTATAGGCTCTCCTCATTAGTGTGCCTTTCTGCGTCATAAGTTGCTTTATGCTGTCAATGCTCTTGTCTGACATATTCTCCAATTCGTCCATCAAAATAAGCACACATTCGGATATTTTTACATTTACTTCCTTGTCCTTGGTCTGCACATATCCCTCATGGATATATTCTTGGAACTGCGGAGGTAATATTGTATGAAACCATGTGGTTTTCCCTATACCCTGTTCCCCCGAAAAGATGATTGCAGTTTGGTTCACAATATCATCATTCATCAGAGAAGCGACCATTCCAACGAGCCATTTTCTTAGGCATTTTTCAAAATGTTTTGGCTGCGTCACATTCACAGAAGAAGCCAATTTAGCCACATAATCATTACCGTCCCATTGTGGCAAGTTGTTCAGATAATGTGTAAAAGGCTCGTATTTCGGCACAAAATCAGATTTGAGAACCATTAACAGCGTATCTTTGGAACATTTGATGTTATTCATCTTTATGCTCCTCAATATGGAGTTGAACTCATAATCTTCGAGGTAGTGGAAATCATCATCACTACATCTTATCTTCACCATAATCCTATTGGTGATGACATTAAATCTGAACTCGTAGGATTGGGAGAGGAATGCCTGGATAACTTCTATCAGAGAATTGCATTCTTGTACCCCACCTATCGACTGAGAAACAGATTTTTGTTGCGCTATGTTAGTTGTGGTGGTACTCATCATAGAACACCTCCTTTCTCAACAATAGCTGCGTTTAACATCTTGTCGGTCATATACAACTTGCCACCAAAGTCAACAAGTTTGATTATGCCCTTTGCCCTCCAATTAAATAATGTTCTTTTGGTCACCTTGAAAATATTCATCAAATCGACCAAATCGTAAAGGATTGAGGTTTCCTTTCCTTGATTTCCTGTAACTTGGTAACTCGCTGAGTTAGTTACAGACGCACAAGGAGCGTATCCATGAATGACATTTTCATCGTTCATAATTCTCCTTTTATTGTCTGCCTTAGACTGGGTAAGGCTGTTAATAATATGCTATATGTCTCTCGTCCAGTCCCAAAAGACGGCTGCAAAAATACACAAAATCAATGAAACAAGATAAATAATTCATTGAATATTTTGTCAATTTCCTCGTTTTTCATACTTTTGCATTGCAACAGGTCTTAAAGCTGAAATGCAGTGGGTCGTTGGACTTCTCATTGGACTTGGTTTCTTTGACTATCACAAACAATTGATATAGAAGAATTTGGAGTTTTGGGTTAATGACCCACCAGCTCCACTAACAATAAAAGGATGTATACTTCATTTTGAAGCATGCATCCTTTTGTAGTTTCCTTATATTAATAACTGAATTCTATTTACAAATAGCTGGGAGCAGGATGCGAAAAAAGTATGTTTAGCATCACAACATTATTATTAGCCTATTTGTGATGCTAAAACGTGGAAATTATCATTATTTTATTTGTTTTTGCTGTTATGGCCGTTACTTGTTGTGGGTCGCTAACTGTTTGTGTATTATGTTGCTAAATTGCAAGAGAGGTCGTTGTTGTATAAATAGTTATTATTAAATTTAAAAATATGTGATAGTAAGCAAAGCTGTTTTTGAAAGCAAGCAAAAGTATCTTTGATAGAAAGCATAGCAAAATTTGAAAGAAAGCATAAATAGGAGTAAACAGGCTTCTTTACCGAGGAAAGTAAGCTGAATTATCGATACAAATAGGCTTCGCTATAGATATAACCTTAGTGTGGTTGCGTCTGTAGGTAATAGAAAAAGGAAGTATTGTCATCGGTTATAGCCGATGACAATACTTCCTCTTGAAATTCCCTTTAAGCTGGGATAATATCATTATGCCATTATCTGTTAATGACCTTTTTGTTTCTCACACTACCATCGCTCATTAGCTGGCTTGTAATATATATACTATTTGCAGCAGATGATGTGATGCGTTGCCCTTGTAGATTGTAGTAAGTTTCAGCTACTACATGTGTTGCAGAAGGTTTACCATAGGGTAGTGGTGATATAGCCGTTGGTGCCGACGAAGTTTCACGCAATCCTTGGTGCAGACCATAATAGGCAGGCTTTGGTGTGAGGTCAGAGTCGTAGAGTAATGGGTTGCGACCACCACGCCATGTCATAGCATCTGTCAATCCCCATATCATTAGCTCATTGCAGTTGTCTGCCTCCATAGCTATGCGAGCAATATTGTAATAGTCCTTAGCCTGTTGCATTCGGTTAGCTTCATTGTCGTCCATACCAAGGTCGAGCTCTGTGATTACGCAGCGTAATCCGATAGCTTTGAAGCGATCGATAGTAGCTTTGAGCTTATTAATATCTACGTTGCCAACATCAAGGTGGCATTGCAATCCTACACCATCAATAGGCACACCTTTCTCCTTCAGATACTTAGCCAAGTTGTAGAAAGCTTCAGCCTTTGCTTGGCCTTGGAATTCTACGCCATAGTCGTTGAGTATAAGCTGTGCATCAGGTGCAGCCTCATGAGCCCAACGGAAAGCCTTTTCTATATAGTCTTCGCCAGCGAAGTTCCATATAGAAGCAGCACGAAGTTTGAAGCCGTTAGGGTCGGTACGAACTATTGATTGGTCGTCGTCTAATACCTCATTACAAACATCCCATTCTGCCACCTTTCCTTTATAGTGGCCTGCCACATTATAGATATGGTTTTTCATAATGTCGAGCAATTGTTGCTTTGTGAAGTTTTTATCGTTCTTCTTACCATCTTTGCTCAACCATTGTGCCACCTGTGAGTGCCATACCAAGGCATGTCCTCTTACTCGCATGTTATGCTTTTGAGCAAATGCCACAAGTCGGTCGCCATTATAATAGTTGAATTCGCCTTGGTTAGGTTCTGTGGCATCAAACTTCATTTCGTTTTCGCATACCACCATATTGAACTGGTCTATCAGTTGGCGAGTCTTGCTATCATTTTCGTCGTCTATATTTATCTTGTTATCATATAGAGATACACAAGTACCAATATATTTTCCTTGCTTTTCGGTATATGTTCTTAGTGGATCGCTATATGCCTTTTCTTTTTCAATATCTATAGTCGTAGTGTCGGTCTTTGTTTCTTCGTCGCTATCTTCTTCCCATTCACCCTGTCCACCATATTCTAAAGAGGTGACACATGCTACAATAGCAAATTTACCATCAATTTCTTTGATGTCAGTCTTCCATGTATATTGTTTTGGGTATCTTACATCGAAGTCTAATGCTTCATCTTTAGAATTGCAAGTTATGAGTTTTAGTTCATCGCCAACAGCGAGAGTAGGGTTGCTTGTTAGTGTGATATACATACGTGGCTTTTCGTTAGATTCGCTGAAGTCCTCCATCTTGTTGCTTATAGATATGTTGCCATCAACAACAAGCTGGTCATAGTGTTCGCCATCTGTGACCTCCATTCGTATCTTCGATTTTGGATGTAATACCAAATTAGGTTTCTCTTTAGTTGCGAAGTTCTTTAGCATTAGAGTGCCTATGCCACCATCGCCAGGAGCGAGAGTTCCGTATAGGTCTACAGTAGAGCCAATACTGCCTACGCCTCCCAACAAGCCTTTGCTCATTACGTATACACCTGGTGTTTGTGCAGAAGTCTGCTGACCTATAGCTCCAGATAGTTTTCCTGTCTCAGCTTTTTGTACATCATTATTTGCCATTACAGCACCATCAATGATGCGGATGCCGCCTGTTATCAAGTTTTTGTTGCCTGTGATGCGATAAGTACCCTTACCCTCTTTCACAAGTCCTACCTTTATATTTAGGTTTGAGCCTCCCATAGGTATTATTCTTCCAGCGAGAGTTCCGTCGCTATTGTCGCCACCAACCATGTAGTAAGCGTCGTTGTTAACCTTTGCTTTCAGATATCCATAAATAGTAGAGCCTTCTTCTGTGTCGAGATGAGCTATGCGTAGTCCGCGCTTACCACTTTCGCAAGCTATGGTTGCGCCATCGTGTAGCACTACTTTAGTATTTGCAAAACAAGGGTTTATATTGCCGTCTGCAGCATTTTGCGCAGCATTATCTGGCGCGAAAGTCTTGCCCGACATCCATACTAATCCATAAAAGCCAGCATTGGCTTCTACATCTTTGTATGGGAAAATATTCAAGGTGCCATTGAATAGCGACCAGTCTGGATGATAGTTTTTGTTGTTTTTCCCGTTGCTACCAAGATATGTGCGTTCGCCACCAGCATATAGATTTATTATGCCAGCTCCTTCCATCTTGCTATTCAGATAACTATAGCGAGCTGTTCGTATATTCAATGTTTCATTTTCCGGAATTAGTGTAGGTGTATTCCATACCGTATAGTCAGACGATGTGTTTTTCTTGCATATATCGATGAGGTTGTTGCTGTTTGAAGCCACAAAATAGTCATCGTGTTGTCCTTTTAATCGCACATTGTCAATATAATATTCAGAATTGTTGTGATGGATACCGATATGTAGATTTCTTTCGTCGTCGGTAGCTGTTGTTACCTTACCAAGAGGATATTGTTTCGCTATCCATTGTCCTTTATCGCCTTGGTAAGGATAGCTTTCGTCTTGATATAATTTGTCGTTGCCGAGATAAGCATGAAACTGTTTCCAATCGTCAGCATCTGTAGTAGGGCGATATAGGTCAAAGCTGAGTGTAGATTTACTGTCGGTAAGCAGATGACCTGCTAATTCCGGTGGAAGTGTGAGGGTAACGAATGTTCCCCAAGTCTTAACGGTGATGTGCAACACCTTATTTTTAGGATTTGTAGGGTCGGCAACCACTTCAGCTACCGCCTTAGCTTCATCGGTAATGTTTCCTTGGTCTACATTCCACATAGTGAATTTTTGTCCGATTTCGCAATCTTCGAAATCAAACGTTTGACCATTAGCAAGTGCTGGTGCTATTGATAGGCACACTGTCATGCATGCAGCATGCCATGTCTTTTGTTTAATGTTCATGTTTTTAGTTGTAGTTTAGTTGTTAGGTATATGCAAAAATAGTAAAAAGCATTTAAAGAGGATTGATTATCAGTATGATAATTTGTTAGAATAGCAAAAAATATAGTTGTTAATCAAAATTTCGCAGTTTTTTTGTATTAGTTCAATTTCGTATAGGATTATGGTTAAAAGATAGGTTAATAAAAAGTTAGTAGAAAGAAAAGAGGGGAATAGACAATTGTATTCCCCTCTTTGCTTTCTTTTCTATCCGAGCTTCAGCCTTAGCGAGTTTAGCACTACGCTAAGGCTCGAGCATGCCATAAGTCCACTTGCCCACATAGGAGTAATCTGGAAGTCGATACCAAAGATGTGTAAAGCACCAGCTGCAAGCGGAATGCACACTATATTGTAGACAAAAGCCCAAAATAGGTTTTGCCATATCATGCTTACCGTCTTGCGGCTCAGCTTTACGGCTTCAGGAATAGCCATGAGGTCGTCGCCCATTAGCGTGACTTGTGCCACATCCATAGCCACATCCGTACCATTGCCTATAGCCATACTCACATCGGCAAGAGCCAAAGCCTGAGTATCGTTGATGCCATCGCCAACCATCATCACCCTCTTACCTTCGTCCTGTAGTTTCTTCACCAAAGCCTGTTTATCGTCAGGCTTCACATGGCTCTGATAGTGTTGAATGCCAGCCTTCTTAGCCCAATAGCTTGCAGCCTCCTCTTTGTCGCCACTCATCATCCACACCTCTATACCTTCTTTCTGCAGAATGCTCATTGCCTCAGCAGCATTAGGCTTTAGTGTTTCGCGAGTTTCAAGATCTATATCATCTGCCTTTGTGAAGTCTACGTTCTGGTTTGGGATGGTGAGCGTTCCGGTCTTGTCTATAACCAAAGCATCAACCTTTCTTAGTCTTTCCAATGCTGCAGCATCCTTTATCAGAATCTGTTTCTCGGCAGCCTTTCCCATGCCCACCATCAAGGCGGTAGGAGTAGCCAATCCCATAGCACACGGACAAGCTATCACCAACACAGCTACTGCAGAGAGAATTGCTTGGGGTAGGGCGTCATTGCCACCGATAGCCCACCAAACAATGAAGGTTACTAACGCTATTGCTGCCACCACAGGCACAAACACCAATGCTGCCTTGTCTACTATGCGTTGCACTGGCGCCTTGCTTCCTTGAGCCTCTTGCACCATTCTAATTATCTGAGCCAAAGCAGTCTTTTCGCCTATCTGCATAGTTCGCATGCGTAGTTTGCCTTGACTTGGTATGGTGCCAGCCATCACCGAGTCGCCCTTGCGTTTAGCCACAGGTGTAGGCTCGCCCGTAATCATAGCCTCGTCGATATATGCAGCATCGGCAGTCATAAAACTCTCAGCTTCGGTCACAATGCCATCTACAGGAATCTTTTCGCCAGCTCTAACCTCAATCACATCGCCTCGACCTATTGTTGACAATGGCACCTCTTCAATCATGTCGCCATCTATAAGTCGGGCAGTCTTTGGCTGCAATCCCATCAAGTGGCGTATGCTACTTGCTGTACTGTCTTTAGCTTTCTCCTCCAAGCATCTTCCGGTAAGCACAAAGGTTATGATCATCACCGAGGCATCGAAATAAGTATGCCATTCTATGCCTCTTGCTCCCCAAACATCATCACCCCAAAAAGTGTTGAAAGCACTTAGCAAGAAGGCAATTATCGTGCTTAGCGCCACAAGCGAGTCCATGTTTGCTGTGGCATGTTTTAGCTGCTTCCATGCTGAGATATAGAAGCCTTTACCACACCATATCATGTTCACCAATGCAATAATCAAAGCCATTTGGTTGTTTATGTTGCGTGCTGCCAGCTCCGATTCTGCACCCATCGATATCCATCCCATGCTGAATGCCATCACCAAAATGGAGAATATCCACGAGCCAATGGTTTTGCGTTTCAATAGTGTAAACTCTCTACGATTTATCTCCTCAGCACTACGGTTTTCTTCTATCACAAGGTCGTAGCCTTCATTGCTGATTTCGCGTTTCATATCTTCGAGCGTTATTTGCTCTGGATTGAAGTCTACCAATGCCGTGCGGCCTGCAAGCGAAACCGTGGCAGAGTTGATACCATCTAAAGAATTGAGTTTACGTTCTACGTTGGCTGCACAAACAGAGCATGCCATGCCTATAACTGGTATTGTCTTTTTCATTTATGTTTGCTCAAAGTTGTTGTATGCTGATTTATATATGATGCAAAGGTACAAAAAACTGAGTTGTTTAGCTATCATGTTAACGATATATTTAGTAATTTTGCACCAACATTATTATATATACTGAAGTTTCGCATGTACGGAAGTTATAGTAGTTAAAGAAGTTATCACTCCCTTCGGTCGTTAGAAGTTATAGCCAATAGCCTTTTTGGTTGTATATTTAGCAATAAAGCATATGGCTTTAACTTCTCTAACTTCTTTAAATTCTTTAACTTCCACATTTGCGAAAGTTTATTATATATACATAATTATATTATAGCATTATAACTTAAAAGGGTAACTAAATGAATAACAATAGCGTTAACGACATGACCGTAGGCTCGCCACTAAGAGCTATTATCAGTTTTGCTATTCCGCTTATCATGGGCTACATTCTACAGCAGATGTATCTCATCATCGATGCTGCTATTGTGGGCAGATGGATTGGAGTTGAGGCATTGGCAGCAGTAGGAGCATCGTCGAGTATTATGTTTTTGATAATGGGCTTTTGTAATGGCTCATGTGCAGGCTTTGCTATTCCTGTGGCTCAAGCTTTTGGTGCTAAAGATTATGCCAAGATGCGAGCCTATGTTAGCAATAGCATCCGCATAGCTATAGTCTTAGCTGTGGTCATAACCTTTTTGTCGTGCATCTTCTGTGGTAAGATATTGCATCTTGTAAACACTCCTGCCGATGTTTTTGATGATGCCTACACATTTCTTATATTACAGTTTGCAGCTATCCCTTTCACTATAGCCTACAATTTGCTGTCGGGTCAGATTAGAGCGTTGGGAAATTCTAAGCAACCTTTTTATTTCCTTATCGCTGCTTCGCTGGTCAACATACTGCTTGATGTGGTGTTGATTCTCATTATGGGACTGGGCGTAGAAGGAGCCGGTATTGCCACATGGCTGTCGCAAGGCTTTTCGGTAGCACTTTGCGTGTGGTACATCAAAAAGCATATGCAAATACTCATTCCGCAAGGCAACGAGCGAGAATACGATAACAAGAAGGTTAGCATATTGCTCAACAATGGTGTGCCTATGGGCTTACAATTCTCTATTACAGGCATTGGTATAGTGATGCTGCAGAGTGCCAATAACGCATTGGGTACTATATATGTAGCAGCCTTCACAGCATCAATGCGAATAAAATATCTCTTCACATGTGTGTTTGAAAATCTTGGCATGGCTATGGCTACATACTGCGGACAGAATATTGGTGCAGGCAAGTTGGATAGAGTAGAGCTGGGAGTGAAAGCTGCCATCAAGGTGATGGTGGTATATTTCATCTTTACCTTTGCCATTATCTATCCTTTTGCCAATAATATGATGATGCTATTTGTTGATAGTGGTGAAGTTGAGGTGGTTAATCTTGCAGCCCAGTTTATGCGAATAGCCAACTATTTCTTCCCTTGTCTCGGACTGCTCACGATATTTCGCTACAGCATACAAGGCTTAGGTTATAGCAACTTCTCGATGCTTAGTGGTGTGATGGAGATGATAGCCCGCTGCGGAGTAAGCCTTTGGCTCGTACCAGCTTTTGCATGGTATGGTGTTTGCTATGGTGACCCTGTGGCATGGGTAATGGCTGATTTATTCCTTATTCCAGCCTTCGTGTGGTTGTATAAGCATTTAGGTAAAAAGCTGAAACGACACTAAGCAATTTTGCTAAAACAAAATAAATTGCTAAATTTGCATCATCAGATATAGATAGCTGAGCCTTATTCTGATAGGTTCTATTAGATAACAATAAAAAACTACAATAAAAATACGATGAAGTATCTTATTCTCTCCGACATACACGGCTCTTTGCCATCGTTGGAAAAGGCATTAAAGATATATGCCGAAAATAAATGTGATATGCTATGCCTGCTTGGCGATATTATCAACTATGGTCCTCGCAACGGATTGCCTGAAGGTCTCGACCCAAAGGCTATAGTTGAACGACTCAACGCTATGGCTAAGGATATAGTGGCAGTACGTGGTAATTGCGACTCAGAGGTAGACCAAATGCTACTTCAATTCCCTGTGCTCCAAGATTCTATGCTTCTTGTTGACAATGGTACACGCATTTGGCTCACACATGGTCATATCTATAATCCCGACCATAAACCATCATGCCATGCCGATGTGCTCTTCTACGGTCACACCCACCTTTGGCACCTCGATGTTGATGCAGAAGGTACAGTAGTATGCAATACTGGTTCGCCAACATTCCCAAAGGGAGGCAATCTGCCAACTCTCGCTATTTATGAGAATCGCCATATCCAGGTGCTCGACATGGATGGCAACATACTCAAAGAATTGAAGTTCTAATAGAACTCTTAGAATAAATACTCTAAGAAAAAAACTATGTAGGAGCTTTGCTGTTCGCTAATTGTTTGAAATATAGCAGATAGCGAACAGCTATAACATAGTTGTCGTTATTCTGTCTTCGTAATTTGAAGAATACAAGCGAAATTTATGTGATAAAAGATATATAGTTAGCAAAAGGGCAAAAAAAAAGGAACGCGCCCGTCCCCAATATGCCTGCAAGCAGTTTTTAACTGCAAGCCAGGCTTTCAACATCTCTATGCTATCCTATCAATCTTTCTCTGTTCTTTTTACCTTATTATCTAATACCTACCTGAAACAATCCTTTATTCTTTACCTTAACCTAATACCTGTCGTCCTGAACAATCTTTCTTTCTTACCTTAATCTAATACCTGTCGTCCTGAACAATCTTTCCTTCTTACCTTAACCTAATACCTGTCGTCCTGAACAATCTTTCTTTTTTACCTTTTTCTAAGACTCAATACCTTAATAGAATCCTGATCTTAAATAACTAAAAACCTAAACTATTACTAACCTAAACAATCTTTCTGAATCAATCTTTTGTCCTTTTGACGATGCAAAGGTAAACATTGTGTGCGAACACAACAAACATTTTCCTATAAATTATTCATTAAATATGTAATTCTTGACGTATATCAAAGAATTGGTATTTTGACTGCCACAACTTCCCATTATAATCCTCCATCATGCCTTTATACCGTTAATCGGCTTGGCTGTTGAGCTTTTGAAAACCTATATATAATATAAATATGTGAGAAATCTCTTCGCTATTTTAAAATAAATAGGTATATTTGCGCATTAATTTCAAAACATCACTTGTTTACAAGACTATGAATATAACAGAAAGATTTCTAAATTACACCAAGTTCGATACTCAGTCGAACGAAGATTCCACTTCGGTTCCAAGTACCGAAAAGCAGCTTGTGTTTGCCAACTATCTGAAAGAAGAACTCGTTCGCGAGGGACTTACAGATGTTGAAATGGACGACAAGGGCTATGTATATGCCACTCTAAAGGGCAACACCAAGAAACCTGTACCAACAATAGGTTTCATATCTCACTATGACACAAGCCCAGATTGTAGCGGTAAAGACGTGAAAGCACGTATCGTGGAGAATTATCAAGGTGGCGACATAGAACTTTCGCCAGGCATAGTTTCTTCTCCAATAAAATTCCCTGAACTCAATAGCCATGTTGGCGAAGACCTTATCGTTACCGATGGTCATACATTGCTCGGAGCCGATGATAAGGCTGGTATTGCTGAGATAATGCAAGCTATGTGTTATCTGCGCGACCACGACGAGATAAAGCATGGCGACATCCGTGTAGGCTTCAATCCTGATGAAGAGATTGGTATGGGTGCCCATCATTTCGATGTAGAGAAGTTTGGTTGTCAATGGGCTTACACTATGGATGGTGGCGACTTAGGTGAGCTTGAGTTTGAGAATTTCAACGCAGCAGGAGCTAAGGTTTTTATCAAGGGTGTGAGCGTGCATACAGGCTATGCCAAGGGTAAGATGATTAATGCTAACCGTTTGGCATGCGAATTCAATAGCCTTATCCCTGAAACCGATATCCCTGAAACTACAGAGGGTTATCAGGGCTTCTACCATCTGATAAGCATGGAGACTCGTACTGAGGAGGCTAAGATGAGCTATATCATCCGCGACCACGATCGCGAAAAATTCGAAGATCGTAAGCAGTTCTTCCTCGATATTGCCAACAAGATGAATGCCAAGTATGGCGAGGGTACCGTGAGTGTGAAGCTCAACGACCAATATTATAATATGAAGGAGAAGATTGATGACAACATGCATGTCATCGATATCGTGCTTCGTGCTATGCAGGAAACAGGCGTACGTCCAAAGGTTGAACCTATTCGTGGCGGAACCGATGGAGCACAACTAAGTTTCAAGGGCTTGCCTTGTCCAAATATCTTTGCTGGCGGAGTAAACTTCCACGGACCTTATGAGTTTGTGAGCATACAAGTGATGCAGAAGGCTGTCGACGTGATAGTGAAGATTTGCGAAATAACCGGTACATACAATGACTAATTAAAAATAAATGGCTGAGATACCCCATTTGATACAAGACCTGGCACTAATCCTAATGGTGGCAGGTCTTGTCACTTTATTATTCAAGAAGCTACGCCAACCATTGGTGTTGGGATATATCGTAGCTGGATTCCTGGTGAGTCCACACATGCCATATTTGATGTCGGTAGTCGACAAAGCAGATATACAGACGTGGGCAGATATCGGAGTGATGTTCTTATTGTTCTCGCTCGGTCTTGACTTCTCGTTCAAAAAGATTCTGAAGATGGGCATGGCGCCCGTCATTGCGGCTATTACCATTATCTTCTGTATGATGGCGCTGGGCACAGGTGTTGGCACCCTGTTTGGCTGGAGCCGTATGAACTGCCTGTTTCTTTCAGGTATGCTTGCCATGTCGTCTACCACCATTATCTATAAGGCTCTCGACGACCTTGGCTTACGGCAACAACGCTTTGCTGGTCTTGTGATGAGTGTGCTGATATTGGAAGACGTGCTTGCCATTGTGATGATGGTGATGCTGTCGACGATAGCGCGTGGAGCCAATCCTGATGGCAGCATGATGATTGAGAGCGTGGGCAAGATAGTGTTCTTCCTTGTGTTGTGGTTTGTGGTGGGAATATTTCTTATTCCACCTTTCCTCCGCAAAACACGCCGACTGATGAACGACGAGACTCTTGTGGTAGTGGCACTCGGACTCTGTTGTGCTATGGCTGTATTGTCAACTACCGTAGGCTTCAGTTCTGCCTTTGGAGCTTTCGTCATGGGAAGCATTCTTGCCGAAACTATCGAAGCCGACAAGATTACTACTGTAGTAGAGCCTGTTAAAAACCTCTTTGGAGCTATCTTCTTTGTCTCTGTAGGTATGCTTGTCGATCCAGCTATCCTTGTGAGCTATGCCGTGCCTATTCTTGTGCTCGTACTAGCAATATTAGTTGGTCAAGCAATCTTTGGTACCATGGGCTTCATGCTTAGCGGTCAACCACTAAAGACAGCCATGCGATGCGGATTCTCTATGGCTCAGATTGGTGAGTTTGCCTTTATCATAGCCTCGTTGGGATTGTCGCTTCGTGTGATAAGCGACTTCCTTTATCCTGTTGTCGTAGCGGTATCTGTTATCACGACCTTCCTCACGCCATATATGATGAAGGCAGCTATACCATGCTACGAATTTATGGAACGTAGATTGCCACGTAAATGGATTCGCCGACTCGACCATATGGGAGCTATTCACCATACCACTCAAACCGAGAACAACCATTGGCGTGCGCTGCTCAAAGCCATGGCGTGGAATGTGGTGATATATTCAATCCTCTCGGTTGCAGTAGTAGCTATAATGCTCTCGCTATTCCTTCCTTTCATGCGTAGACTGTTGCCAGGATGGGAACTTCATTGGTGGGCAAATGGAATAACTGGTATCCTTACCGTGGCTATGATTTCGCCATTCTTGCGTTCTATGATTATGAAGAAAAATCATAGCGAGGAGTTTAAAGCTCTATGGACAGAAAGTCGACTCAATCGTTTGCCGTTGATATTTACAGTCTTGGTGCGTGTGGCAATAGGCGCAGGCTTCATATTCTATATCTGCAACTATCTGTCACGATTCAAAAACGCATTAATCATCACTATCGCACTTGTAGTGATATTGCTCATGGCTTTGTCGCGTCGACTAAAACATCGTAGCATACGCCTTGAGCGACTCTTTGTGCAAAACCTTCGTTCGCGCGATATTGAAGCACAGGTTAGTGGCAAACGTCGTCCACTCTTTGAGGGTCATCTCCTTGATCGTGATATCCATATCTCTGAGTTTATAGTACCTGTCGATTCGCTTTGGGCTGGCAAGACTCTTGCTCAACTCAAACTCGGCAATCGCTTCGGAGTGCATGTTAGCAGTATTCTGCGTGGTAGCCATCGCATAAATATACCTGATGGTAATATGATGCTCTTTGTGGGCGATAAGCTGCAAGCTATAGGCAACGACGAACAACTTAATATAATGAATGCAGCTATGCAGGCAGAGCTATTGCCTGAGGATGCCGACATCGAACATCGTGAGATGAAACTTCAGAAGCTCGTCATCACTGCCGATAGTCCGCTTGTTGGCAAAACGCTCAAAGAAAGCAACGTGCGCCAACGCTATAACTTCATGGTTGTGGGAGTGGAAGAGGGACAGAAAAACCTTACCATGATAAATCCTAACCGCCGCTTCGAAGTAGGCGATATCGTGTGGGTGGTAGGAGAAGAGAAATAAAGCATAATGAGTTAATAGAATAAAAAGAAGAAAAGCCATTTCATGGAATTGCTCCATGAAATGGCTTTAATGTTGGTTTTTAGTATGGGGTAGGGTGATTGATAGTAGGTGGCTTAATATATTTAGCGTTGCCTACTTCAGTTTTTTGTATCTGTAGATTTTCATGACTGCAAAATTACTCTATATAGTTTTTTGCCACGTATAAACTCAATTAGAAGGCTTTAATGCGACATTAGAGATTTCTAATTGAAGAAAAAATTGTATCTTTGCAACCGCTTTTAAAGGTAAAAAAGTAAAAAGGTAAAAAAGTAAAAAGGTAAAAAAGTAAAAGAATTGAAAAGATTAGAAAGGAAAATGATTAAATGATCAAGCGTATACTTTTATTTATCACATGTATCTCTTGTTTCAGCCTGTCTCACGCCCAAGAGTTTGGAGGCGTATACACCACGGAGTGGCAATGGGATATGAATAAAAATACTAATTGGCTTAATCTGCTTCGATTGGAGATGAACCTGCCGTTGAATAATGGTAAATGAGCATTCGAAGCAGCAACACTCCATGTGGCAAAATCCAACGATGGCATACTTGGCGATTGGCAAGGCTTCTCGAATATCGAAGCCGACAACAATGTGGCAGCCATAGCTGTGCTTGGCTATATGCACGAATGGAAGCATGGACATCTATTTGTTGGTGTGAGGAATGTGAACGAAGATTTCTTCACTTCCGATGCCACAGCGCTATTCCTAAATAGTTCGTGTGGCATATTCCCAACCATAGTCGCAAGCTATCCTATTGCCAACTATCCATATTCAGGACTCACGCTATATTTCGATATCAGCAAAGGTGGGTGGACATTCAAAAACAGCCTATATAATGGAGTAGGGTATAATGGATGGAATCGTCATGACAATCCATTCCTTGTGCGACCAAAGAAGGATGGCATCTTTAATATGTCGCAGTTGGAATACGCATATTCGGGCGGACAATATTTTGCTGGAGCAGCCATACACACTCGTCAATTCCCTGTAGACGAACAAGGCGAACTCTCATCTGCTGATGATGCTAAGAGCAAGACCACTTGCGCTTGGTGGATATATGGCGAGCAACAGCTATGGTCTATAGCCGACAAGAGCCTTACTGCCATGTTGCAATATTCAGAAAATGCTTCTCGCAAGAGCTGTTGCTATAGATATGCAGCTGCAGGCTGCACTTATAAGGATAGCCGCAACGAGTGTGGCTTGTCGGGGCTATATGCACGCTATCAGCAGGGCAAGGAATACACCTTGGAGCTAACATACAAGCGCCAACTCTCGGAGTCAATCTCCATTCAACCTTCTTTCCAATATATCTCCAACGACGATGGCGACTTCACCGCCGCCGCTCTTCGTCTGTGTTATAGCTTCTAAAACTATCGAGTGCAAAACTATCGCATAATGTATGCTTTAGTTTTGCACTCGATAGTTTTTTGTTATTAAGCAGTAATTGAAATCACATTGTGCACTTCGCGGATAAAGTCTTTGAGACTTACAAACTGGCTACCAAAGACATCGCGCCAACGATAAAGCTTCAATGGATATTCCATGAAGTCGCTAAGCAGAATGTCACCATTCACGCTGATATAGTCGAGAATATTCTTCAGGTATTGCTCTTGCTCAGAAGTCAGATTTGCAGACTTGATAAATTGCGCATACTTTTCTAATGCCTTCTTGTGGTCTATTCCTTGTATTACTCGGATGAAAGCTGCCACATTATTATTATAGCGTTTGCCTCCTGTTTCCTTGTTATATTCCTCGCGTGTGCCCAGTTCCTCCCAGAATATGCGCTGTAGCTCTTCTATATCGGCAGCTGTCAGCTGTTCGAAATTCTGAATCTTATTCAGAGTTGCGTTGTCGGTATGGTTTGCCAAATATTCTATCACTCGCTGTTTGTATGTTGCCTTCAACTCAACTCTTGCAGCTTCGTCATCTGACGATGTGGTGTCTTCAATATCTATGATGAACTTGCGGTCGTCACGTCCTTCTTCAAGCACATGAACTAAGTCGCGCAACTCCTTGCGTACACGTTCCAGAATATCTATCGTACTTGTTTCCCAAAACTGCACGGTCTGCACTTCGCGAATAGTGTCTATTCGAGCCTTTACTACAGGTATCGTAATTTTATCCTCCAACAGCCGGGCTATAGCAATAACGCTTGTGCGGCATTTGTCTGCATTCACCATGCTGTCTACCTTCTCCAACTGTAGATGAAGCATCAGAATATCAAACTTCTTGGCAGCTTCGTTTTCGTTAGGACGAGGCAAAACAGAGGCTATGCTTTTTAGCTTAGCCAAATCAACCTCGCTTAGGCAAGTCCAAGCTTCCTTGTTGCGATATGGCTCAATATTAGCTATTTTTTCTCTAACGTCAATTCTTGCCATGCTCAGACTGTCTACCTGGCTATGCAGAATATCCTTCAATTCATCATGCAGCTTCTTGTCTTCTTCTCTTTCCTGATGTTCTGCCGACTGTAATGCAAAGGCTATATCCAGGCGAAGCGAGAAGAGGCGTTCGGTCAACGATTTTACTGCTACAGGGTCAGCACCCTCTGTGTGTACAGAGAAATACTCAAAGTTGTTGCACCAATCAAAGATGTAGAACACCTTCTTATCCTTGTTGCCAAATAGTCCTGGGCATAGTCTGGTGCCACGACCAATCATCTGCATAAACTTAATCTTTGATTTTACTCGCTTAAAGAATACAAGGTTCAGCACCGATGGCACATCTACGCCCGTATCGAGCATATCCACGCTAACGGCAATCTGTGGCATCTTCTCAAGCTCTTCAAAATCAAGTATCAAGGCACCAGCATATTTCACATAGTTATCTATCAGTTGGCAGTATTGTTCTCCCTTTTCAGGATAAAGCTCACGGAATCTCTTCACTATCTGTTCTGCATGCAGGTGGTTCATTGCAAAGATAATGGTCTTACCAATTTCTTCTCCGCTCTGCACCTTCAGTCCTTTCTTCATCAACTCCTGTAGCACTCTGTCTATGGTGTTATTGTTGATAAGATAGCTGAATATTTCCTTCGACTCTATGTCGCGATGATATTCTTCATCGTCGCTCATGCCAGCCAATGCCTTCTCGTAAGTCCATACTTCTTCGAGCTTGTCTTGCTGTTCTTTAGGCAGATCGTCCCATTTTATACCAGTCTCCATAATCTTGGAATGATACTGCAGCGTTTTGTATGGCACAAGATATTCATCGGCAACAGCCTCCTCATAGTCGTAGCTATAGTTTGGTGTTCCATTATCCAGTTGCAGCAAGTCGTAAGTGCTGCGGTCTATCTCGTCGCGTGGGGTGGCAGTAAGACCAATAAGCAAAGAGTCGAAATAGTTGAATATTGCGCCATATCTTCCAAACACGCTTCTGTGTGCCTCGTCTATAATAATAAGGTCGAATTTTCCTATGGTGAATTTCTTATCCTCCTTATCTATATAGTTTATCATGGTTTGATAGGTAGAGAACATGATGCGTGCTTTCATATTAGGCTCTTTCTCTTCGCTCAAAACCGTCATTGTTACATTAGGCAAAAATGCCTCATAGTTTTTATGTGCCTGATTGACAAGAGCCGTGCGGTCTGCCAAGAATAACACATTCTTCACCCAGTCGTTGCGCATCAATATATCGCAGAGCGAAATGCTGACACGAGTTTTGCCTGTACCTGTGGCAAGTACCAGCAGTCCACGACGATGTTGCTGATTCAGCCATTCCACAATACTCTTGATGGCTGTCTGCTGATAAGGTCGGTTGGTGATATTCTCATTAATGCTCAGATTGCTAATCCTTGCCCTACCTCTCTTCTGAATCAATCGTTCCAGGTCGTCCATGGAGTGGAATGCGTATACAGGTCTGTCCATATAGCCCAGACCATCAATCACATTGGTCTTAAATCCATTTGTATAATAGATTACTGGTCTTACACCATACTTGTGTTCCAGGGCATCAGCATAAAGTATGGCTTGTCGGCGACCTTCTTCCAATTCATGAGTCGCAGCCTTAGCCTCTATCACAGCCAATGGCTTGCCACCACGGCTAAACAACACATAGTCGGCATATCCTTTGCCCGACTTGCTTGGCATGCCGTCAACCTCAACCTCTATGCAAGCCTTGCCACCTTGTACATCGCCTTTCACCTCGAGCACATCCCATCCTGCCTCTATGAGCATATAGTCGATGAGATACTTGCGTGTGATAGCCTCGCTCGCCAAACTTTCCTTTGGAATAATTGGCGACTTTGGATGCTCTACATTCTCCTTAGGCACACTCTTCACCACATCTGGCTCTACCTGTGGACTTGGCGATGTAGTCTGCACTGGGCCATCTATTCTTCCAGGAATTATCGTAGCATCAAAAGCGGGGATACTCTTCATGGCTCCCCAACGATACATGAATCCTGCCACCACATTATATAGCGCACGCAGACAGCGGAAAGCCTTTACCCTCTTTACAGGTTCGCCACCGTCATGGCTTGCAGAATTTCCAATCTTTCTAACCAGACGGATATCATCGTCCAGCTTCGCATCATTATTGATAAAAGCATAAGTCTCTGGCTTATGAAGCAAATCGTTGAGTGTTTCATGCTCATCCATCTGAGCATCTTTCATCTTCAACATATTCTTCACAAGCCATTCCAAGGCTTTGCGCGAACTATTGGCTGAAGCCTCAGGATATGTTGCCTGCAATGTTTCAGCCATGTCGCAGTATTCGTGCAAGCGTTTGAAGCCTGGCAACTCTTCTGCTAAAAGCAGGATATAATCAAAATTCTTAGCCATATATTGTTATTTCTTTTTATACGTTCTGTTCTTATTGCCGCCTTGTGCTTCGATATAGCCGAACTCCGTAAGTTGGCGCAGGTAACGTTTGGCAGTTGTTTGAGTTAGGTTAAATTGCTTGGTGATGATCTCTGTAGTGATTTCATCCTTTCCTTCTGCAAAGATTAAAATATCGGCCAATTTCTTAGCTAATGCTGGCTTTATCGACCATTTATCGACCATTTCCTCTGCAAAATCAATTTTATCGACCATTTCATCTGCCATAGACTTGATAAATTGGTCGATATCCCATTTTAGATGCTTACAATGCAATTGGGTCATACAGTCCAGAAATATCTGAATATCTTCATTCTCTCTTGTGTCTATCAAAGCCTGAATATATTCAGCTTTATCCTCCCTAAGCACTTTGGTAGGTAACACACCATATTCTATTTGGAGCAAATTCATCAATAGTCTGCATGTTCTGCCATTACCGTCAGCCCAAGGGTGAATGGAAACCAATTCAAAATGTGCCCAAAAGCTTAGTTCATAGATAGCTGCAATATCTGTCTTATCAATCGCCATACGGCGTTTGTTCAGTTCCTCACTGAATGCTTCAAGTCTTGAGGGTACTTTCAAGTACGACATATACGACTTTCCTCCAAATCCTGCTGTCACATTCAGTTTTCTTAATTCGCCTTTGGCTGCAGAGAAATCTCCCCCAAGAGAATGATATTCACTTCCAGTACGAGCCATAACCTTTGATGCAAGTGTGATTAGCCAATTTACAGTAATAGCTTCATGGTGTTTTATCCACTTCATGCCATAGTCGTATGCTGTTTTAAGGTCAAGGTTCATCAGTTGTTCTACCAAGGTGCGCTTTTGTGATGTGATGCCTTCATCAAACAATAGTTGAGCTTCCAATTCTGTAACAGTAGAACCTTCGATGGCTGTAGAGTGCGTGATGATAGAGTACAGATAGAACTTTTCGTAATCTATCTGCTCACTAATGCCTAACTCCTTGTGTTGTTGAATGAGGCTCAATAGCATTTCTTTATTCTCTTTCGTCATATAGCTTCGTTTTTATTCAAACCAATACTGCATACGTGATGCAAGCAAGGTTTCAAGGTCGGTAATAGCTTTCTGTACCTCCGCCTTCTGATGCTCTATCTGATCTATGCGCTGGGAAAAGAGGTGCTGGAGAGGGAGGGGTGGAAGAGGACATTGCATTAACTTTAGTTTTGCTATAGTCAAAGCGCTATACGCTGCCCCATTTGCATTTATCTTTTTGTATTCATCAATAAGATATTCAAGTAGTCTTCTAAAGAAAATTGTATTTGCTAATGAAGAATCAATATCTTTAAGCCATACAAGATTTCCGTCTTTGAAATAAAATTTTTCATCTGTATCTATAGACCATATTTTGCCAATAGTGCCTACAGCTGTAACCAAAATATCTCCTACATTAGGTATTCCAAATTTTTCTTTTATCTCAGAATATCTTTCTGGCGAAATGAATAGTTCTACAGAAATAGGAAGACCTTTGCTGCGTTCTATAACTTCTTTACTTCTGTAAAAAGGGATTCCTTTGTCTGTATATTCGTCAGCAAAGATTCTTTTGCTTGATGTAATATTACATACTTCTCCCAACTTTTTCACCTCCCACCCCATTTCATTCTCCACAGGGTCTCCGAACATCTCATAGAAGATGCTTTGGGCGAGGTTATCGAAATCTTTCAGTTGCTCCTTCTTCAAACGAATCAACTCGTTAATCTTGTCAAGCTCAGAAACTATTGCAAGTTGAGTGGACTTGGGAGGAAGGGGAATATTTAATTCTTTTAATAATTTATAATGTCTTGAATAACCAAGATTTGGAATTTTGTACCATTGTAAGTAGTAAAGCAGGAACTTTGCATTCAAATCTTGTTTGGGAGAAATAATCTTAACGCCATCTGCACCAACAACAAAATCGAAATCTACATATTTGAGAACACGGGTATGGTCTCCGAATATTACGACCGGAGAGTCAATGTGAAAAACATAAGACTCGTCATCATAATATCCAGAAATAAGTTTGTCTTCTTGTGAAACAATAGGATACTTTGTACCACTATTATAGTCTTCTGTTTTTACTTGCTTTGGTTTAGGCGTTTTGTTTATGCAAGTTTCAAACTTCTTATATTCCCATCCTTGTTTCATATTCTTTTTTTATATACATTGCCATTTGGTCTAACCAACGCCCCGAACTGAGCAATTTCTCCACAGCCCTGGGCATATGTGTTTTTGTTTCGTCCACGCGCCCAGTAAGGACACCAGTATCATATTTATTCCTCCAACATTCCCTTCAACTCCTCAAAGCCTTTGGCATAGTCGCCTTCGGTTTGCTGCAAGCGTGCGAGAATGTCTTTTACAGGTTCGTACTCCACCTTCTCACGCTCCACCTCTTTATATTTGTTAATAGAGAGGTCGTAATCGTTGTCGATGATGTCTTGCACAGGCACAAAAAAACTTTGCTCCTTGCGACTGCGGTTTGCCTCTGCCTCAAGATTCTTGAAGCGGGCAACCACATCGGGAATATCATTATCGGCAATAGGCGAGCGCTTGTCGTCGAGCGAGAAGCCATCGGCTTTCATATCGTAGAACCACACTTTGTCGGTGCCGCCACAGTTGGTCTTGGTGAAAATGAGAACAGCAGTAGAAACACCAGCATAAGGCTTAAAGACTCCACTCGGCATAGAGATGACAGCACGCAACTGCTGATTTTCTACTATCTCCTTGCGAATGGCGACGTGGGCTCTTGATGTGCCAAACAACACACCATCGGGAACAATGCTGGCACAACGACCACCCAATTCAAGCGAGCGAACAAACTGAGCCAAGAAAAGCAACTCGGTCTTGGTGGTGTTGGCATAAGCCAGAATCTTCTTGTTCACATTGCCTTTGTCGAGACTGCCAGCAAATGGAGGATTTGCCATAATCAAGCTATAGCAAGCCTGATCTTCATTTTGTTCGGAAAGCGAATCACGCCACGCCAGCTGAGGTGCTGTAACATCGTGGAGCAGCAAGTTCATGGCTCCAATGCGGAGCATGGTCTGGTCGGTGTCGTAGCCATTAATCAAGGAAGTCTTGATATGATGCACTTCGTCGGCAGCATAGAATGCTGTCTCATGATTCTCTTTGATATATTTCACTGCCTCTACCAAGAATCCTGCACTTCCCATGGCAGGGTCGCAGATATAGTCTTGTGGTGTAGGCTCCATCATTTCTACTATCATGCGGATGATATGACGAGGTGTGCGGAACTGACCATTAGTGCCAGAGGCAGCCATTTTGCCAAGTATATACTCATACACATCGCCCATGGCATCGCGGTTGTTCATATCGAGTGCATCCACACCATCTACAATCTTTGTAAGCGTGCGAGCATTTGGAATCAAAAATATGGCAGTCTTCATGTATCGACTATAGGCGCTCTCTTCGCCAGTACCGATATGCTTGATAAACTCGAATACATTTTGGCGAATCATATTGAACATATTCTCAGAGCCTGTATTGCGGAACACCGACCATCGCATGCTTTCGTATGGCACTTCCTGATTGGTATCTGGATTCAGCCACATCTTGCCCGCAGGGAATGTAGGATTCTTTACTTCGCCATCGAAGTCGCGTGCGTTGTCTTCCTCTTGCAGTTGCTTATCGTCGAGCATCTTCATAAAAAAGATGTAAGTCATCTGCTCCAATACTGTGATTGGATTGGTGACTCCAGCCACAAAGAATGTGTCCCATATCTGGTCTATCTGATTTTTTATTTCGCCTGTTATCATATTCTTGGTATTTCTTTTATTATATTATTGTATTTCTTTTTGTTGTTTTTGTTGCCGTAAAGGTACTATTTTTTATTGACATTTACTTAAGTTTTAGTAAAAAACTTAGAGAACAATATGATTTAATACAAGGGGTAGCTTTGCTATCCGCATCTATCTATATAGCATAAATGCTTGTCTTTAGCATGAAAAGACAGCCCTTTTATTTGGCTGTTCGTTAGAAAAAGTGTGGAGTTTGGGTGATTATTCGTCAGAAAAAGTGTGGAGAAAGGTAATAAGTACTTATAAAAAAACAAAATAACACGAAAAAGAGAGAGGTAAAAAGAGCAACGTGAGATTTTTATCATATCTTTGCAAAACCTAACTATAACTAATTATGAAGAAATTACTATTATCAATAGCCTTGTTGCTGCCTGCCATGGGAATGATGGCACAGACACAGGTAAAGGCTACAGAGGGAATACTCGAAGGAAAAGACCTTTCGGGCATTACAGTATTCAAAGGCGTACCATTTGCTGCGCCTCCTGTGGGCAACCTAAGATGGAAGGCTCCACAGCCTGCGGCTCATTGGAATGGAGTGAGAGAGGCTAAAGAGTATGGACCAAATCCGATGCAGGAACCAATATACGGAGATATGAACTTCGGAACCAAGGTGAATAGCGAGGATTGCCTATACCTTAATATATGGACACCTGCCAAGACCATGAAGGAACATCTGCCTGTGCTGATATATTTTAATGGCGGAGGACTTATGGCTGGTAGCGGAAGCGAGGCTCGATATGCTGGCGACGCTATGGCTCGCAAGGGCATCATCTCTATCACCGCCAACTATCGTGAGGGCATATTTGGATATTTTGCTCATCCACAGCTGTCGAAAGAAACAGATTATAAAGGTTCGGGCAACTATGGTTTCATGGACCAGGTGGCAGCCATACGATGGGTGAAGAACAATATCGAAGCTTTTGGTGGCGATCCAAATCGCATCACTATCGTTGGCGAGTCGGCTGGCTCTATGTCGGTTAGCGCCTTGATGGCATCGCCTCTATGCCAAGGACTCTTTGCTCAGGCTATGGGCTCGAGCGGTTCGGTGATGGGATTCCAGAAGATTGCAACCTTGAAAGAAGCTGAAGACAAGGGTGTGGCTCTTGCTCAGAAGATACTATTAGAAAAAGGTAAGAAAACGGGTAAGAAGGTGGGCAAGGATGCTGGCAAGAAATGTCTCAACGAACTTCGTGCTATGCCTGCCGAAGAACTGTTGAAGTTAGCAAGCGTTAGAGCCCTTCCGGTCTATAATGTAGACGGCTATTTCCTTACCGAACAACCTGTGGAGGTGTTTGCTAAGGGCAATCAGACTAAGGTGGCTTTGCTCGTTGGTGGCAACAATCAAGAGATGACTCCTGGGGCTGTACTCAAGGGTAAGCAGCCAACGGTAGAGAACCTGAAAGAAGGTGCAAAGGCTCTATTTGGCGAAGAAAATATCGATGAGCTATTCCGCCTGTATGGCATCAATAGCGACAAGGACGTTTTGAAGCAGCCTGGTGTAGACCTTGCGTCAGATATGTTCCTCGACTATGCCACATGGAAATGGGGCAACATGCACAAGCTTACTGGCGGACAGCCTGTTTATCGCTATCGCTATTGTCATCCTCGTCCTGCTATGGCTATCAAGGGCAAGGTGGCAGCCTTGGCTGGTGGAGTGGTGGATGCTAAAGAAGGTGCAGCACCTGTACGTAGAGACAAGGGTGCCGTGCATTCTGCAGATATCGAATATGCTATGGCTACATTGCCTACCAACCGTGTGTATAATTGGCAACCAGAAGACTATATGGTTAGCGACATCTTTAGTCAGTATTATATAAACTTCGTGAAGACAGGCAACCCTAATGGCTTAGGCTTGCCTGAGTGGCCTGCTACAAATGGTAAAGCCGTAGCACCTGTAATGCAGATAGATGTAGATACCAAGGTGAAGGCAGACGCTCAGATGGAAAAGAAATATGAGTTTATAGACAAAATATTTTGGAAGTAGAGACTTTAGCTTATAGCGACCAATGGGAGTGATAACTTCTCTAACTTCTTAACAAGAACATTAATTTAAGGAAAAACAGTAGGAAAAATGAAAAAGAAATTAGTTTTAATGGCAGCAGTTGTTGCTGCATTGTTTGTTGTGTCATGCAATGGCAAAACAACGGGTAATGAGACAAGTAAGGATAGCTTGAGTGCTGTAGAAAACGATTCGCTTGCTGCTGATGGCGTGGCTATAGAGTCGCTCGTTGGTACCTACGAGGGTACTCTCCCTGCTGCTGATTGCCCAGGAATAAAGACCGTATTGACTCTAAATGCTGACAGCACATACCAGTATTCTGCCGACTATTTGGAGCGCAAGGATGGTCACGACGAGGCAAGCGGCATCTTCAAGGTGTTGGCAAATAATGTGATAGAGATTACTCGTCCATCGAGTGGTGAAACTTCTTACTACAAGGTGAAGGATGCCAACAGCATCATCATGACCGATTCGCTTGGCAACGAGCCTGAGGGCGAAATGGCTAAGCTCTATGTGCTGACAAAGAAGAAGTAAGCATCCACGAAGAAGTAAGCATCCACACGTGTGTGGGCTTATACTCCAAATCTAAAAAATGATTTGGATAAAAATATAAGCACCAATCACATATTCGCAAACCAATATTGTTGGTTGCAGAATATGCGGTTGGTGCTTTTGTTGATAGGTAAAAACTAGTCTCTTAAGCATCCTATCGGTAGGATAAAGGAGCTTTGCCCCACCCTCTATATGATATTAGTATTTGACATTATTATATTAATGTCAAATACGATATTAAAAAGCTTGTATGTTTCAATAAATAATTGTATCTTTGTTGCGGATAATCTGTGAAAATCCGCAACGCTGTTGCGAATAATCTATAAAAATCCGCAATATAAACAAATAAATGTGTGATGTATGATAGAACGTATATGCCATATTGATAATAAGTTAGAGGATAGTATATTCTTGTTTGGTGCCCGTCAGACAGGAAAAAGTACTTTTTTGCGTCGGAAATTTCCAGACAGTATATACATTGACTTGTTGGATACAACTTTAAAGGGGCGTTTCAGTCGTCGGCCTTCCTTGCTTTATGAGATGCTTTTTGACAAGGAAGTAGGGACGCTTGTTATTATAGATGAGATTCCTGAAGTGCCTGAGTTGCTTAATGAAGTTCATCGTTTGATGTCAGAGAAAGGGCTTGTGTTTATTCTGTGTGGTTCAAGCGCCAGAAAATTGAAACGTAAAGGCTATAATACATTGGGAGGTAGAGCGTATCCTGTATATCTATTTCCTTTTGTGAGTGCTGAGATTCCCAACTTTGATTTACAACAAGCTATCAATTATGGAATGTTGCCACCGCATTATTTGGCAAAGAATCCTCATCGTCGTCTATCTGCATATATTGATGTTTATCTTAAAGAAGAAATTAAGGAAGAGGCTCTTGTAAGGAATCTAAATACTTTTCAGCGTTTTCTGGAGGTTGCGGCATTAACAGATGGCGAAATGATAAATAACAATAATATAGCTCAAGATTGTGGTGTAAGTGCCAATACTGTTGGTAACTATTTTGATATATTGGAGGACACTCTTTTAGGATTCCGTGTACCTGCTTATACCAAAACAATGAAACGCAGATTGGTGCAGGCTCCTCGATTCTATTATTTTGATATCGGTGTAGCCAATCATTTGTTGCATCGTAAGGAATTGGTGAGAGGCACGGCTGAGTATGGTCATGCTTTCGAACACCTTGTAATTCAAGAGCTAAGAGCTTGGCTCAGTTATAAGGAAAGTATGGAACAATTGAGTTATTGGAGGGCTTATACTGGTCAAGAGGTGGATGCTGTGATTGGTGATGCAAGAGTAGCAATAGAGATAAAGTCTGTAGAGGAGGTACTGCCAAGGCATTTAAAAGGTCTTAAAACTTTCGCCTCTGATTATCCTGAAAGCAAACTGATGATAGTTTCGTTAGATCCTATCAACAGAAAGATGGGAGATGTAGAGTGTATCTATATCATTGATTTTTTCAGAAGACTTTGGAGCGAAGGTATATGATAATTTGTAGTACACAGAGGCAACATATAATATAATGTGAAAATAATGAAAACTCTTCCATACATAGTTTTCTGCTTCCTTATGCTTTGTGCATTAAGTTCAAGCATTAATAGTTATCGCAGAACTGAGTATATGATAGCACAGGATGTGAACCAAGCATTGGAGCAGGTGCTTGCAAAAATGCCTGACAATGTAGTTACTACAGATACTATTCGCTGCTATCGCAACTGCCTGACCATTGCCGAATTGAAAGATACGGCAGGTATTGCCATGCGTACTGTGCGTAGGGATGGACGTTTGGAGATTAAGCTTGTGGCTGAGGCTAACTGTGGCTTTGCAACTACATTCATGTTGTCTGACCAAAAGGCTTCAGGCTCTCTTCTCATGGTTGGAATGCTGTGGCTATTGGGCAGTCTGTGGTACGTCAGGAGGAATAGGCCTGAGCTGATAGTGCAAGGCCTGTCGTATGGAGGCATAGTGTTCGATAACGATATGTTTATGACGCAATCGGGTGAGCAGATTCACCTTACCCCGATGCAGCATTCCTTGCTCGAAATGTTTTTGAGAAAAGACACTCATACACTATCCAAACAGGATATTTGCGACCAGTTATGGCCCAAGAAGCCTGATGCCAATGACACGCTCTACACTCTGATAAAACGCATAAAACCTATTATAGAAGCTAATAGCATGCTGAAGATAGAGTCGGACAGGGGCAAGAGCTATAGCTTGAAAATCAAATAGATAGGTTTTTGTCAGCCAATTGTCAGGGAAATGTCAGCCTTTTAAATTGGTTCTCTTGCAAGGAGAATATAAATTTGCACCAAAAACAAAAAACATGGTGCAAATGAAACGATTGATTACATTTTCTATTATTCTCTTTTCCACATTCTGTGCTTATGCTCAGGATGTGGAGAATACTATCACGCTCAACGAAGTTACCGTAAAAGCAGCCAAGGTTGTGAACAAGACTGACGGTATGATAATCTATCCTACCGATGCTCAGAAGCAAGCTTCTAACAATGGTTACAGCATTCTTGAGAAACTCACACTTGCCAATCTTCGTATCGACAACATCAGTCATTCTATTACTGCCATAGACAATAGGGGTGGAGTTCAAATTAGAATAAATGGTATCGTGGTTGGCAAATCGGAGATGTTGGCTCTCAATCCAAAGGACATCGCTAAGATTGACTTTATAAACAATCCCGGCGTTCGTTATGGTGACGGCATAGCCTATGTCATAGATATCGTAACACGCAGGAACGAGAGCGGATATACCGTTGGCACAGACCTAACGTCGGCACTTACCACATTGCAAGGCGATGGAATGGTGTATGGTAAATGGAACAAGGGCAAGAGCGAATTATCTCTTTCGTATGATGTGAGTGGGTATAGAACCAAAGGCGAAAAGAGCAGGCAGACAGCAGATTACACCTTGAAAGATGGCCGTATCTATACTATTGAGCGAAACGATGTTGAGTCGCTTCGTAAATCCATATCGCATGACACTAAGCTAACCTATAACTGGGCAGACTCAACGGCAACAGTCTTTCAGGCATCATTGAGTGGAGCATTCAATAACGCTCCAGACAATTATACAGTTAAGGACATTGTGGACGGCACTCGCCAATATAAAGCAACAAGTAGAGCGAAAGACAAGAGCTATTCGCCAGTATTGGATATTTATTTCTTTCGTCAGCTCACCCCACGTCAGTCTATTACAGCCAATGCAGTAGGAACATATATCTCAACACAGACAAGCAGCTTTTATGACGAGGGCGCACCTTATAAATATGATGTGGATGGCAAGACGGCTTCTTTGCTTACAGAGGTAATCTACGAGAACCGACTGAAACCCTTCACTTTCTCTACCGGCTTAAATTATAGCTATAAGCATATTAAGAACGACTATCTTGGTGATGCTTCCTCTTTGACCAAGACCAACAACAATCGTCTATATGCCTTTGCCGAAATCAAGGGCATGCTCCAACCGTTTAGCTACACATTAGGAATGGGGGCAAGTTTTATCCATTATACTCAGAATGGGCATAGGTATAACTTTTGGACTTTCCACCCAAAGGCATCGCTAACTTATCAGATTAATAACAGCATGCAGCTGAGCTATACTTATCAGATGCAGGACAAAGTTTCGCGCATAGCTATGACGAGCGATGCTATGGTTCGCACAAACAGTATGGAATGGACAGTTGGCAATCCCGACCTGAAACCTTCGCACGATATGGAGCATCGCCTACGTGTTTCATACAACAACAGTCGCTTGCAGACCTTCGTTGAAGGTTATTATAAACAATGTCTAAAACCTAATAAGGCTCACTATGAGCGGACGGACGACAATCAGTTTATTTATACCCAGATAAACCAAAAGGAGATAGATGTACTGGATGTCTATGCGTACGCCAGCTATTGGCTCTTGCCCGAAAAGCTCCAGATTGCAGCTAATGGCGGAATTTACAGATGCTTCAATTTCGGCTACGACTATACACATTGCTACACCTCATGGTTCTATGCCAGCAGCATCACGGCTTATCTCGGTAACTTCACCTTGCAAGGCTATGTTGATAACGGTAATCGGTTCTTGGAGGGCGAATCTAAAGGCTACAACGGAGCCTATTCTGTACTGAAAGCATCCTACACATGGCGCGACTTGCAATTATCGTTGTCATGGGCAAATCCATTCAAGAGCAACTACAAGTCGTACGAGAACGAATTGCTCAACCGCAATATCCATAAGCATACTGTAGGCTACTCAAAGGCCAACGGCAATCTGATCTTCTTGAATATCTCTTGGCGACTGAGCCGAGGCAGCAAGCATAAGTCGGCGGAAAAGAGAATAACTTTGCGCGATACGGATAATGGGATTATAAAATAATCGTATAATATTTCCATTGTAACATACATTCTTTCAATTAAAAAAGACTAAATAATCTGTTTTTGTTTACATATATATAAACTTTTATGTATCTTTGTAACATTAAAAGCAAAGAATATGTTTGAACAACCAAAATTTAAAATCATATACTCTGAGGAGGTTATTGAATTTCTCAATTCCTTAAATGAAAAGGTAAAAGAGAAAATCATGTTTAATATCAATAAGAGTAAATATGTTATAGATAACGAGCTTTTCAAGAAATTGAAAGGAAGCGATATTTGGGAGTTTAGAACCAAATATAGTGGCTCAATTTACAGAATCTTTGCATTTTGGGATACAGAGAATGATACATTGGTTGTTACAACTCATGGAATTATAAAGAAAACTCAGAAAACTCCTTCTAAAGAAATAAAAAGGGCCGAAGATATACGAATAGAATATTTTAACACAAAAAACAAAAAATAAAATGGCAACAATGAATTTTTACACAGAAGATGAAGCCTTAGATAAGGTTCTTGGTGAAAAGGGAGCTCCGTTGCGCAATCAATATGAATCTGATATGAATGCTTTTTTGATAGGTGAAGCTATAAAAAAAGCTCGTCAATCAAAGAATCTTACCCAAGAAGAATTAGGTGCGTTGATAGGCGTAAAGAAGTCTCAAGTATCTCGTATTGAAAACGGGAATAACATTACCTTTGCTACAATAGCTAAAGTATTTAGAGCTATGGGAATTTCTGCAAGTTTTGAAATGACAGGAATTGGAAAAGTAGCATTATGGTAATGTCTTTCATCTCTGACGACTTTATCACGTATTTGCTCAATGAGCGAGAAAACATATAAATAATGCAGGCTACATGCAATAGGTCTCCCTATTCAAGCATGTAGCCTGTATTGTTTATAAATATCGTGTTGTTATAAGTCAGCTAATTTAAGCTGTTATAAATTTTGATATTTATCTTTCCTTTTTCAATAATTATTTGTATTTTTGCATCAGTTTCCCTTTTTTTATCAATTTGCAACAGATAATGAAATAAGGTAAAAACATATTTAGTAAATATAAGAAAAAAGCTAATGGACTCACTATTTCTCTTGCAGTTTGCATGTTTCATTTTCATGCTTGTCAATGCCTTCTTTGTGGCAGTCTCTCATCTGCATGTAAGATGGGAGAACAAGCGGTATGAGCGTTCACGATGGATGATTGTTGGCGCCTTAATAGGGTTAGCGATACAATATGTGCTGCAGATGACTTTCGGGTTCCGTGCTATGCACGATGATTTAGGGGCAGTCATCAACATCCTCCTCTATACGCCCTGCTTCTCGCTTATCTCTTTAGGTATCTACAACATAGAGACTATCCGTACCAATCTCAGAAAGATGATTCTGATGTGCAGTGGCATTTATGCTGCCATCATTGTGGTCTTTTGCGTGGGTATTAGTCTTCATCAAAGCCTGTATATCCGAGAGGGGCTTTATCTGATGCTGACTCTGTTTTGCGTAAGTGTTTTCTATTGCATATACATGATTATTCAGGAGATGATTAGGCGTAAGAATATGTTGGAGACAATGGCAGCTACAGATATGTTGCCCTATGTGAGATATTCGCGCGCAAGTGTAATCATTCTATGGCTCGCAGTTCTGGCTATGCCTGTTGCCATCTTTTCCACCACCTTATTATATATAGTAGGTCCAGCCGTATTGCTTGCCCTAATGTTCTTCAACCTTACGTTTATCGCTCTCGGAAGCAGTTATATTCCTACCGAAGAACTATTGGACAAAGAGGAAGAGAATCAACGAGCTTACGAGAATAGGGGGGGATTGTTGCATTCTGCTAAACAGCAGAATTCTATTAATAGAAGTACAGAATCTTTACAACAACTATCAGATGAGCGTAGGGCTTTTATTCAGAAGAGTCTTGATGAATGGTGTGTGAATTTAGGCTATAAGGATTGTAATGTAAATATGTTGACGCTTTCTCGTACGCTTTGTATATCAAAGAACGATCTTAGCCAGTTCTTCGACCAATGCTTGCACTCCAATTTTCGAATATGGCTTAGCGAGATACGTTTCAATGCTGCAAAGAAGATGATATTGGAGTATCCTGATTATAGCAACGACATTATTTCTGCCGAGTGTGGATTCTCTTGTCGCACTCATCTTTTCCGAATCTTCAAGACAAAAGAAGGTTGCTCGCCTACAGAATGGAGGGTCTTACAGTCTACCTGTACCGCACAAAATGATTCTGATGGAGTATAATCATTTTGTGTAAGAAATCAAGAAAAAAGCATTTTTTTATCGTTATAACCACCAAAAAGGTGTCGCATTCCTACGAATGCGACACCTTTTTGGTATGAATGCGACACCTGGACAGGGCAAGTGGACACCCCTTTTAAATGAAAAACACTATTTTTGTGACATGAAGGAAATAATGGAAACTATGCCAAGGATAGAGTTAGCCCTGATTATCATCGGGGTGTTTGTACTCATATTATGTATTATCTTCGGATATGCCATGATACATGAGTACAGGTCGTATCTTGAGAATCATTGGAAGGCTCGCTATAGCTTTCGTGACTTCATCAAGAGAGAACGCTTTTATATCTATTTGCTGTTGGCATCCATATTTATCTTCCTGACAAACCTCTTGTATTTCCTGGAGTGAGTTTCGGTTAGAATGGATGAATTAGCTTTATGGTGGATACCTGTCTTGTAATTGGAGAAAGATCCTTACCTTTACGATAAAAAACAAATGAATGATATGGCAAATTATTTGACAACAAAGAATCGACTGCTGGTTGCAATGCTTGCATTTATTCTTCCTTTTTCTTTTGCAAAAGCAGAAGTAAAAGAAGATGGAAAGACTATTTCGCAAGGCTGGTACGTCGGTATTGAGGGTGGAATGCCTTTCGGTTTCTCTACTTTCTCAAGTTTCGGACATGACAAGACGCACCTCGGTTGGGCTGCTGGCTTATATGGGGGCTATCGTTTCAACTCCATCTTCTCGGCTGAGTTATCTGCCAAGTATGGAGAGATGAACTTGTCTGCACAAGACTGCTGCGTAGAACGTAACTATTGGTTGGGTAGCGACGGCGTGCTTTACAAGGCAGGTGTCTTAGGCATGGACAGTTGGGAATATGCCAATCTGAAAAGCCATGTCAGAATGGGCAGATATGGGGCAAGAGTGAACGTTAATCTCCTTGGATTGTTCCACAAGACAGCTAACAGCCGATGGGATTTGGCTGTTTCACCTCATATATATGCAGTAACGACCAAGGCTGATATCCAGACTATAGCCGATGATGCCAAGGTGATGAAAGGCTCAACCAACTGGCATTTGGGCTATGGCGCAGACTTGCAGGTGGGTTATCAACTGACCTCATGCCTGAAATTGGGTATCTATTCCGGTTTGACTCGTCTTACTGGCGAACGTATGGACGGAATGCCGGAACATCTGCATAAGAACAACATTGTTTGGGAAAGTGGAGTAAGATTTGGGATAAACCTCTCTAAAAAGAAAAACAAGATAGTTGAAACTCCATCAGTTCCACAAAAGGAAGTTCTACAACAGGAACCAACTTCTTCGGAGAAGGTCAATCAGAAAGAAACTGTGGATAAGGCTGAAACAAAAGTTGCTGAACAAGACATAAAAGAATCTGCAAAGGTGATTTTCCCTGTCATATATTTCACCTTCAATAGTATCGACATCCAGCAAAATGAAGAGACTAAATTGAATGATATTCTCAAAACATTGAAAGAGAATCCGAACATGAAGGTGACGGTAACAGGTTGGTGTGACACAAAAGGCAGCGTGACTGTCAATAAACGTATATCTCGCCAGCGTGCAGAAGCCGTAAAGACTTGGCTTGTGAAGAATGGCATAGAGGCTAATCGCATTACTGCCATAGGAAATGGTAGCGATGACACCCAAGATGCGGATAAGGCTCGCCGAGTAGAGACAACAGACAATCATCAGTAACCCATAAAACAAGATAGAGAATGAAAGCAAAAAGAAGATTTAATATTTGGTTATGGGTGCTGTTATGCCTCCCATGCCTGTTGGCAAGTTGCGACCATGATGTTCATGGTGGTGAGGATGATGGTGGCTTGTCAGTATCGCTCACTTGGGCAGATGAAGCTGACCAAGGTACGGAAGTGAAAGATGTGAAGCTCTGGATATTCAATGCCGATGACGGCTCGCTTGTAGAGGAAAAACATTATGGTAGTGCTAAGGAAGTGGCAAGTCAGCGCTTCGTTCTTCCTGAAGGGTCGTATCGTATCTTGGCTGCCACCAATCTCACAGAGCCGTTTACTATCGGTGAACAGACCAGAGCTTTGACTAATTGGAACAATATCCAGATAGGCTTGACCAATCCTAAGGATGTAAGGAACAATGCCTATTTCGGAGTTGCCGATGTGAAGATAGATAACAAGGAAGGCAGCTATGTGGTGCAAAACCCGATGAAGAGCGTGCTTTCGGAACTGACCGTCATCATTGAGAATGTGCCGAAAGGTACAGAGATGAGTGGCAAGGCTTTAGACTGTGCCTGGTGTCTGTTCCCTACACAGAAGAATAGTGATGGCGATTACGGATTGCCGAGCATAGAGCCAACGGAAGTGGAAATACCTACTATCTTGGCTACTGAGTCAACCCTGAAATCGGAAGTCATTCGGCTGATGCCGACCATACAGGGAAGCCCCGCCTCTCATGTTTATCTCCGCCTCTTGCTGCCTAACGGGACCTTGCAAGAGTATGACATCACCGCTCCTGCGATGAAGGTTGGAGGAAAGTATGAGTTGCGACTCAACTACAACCAAATGCAGCCAAAGATGAATCTGGAAGCTACCATCAACGGTTGGACGAACCTCAACAATGAAGTAGAAATAAAATAATAATAATAACTGAAGTTTCGCATGTGGTTCAAGTACGGGCTGAAGGCCCAAAAGCTCCTAGCCCAGGGCATCGCCCTGGGTATGATGGCAATCAGGAAGACGCCCTGTAAGGGCAAAAGCCTTATGTTTTGCCTGGAGTTTTAAAGCTTTTGCCCTTACAGGGCGCGGAGACTCTACTATGCGGGAAACCCAGGGTGTCGCTTCGCTTGCCCTGGGCTATGTGCTCCATTGGGCTTTTATTGACATCATCGGCTGCGGCTCAGCAATTCAAGCAAGCTTGATTGCATTCGCCTTGCACGATGATTCAGCCCGCCCTTGCTAAATCCGAAACTTGAGTCAAATAATAACTTTTAAAACGTTTTGTAATATGAAAAAGATGACAAAGCTTTTCGCCCTTGCACTCTTGGCAGGTGCAATGGTTTCATGCAGTACAGAAGACACCGTACCTTCTACCCAGAACGATAAGGTAGCCGTGCAGTTTACTGGTGGTATCAGCGTAAACACCCGTGCTGCCGGTCAAGACTGGGCTGATGGTGACAAGATTGGTATCTTTATGATAGAAGCTGGCAAGACACTCTCTGCGGATGCAATCAGTGAGGGAGTTGACAATGTTTGCTATCAGTCAAATGGAAGTAAAGCCTTTTCACCTATTTCTGGAGGTAAGACTATTTTCTTCCCGATAGATGGAGATGTGGACTTCTATTCTTACTATCCACAGACCACTGTCAATAATTACAAGGTGGCACTCAATATGGCCGACCAGAAGAGTCAGGAAGCTATCGACTTCATGCATGCCAAGACAACAGGTTGCAACAAAGCTAAACCACAGGTAGATTTGAAATTCAACCATAAGTTGAGTAAATTGATTCTGAATGTTCAGCCAGGTAATGGTTTGACGCAAGACGATCTCAATAATTTGACGGTCACCATTAAAGACCAGAACACCACAGCCACTTTCAATCTGGCAGATGGCGTAATCTCCGGCGAAGGAAATCCTGACAATATCCAGATGAAAGCTGTCCAAGTCGGCAAGATATACGAAGCCATCCTGCTTCCAACGGCATCAACGACCAGAGAAATAGAGTTTAACTTGAACAATGGTCATGATGCTCCGTTCGTCTGGAAAATGGACTCAGAACTCAAGGGCGGTAATTTGTACAACTACACCACCGTGAAGCTGACCCGAACCACTATAGAAATGACGGGAACTATCGAATCTTGGAATGAGGTAAAAAACAACAATGAGAACATAGCTGAATAACTGATATGATGAAGATAAAATTTTTTGCACTTGCAGCGCTCGCCATCGCACTGACGGCCTGCAACAACGACAACGAGATCCTAAACGGTGACCCTGTGGCCGCCCAGTTTACCGCCGACATCGCCATCGCCACCCGCGCCAGCGGAACCACTTGGGACAACGGTGACCGTATTGGCATCACCGACATCGGCAACGATACCCGGTACGGCAACGTGCCTTTCATCCTGAAGAACGGGAAATTTGAGGCAGAAGGAAAGGTTATCTATTTCGAAGATACAAAGACCCATACTTTCCGCGCCTACTATCCGTACAACGCGGCTGGAGGCATCCTCACAGCCACGACCGATGCCACGGCGCAGCAGAACCAGCCTGCCATCGACTTCCTCTTTGCTTCAGGAGCCACGGGAGACAAACACAGCCCGGTGGTGAACTTCACCGATAAAACCGGCAAAGGTGGTGAAAACAACTCCTTCCACCACCGCATGAGCCAGATAACCCTTACCTTCAAGGCGGGCGACGGCGTGGATTTCAGCGTTGTACATTGAAAGACTATATTTCTTATTTGTTACCTACTTGATTATCAGCAGGTACAGGAAAATTCAAACGTAAGCATCATTTTATTGGGTGACAAGAAAGAACCAACAAAATGAAAAAC
>ERZ1034917.356-NODE-356-length-42780-cov-268.093833_pt1 | contig 42780 bp, 64 predicted proteins | sample MGYA00520605_ERZ1034917 | MGnify/ENA primary metagenome ERZ1034917 (study PRJEB33766, sample SAMN09781784) | gut metagenome | biome: gut microbiome | host: Homo sapiens | place: Madagascar | study: EMG produced TPA metagenomics assembly of the PRJNA485056 data... | reverse complement strand
GCTTATGCCGAAGGCGTCGCGTATGCCGTAGCCGTCGCTTATGCCGTAGCCGTTGCTTATGCCGTAGCCGTTGCTTATGCCGTAGCCGTTGCTTATGCCGTAGCCGTAGCTTATGCCGTAGCCGTCGCGTATGCCGTAGCCGTCGCTTATGCCGCAGCTATCGCTTATGCCGAAGGCGTCGCGTATGCCGTAGCCGTCGCTTATGCCGTAGCCGTTGATATTTGTAGTATAACTCTTAAGTTCCTCAATAAATTCTTCAAAACTTAAAACTTTTACTATTTCAAGTATTTCAACGGCAACTTTGCTATCGCTATCATCTTTCGAAATAGCCCCATACCCTTTAACCTTCGCAAATTTATTCCACTGCACAAAAGGGTAATAGTTAAAACAATCTAACGGATTTTCGCAAAAATGCAAACCGTTATGGCACTTGTCCGGAAATCCCTCTTGTCTATGTACTACACCTTCCACATTGCCGTCTTTATCGGCATAACAATAGTTGTCTCCGTAATTTGCTGTCCAATCATAATTAAAAATCTTGTAACCCTCTGCAACAACCTGCAATCCGTTTAATACACTTCTATCGACTATCATTACATTTCCTCCTCATCTAAGCATAAAACAGCATTATTGTTTGTGTTGATAAGTGCATTTATTTCAACAGCTTCAAACATCAAATCCTTTTTAGTAAACAACATATTTAATCTTTGTTTTGCTTCTTTGTTTTCCCTTGCTCTTATTGCATTTATCGGCTTAAAATAGTTGTCAAATACTAAATTTATTGCTTCACGTTTACTGTTCGCTTTAACTAAATACTTACTAAGCCAATCTCCAGCACAAGTAACATAATAAATATTCATACAATCACCTCAGAACGGCAAATCATCGTCTTTAACGTCATCGTCTATTGGATAAAAACCTTCCCCGATGCCGTCATTCTCACGTTTTTGACTATTTTCGTTATTGCCTTTTTTGCTCTCTGCAAAATAGTGTTCTTCAACAACTACCTCGATTGTTGTACGCTTATTGCCGTTGTTGTCCTCCCAATTTCTGACCTGCAAACGACCTGAAACGGCTATCAATCGACCCTTTGATAAATACTTTTCTGCAAACTCGCCCTGCTTACCGAAGGCAACGCAAGGAATAAAATCCGCATCCTGTTCTCCCTGTCGTTTAAATCGTCTATTAACCGCAAGTGAATATCTGGCAATCGCCATAGGCTCTGCACCCTGCGAATACCTAACCTCGGGATCTCTTGTTAATCTCCCCATCAAGATTATCTTATTGAGCATTTTTTGTTACCTCCAAGCTTAATTTCTCACTGTTTTTTATTAACAAAGCTTTAACCGATGTCGGTATGGCTTCAAAGTCTTTTCGTTCTTTGACTTTTGCTTTATAGCTCCTCATAAAGTTACTTGCAATCACCGTTTCTGTACTCTCATCATCAGCCAATGCCCATTCTCTAAGCACATTAGCGCTGCCGATTGTGGCTTTTATATCGTCAGGCAGTCTGTCAAATTCCTCACTTGAGTGATAAGCACTATTCCTAATCGCTGTTTTAACAAGTCCCCACGCTTCAACCTCGGATAATTCTTTTTCTGCTGTAAGCTGTCCAATTCTTGAAATGACATCCGCTATCGTTGGTGGATAAGGGCTTGTTGCTATCAAAGCTTTAACAGCAGCGTTTACAAGCACAACCGGGTATTCCTCAAGCATTGTATACCATAAGCTAATAGCCTTCCCGATTTCATCTTCTGTTTTTCCGCTGTAATATCTGGGATAAGCAGTCTTAAAAACTGCCAAAATCGCTGCTGTATCCGCTTTCGTCATTGTTCTCCTCCTCCTCTTTAAGCTTGTAATACATATCCATAAACGGATTACCACCGCCTCCGCTTGCTCTCGGCTTATTGTCATAATTACCATCAAGCACTTTAGCCATATTGGCATCTTTTATCAGCCAATCAAAGTTAGCAGTCCAGTTATTATTATTCGCTCCGGTCAAAAAACTGCTTTCGTTGGCTTTTTCAAACAATCGTTGGAAATCATCAATGCCATAATGATTGAGCCTTGCTCTTAAAGCCTTCTTTCGGCTTTCAGAAAGCGTGGTACACTTAGGCAACGTCACGCAAGTGGTGTTATACATATCAGCTATTAGCTGATAACTATGTTTTTCATTAACATTTTCATTCTCATTAACATTAACATTAACATTCTCATTCTCATGTACATTAACATTATCATTATCATTATCATTTACATTAGGTTTTTCAAAATCGCTAACCATTTCATTCTCTTCAAAACCACTGGTTTTTGAGTTTTCGCAATTTTCAAAACCACTGGTTTTTATAGTTTTGTTATTTTCAAAACCACTGGTTTTTTCTTTTTTAGGTCTACCACCTTTTCTGCCGTCCTCATATTTTTTGTTATTAGCATCAATCTGTGGTTTCATAAGTATAAAAAAACCTTGCACCATTAAATTATCGCTTTCGGGCAACTCGCCAGTGAAAGTATATTCAAGTAACGCATTGTATAAATCTGCCTGTATTTCTTTTGGCTGTAATTTGATTGCTTCATAAAATGAGCGATAAAAAATTGCACTTTCTCTTTCGTTGTCCATTTCAATTCACTTCCTTTATACTAAGTTCTGTCCTCGGCTTTTCTGAATACTGTTTTTCCGCAGCCACTTTAATTATTTTGCTATCGTCTGCATACGCCAAACCGTTTAAGGCATCCAGTACCGACTTTATCAAATTATCAATATCAGGCTTTTTTGTATGCTTTAATCTACCGTTTAAAATCTCCGCTCTTTGCTTTTTAGAATAGCTTTTTGGTATTGGCATATAAAATACTATGTTCATCTCTAACGGTTGCTCTGCCGGCTGAATAGCACCGTATTTTGCCACCCAACACATTTTGACGTATTCCTCATATTCCTGTGTCTTTTTCGGTGTGTATGTGCCGTATCTGCCTAACCTCGGTCTGCCTTTTGCAACTGGCACACCGTCTATTGTTAATTGCTTCATGTTTGACCTCACAAATAGTTTCTACCTATAAGCTGTATAAACTCTTGTCTTGTATGTCCTGCTTCTTCATAAGCCATTTGGCAAGCCTGTTTCAGCTCTATATCTAACTCATGACCATTCTTTCCATGTACTCCGCTTGTTCCTCTGTGATATTCGGGTATCAACCAAACCCAAAAGCCGTATTTATCGGAAATAGCACGCCCCTTAACACCATAGTAACAATGGTGCTTTTCAAGGTTGTCCGTTCTGCCGGTTATGTAACACTCTTTTACCACGCCTTGCAAAACAGATACTTTATGACTTCCTTTCACTGTCCCACGCCCTTTTCATTTCTTCTAACTCTACCGGCGTCAATGTTTCTATGCCTTGTTCTTTGCAATCGTTTACAACGGCATCTATCAGCCTTGACATTTGTTTTGTATTGTAACAGCTACTTCCGTAATAAAAGTTGACTAATACAAATCCTTTATGCTGTCCATGGTCTAATCTGTCCGCTATCCAGCCTAAACCGTGTGACTTCCACATATATATCATTGTATCGACCGCTTTTTCGTCAATCTCGACCGTTCGATAGATACCGAGGTCTTTTATGTACTCCCAGTAGATTTCTTCTTTTTTCCGGTTCAATTTTAACGCAAGCTCTCCAACCAATGTCCAGAAGTAGCTGTTGGCATTAAGGCTTCTTTTTTTGCGGTATTTACTTATCTTTATTGTAAGTGCTTCTCCCGCTTGCTCCAAAGCCGCCTTAATGGTGTTTTTATCTCTGGTGCTTAATCTATCGACTGTAAAGGAAACTTCGGTTTTGCCACTTTCAAGCGTTTTAAACGATATACTGTTTTCGGTTTTTAAAGTAGCAAGACCGTCCATTTTTTATTCCTCCTGTTTTTTTCTCCAAGCTTCAATCTCGTCAATTTTTTTCTGTGCTATATCTTTTGGCAATCTCATAATTGCAGTAACACCGTTTTCGTTTAAGAATTTATCAAGCTTTTCTCTTTTACCTTGATATTCTTTAGTGAGCTTTGCAATCTGTTCTTCTGTTGCATACTCGATTTTTGGCTTGCTTTTCGTTTCCGGCTTATTCTGATTATTAAGTGCATTCTGCAATTCTTCTGCACTGCAAACACTTGTATCAATTCCAAAGCCGCACATTCCTAACGCTCTACCAACTGCCGATGTTTCGCAGTTTTCGATGTAGCTCGTTTTATTTATAAAAGTAGATCCTTCTTTCTCCTGTGCAAATCCTGTTCCTAAGATTTTACCTTCGTTCATTGCGGTTGCTTTCATTGTACAAACGCCATTTTCAAGGCTTATTATTTCAGTGTTTATCGTTCCTTCCGGATAAACCATTCTAAAGGCTTTTATTCGCTGATTTACTTCTGCATAGTCTTTACCTTTAATATCCGTTGTAGCTATTGTGTCATTAGCCTTTTTTATATCCTCAAAAGTTATCATTTAATCAACCTCCGCTGTTTCAACATCAATTTCCGCAAGCTCTAAGACTTCTTTTATTCCTAAAGCTTCAAGACATTCCAGATGATAAAAGTCCTCGCCAATTCTCGCAAACTCCTCGCCTTCCTGAATACCTTCTTTACAATGTTTGCAGATATAAACCTCTTTAGGCTCTGGCTCGTTCGGACAACCCGATTTATGGGGATAGCTGTGGCAATATTCGCACATCAAAACTCCTCCTCCGGCACTGTCGTTGCCAATAACGCATTGTATTTATCTTCAAGTGCTTTGTACTCATTCTCAAGCTTTGCCATTTTCTCATTCATTTCCTGGTAATTGTTGTACCATAATTCTTCGCTATCACTGACTTCCGAGATTTTATCTATAAGAGCTTTTTCAAGTTTTGTTAATTCCATTATAATCACTCCTTTAACTCCGCAAATAATTGTGCTATACTATAAGTGTGTTTTTGTGTCTGCCGCTCACTGGGATTGCCGTCCCGGAGCGGCTTTTCTTCTTTCATACTCTTGTTCCGACCGACGCATAAATTCGTCTTTGTGTTCTTCGTAGTACTTCTTTTTGTATTCCTTAATCCTTTCTTTGTTTTTGATTGCGTATTGACGTTTATACTCTTTCTGCTTTTCTGTATACGGTTTTGTTTTCGTTTTTCCTTTAGGTTCTTTTGCTTTAAGCTCTTTATCTGTAGGACAACCTGCATTTCTTAGCATAAGACCTTCTTTCGCTGTCTGGGAACCATCGTATTTACAATCATCAAATATACAGTTGAAGCAGTCCATATCACAAATTTTCTTAGGCATTTTGATAACCTCAATCCGTTTTTTTAAACTGTGTACACGCTACTCCTCGCCCTCTTTCGTAACAAAGTACTGCGTAATAGCACTTTTTACAGTCGTTTGATAGCTTCTTTTTCTTCTTTTTCATCTTTTCAACACTCCGTCATAGTTACCGTACCTTGCGGCTCCCCATAAAAACTCGTCTAATATTTGCTCGTGTTTTTTCTTTTTCTTAATTTCGATTTTCTTCAACTCCTTGATTAGTTCTGTTTCTTCCGGTGTTATGTCCCGAAGCTTGTCCATCACTCACCCACCTTTACAACAATTTTGCCATGCTGTTTACGCTCTCTGCTTAACTCTCGTTTAAGTCTTTCGCAAGCCCATTTTTCGGACATAAGCTCCATCAGTAACATAAAAATTCCAAACAATATGTAAATAAAACCGCCTTTGTCGTTTTTAATTATCAGCCCTGCACCGATTAAAAACCAAAGTGCTGTATAGCCGATTGTTAGTAGTACATCTTTATGTTTCACTTTCTCACACTCCTATTATTTTTATTACGCTTTTTCATCTGCATTGCAGCCCCACTGCGTAGCCATTGCCCTGGCAACCCCCACAAAAGTTTTAGAACGATTTCGAGATCTATCTTTAGTGACTTTTTCTTCCCATGTATAGGCTTTTCCGTTTGCTCTCAAGCCAAATAACTCTACATTATTCGGACGCTTTAAATTATTTGTTTTTAATTTTTCTAAATTTTTAAGCCATAAACAAGTTCTTTTAGTTACATAATCAAAATCATTTTCGTCTTTCGCAAATTGATACGGCTCTATTATTTGAGTTGGCTTGCAATACGCTGTATTCATGAATCCCACTGGATTTTCTATACATATTTTTTCGATTGGAGCTAATACAAAATACATGAAAAAAACTGCCGCTAACGCCCTGTTTTTCCATCGTTCAGCAACTTTTTCTGGTGGAGTACATCTCAAAGAAAAACCTCTTGTACACACATTGCTCAAATATGTGCAAGGTGGATGAGCAATAAGCAAATCCCATTTTTCTATGTAATGTTCCGTGCCATCCATTGTTGTAAAATGGCAATAATTATTCAATAAAGGGATAACATTTTGTTTGATATGCCATTCCGGATGTCCGCCCGAACAATCTACGATGTCACAGCTGTAAGCCTCATGCCCAAGATTACGAAATTCTTTGCAAACCGTTTGACTTTCCTCACAAGCGATTAATACTGTCATTGTTATCCTCCTATTAACTTTATTACGCTCCCTATCCCATAGCCGATGAACCATGCTATTAACGCCCACAACATAAGGAGTATTATTATTGCTGTCTTTCTCACTGCTGTTCCTTTCCTGCAAACCTGCTCGCCAGTTCTCCGGCAACATCTGTTACAAGCTTGCTATAATCAATATTTACTGTAGGTGGTGGCTCATAGCCATCAATCTTAATGCCTAAGTATTCATATACTTTAGGCGGTAATAGGCAATAACTTTTCTTGTCTGTGCCGAGTGTTACGGCTATTGGTAACTTTCCGCTTTTTATTAAGTTCCTTAAATTCTCCGCCGAGTAGCCTGTTATTTTTGCTAATTCGGGTATACTTGTCATTTAATCACTCCCTTTAACATCCCAGATGATTTACAATATCCCTTATCATTGCCGTTCCGCTGTCCATAGCTACGTTAATTTTTCTTTTGCCACCTGCAAAAACGGCTGTTACAACTTCAAGTTGTGGGTCGTAGTCCAGACTTACTAAATCGTAAGCATCTCTTGTAAGCTGTAATACTTTGCAAAGCTCGTTACAAATTTCAGTTTTGTTTTCCATTTGTTTTCCCTCCCATTGTGCTTACCTTCTTCCTTGTGTATACTTAATTAGCAGGTGTCCATACGCCGAGTAACCAAGAAAGGAGGATATATATGAAAAAATTGAATTTAAGTCGTGAACAAATTGTCACCGAGTTTGCTAAAATACAGTATCAAAACTATTTATCTAACTTGCCATTTGATATAGATAGTGCTTTCGATAACAGCAATGCACTTTTTGATGTGTATTTAAAATTCTTAAATCAAGCAAACCTCTTGTACGACAATTACGAACCATATTTAAAGAATTTTATTTCCGATGTTGGTATCGACTAAACTCTTTAATTTGTTCATAGCAACGCACATTTCGTTATAGGTAAGCTTTGCCGATACCGCCACTTCATACATTGCATTGGCGGCATCGGTTATTTTTTCCGGCGTATGAATTGACAAACCTATTACACTTGTCATACTTTTATCCGTTGTTTTGTTTTCCATTCAATCACCTCCTGTTGCCCTTTAGTCCTCTCTTCGCTATACTTATAGTGAAAGGAGGGGTGTATATGGATTTTAAAGCCGAAGAACTTGCGATTGCCTTTGCTCAAGCTAAGTTAATAGATTTACTCAACAAAGACTGTGATGTACCGCTTGAAAAGCAAATTGAGTATTTCTATAACACGCTTGAAACTTTCGTCTTTGAAACTAAGACAAAAAAATATATTTAAAACTCTTTATCTCCTGCTCTACGCTTTATCTTTCTTTCAAGGTAATACATTACCATTTCAATCTCTGAGCAGGAGATTTTATTATTTACAGCAACCTCCAACATTTCATCGGCTATCTTCTCAAGTTTTGCCTTATTACTTTCCAACCCTTCCACCTCCTCAGCTCGCCTCCTTATTCTTTTTTGCCATGAGCATCATTCCTTCCGAAAAAGCTAATACTCTGTCTTTGTCATGTTCGTTGAGTAGCATTAATGCTTCTTTTACATTTGCTACTATTTCTCTGTCTTTTTTCTTCATTTATTTTCACCTCACTTTCGTTTTATGTTTATAAGACTATAATAAGTCTTTAAAATAACATTGTCAATACTTTTTCGTTATTTTAAAGAACTTTTGTTGATTTAAAGACTTTTTTTATTGACCTTTCGTCTGTAATGATGTACAATATAAATAAGAAAAGAGGTGATGCTAAATTGAACGAAAGGTTAAAAAAGCTAAGAAAAACCTTAGACTTAACCCAGCAACAACTTGCAGAACATTTGGGAGTAAAGAGAAATACTGTTGCACAATGGGAATTAGGCATAAACGCCATTACGGAACAGGTTATTACATCTATTTGTCGTGAATTTGATGTAAACAAAGAATGGCTTCGCACCGGAGAAGGTGAAATGTTTGTTATCCGAAGTGATGAGGAAGAGTTAGCAGCTTTCTTTGGTGACATTCTTAATGATGGCAGTTCATTTAAAAAGAGGTTTATTTCTGCCCTTGCCGCTTTAGATACAGAAGATTGGGAAGTAATAGAGAAATTTATAAACTCTATTATTGCAGAAAAAAAAGAAAGAGGAGAGCTTTAACGCTCCCCTCTTACAACATTTAAGTGAATTATAAATATGTACACAATTCGTAATTGTTTTTTGCTTAGGTCTTTTAGTTGCTTCTTAATCATTTGTTTGTAATCCATAATCAACTCCCCTTTGCATTTTTAGTAATATTTAGGCGTTTTTAGGTACTATTACTATTGACAACTTTTTGTGTTGTTCGTACTATTAGTTTATAAAATCTTTACTTATTTAATGGGTTTGTATTGACTTTGTACGGTATTGGATTTACAATCAATTTATAGAAAATATTGGTAAGTTGATTACATTATATTACCCAAACTTTACATTGTCAACCGTTAAAAGATTTTAAATATTACATTTGGGGGAAATGTTATGAAAAAGAAGGTTTTAGCTTTATTTGTAGCTTTGGGTGTAATGTGTAGCGGTGTTCCGGCATATGCAGCGAATACGGATACCATTCCTATAACGGAGTATGCAGAAGCTCTTCAAAATTTGTATACTGCCAACTACGTTTATATGCTTTCTTCGACAGTTGACAGTCTTCTTTTTAATGTAGCAACCGGCGAAATAACTCATGTTAATGCTCCGCTTGACAGAAACGAATTACTTACAGACATAAATTTTATGAACAGCTATATATCGCTCCTTGAGAATATCAATCAGATGATTACGGATTATCATGTTGCAGCTTTTTATAGCATTCAGCCTGATTTGAATACTCTAATCTCTGCTTCAAAAACTTACGTTGAAGCGTGTAAACGTGTATACAACTATGATAAATCGGGTTATTTACTTGTTTCTTCAACATTTGAAAGTATTTATCAGTCTGGGAAGAAGATAACTCTTAGTTGCAGTCAAATTGCTAATGTACCCTCTGAGTATTTAGCAAACGCTATGCAAGAACTGAGGAACAAATATGAATAAGAAAGTTTTATATGCAATCCCTATTGTAGCACTGTCGGTTGGATTAATATCGAGTTTAAGCCGTCCTACTTACGATGAAGGTTGGCAAGTCGGATATGAGAAAGGTAAAACTGACGGTGAGAAAATCGGATATGAAGACGGTAAAACAGTCGGTTATAATGAAGGTTATAATTCTGTATTAGACGGATATAATGAGGCCTATCAAAACGGACATGACGAAGGTTATGAAACAGGTTATAATATTGGTTATAATGACGCATTATGGGAGCATGATATTATCGATGACGATGTTTATTACTCTGTTGATGATGATGATTACTATTACTACGATGATGACGATACAGACGATAACTACGAGCTTACTGTATATGTCTCGTCAAACGGTTCTAAATATCATAGCTATGCCAGTTGCAGTAACATGAAGAACCCCATTTCTATGACCGAAAGTCAAGCTATAAATAAGGGTTATTCTGCTTGCAGTAAATGTTGGTAAACCATTTTGCCAACCTCGGCAATATGGTCACAAAATAAAAAAATCCTCCTGTATTGGCAGTACAGAAGGATTAAGGAATAGCGGTTATGTGAAACCACTACTACAAAGAACACATTTAGTATATCACATGACCGCTTTAATTTCTACTCTTTTTTGAAATTAAGGAGGTCTTTTTTTATGAAGCGATTACCTAACGGAATGGGTGCTATTGTAAACCTCGGAAACGGCAGACGTAAACCATATGCCGCTCGTATTAGAGCCGGGATAAGTGCGAAAGGAGGAACTATATATAAATACCTCGGATATTATTCGACCAAACAGGAGGCTTTACAGGCTTTAACGGACTATAATAAAAATCCGTATGATGTTACAGCCGCAGAAGCTACCGTTGCGGATATGTGGGAAGTATTTAAACAGAGAAGATTTAAGGAAATATCAAAAAGCGGATGCAATATATATACTGCTGCGTATAAGCATTTAAAGCCGTTGCATAACACTCCTATAAAGGACATAAAAACATATCAGATACAAAGCCTGATTGACAACTTAGATAGAAGCTGGCAGTCAAAGAGCCATGTTCAAACCTTGATGAACCAACTCTTTAACATTGCAATGGAACTTGATATTGCAACAAAAAACTATGCAACATTCGTTAAGGTTGGAGAGAAACCGCAATCAACTAAACATAAGATGTTTACACAAGAAGAAATAGACAGGCTGTTTAAAGCTGTGTTTGCGGAAGAGTTTGCTGATACGGTTTTAATACTTATTTATACCGGAATGCGACCTTCTGAACTGCTTAACGTGCGTATATCTGATGTTCATATTGAGGACAGATACATGGTCGGAGGAATGAAAACCAAAGCCGGCAAAGATAGAGTAATACCGATCAACGACAAGGTATATCCTTTTATTCTTAAGAGATATAATACCGACAACAATTTTTTGATTGAGCATAACGGTCTTGGCGTTTCTTATCCACAATATAAAAAGGCTTTTTTAGAGCTTATGGCAAAATTAGAAATGGAACATTTTCCCCACGATGGCAGACATACGTTTGCTTCACTCGCCAATACCGCAGGAGTAAATGAAACCGCCGTCAAGCTGATAATGGGACATACTTCACAGGATATTACCGAGAGAGTATACACTCACAAAGCAATCTCCGAATTGTTGACAGCGGTTAATCAAATTTAATATTTCAAACTTTTTGTTTTATGATGTGTATATCGTTTGTATATTTTCTAAGCTGTTTTAAACCGTTTAAAAGATTGTTGAGACTCTATGAAGTGTGTATTCCATAAGGTTCGTTGTTGTATAGTACAACGGCTTGCTTAATGATACTTTAAGAAATCAAATTTACATAAATCTCGAAAACCCTTGATTTTACTGGCTTTCACGCTTTGTAAAATTAATTTTGTATATCTTTTGTATATCTTTTTTCGATTTTAAGTTTTTGAAAAAATGATATTTTATTTATAAATTGCGGTCATGTGATATTAAAACAGCCCCCGAAGGGACTGTTTTTTATTTACACACTATATATTCATAATATAGTGATGTTTTATTTTTAACTGCATCTTTATCATATAACCAAGCTTCTGTCATGTCCGCCCATGCGTTTGGTGTATCACCTACACCGTATTTTTCTAATGCTGCCGAATAATCAGAATACAGCATATTCATTACCGCATAATATAACGCAGTAGATACATCTGTTATTCCTCTTGCGTTTTTGACATTTTCGATTTCGTCCATGCTCCAATGCTCTCCGGTTGTACCATCTGAGTTCTTCATATGATGAACCCACTTTTCGGCAAGTTCCGGTGTCATTTTTATATAATGGTCTGTTTTTTCGTCTTTCAGATTTTTATAAATCTCCGATAAATAAAACAGCTCTTCAATATCTTTTAAACAAAAGTGGTCTTTTTCTAAAATCTCATCGATTTCGTGTTTAATTCTGTTCATCAGTTACAGCCCCCTTTATTATATAATCATGCAATAAATCAATATCATTTTTGTTAAATGCGACATTGCCGATTATAGGTATCTTAGCCTTAAAGCCTTCTTCCGGCATCTTCTCTTTCATTATATCGAGTAACATTTCTATTTCTATGCTATCGCCGTCTATGATGCCCAGCATATTTATAAATGCGTTATCTTCTGCTTTTTTAATGGTGTTTGATAATAATTTTATTGCACACGCACTAACTACTGATACACCATATTTTTTTACTTGTGTTTCGTCCTTCAACTGCGGAAATATTTCATTATCAATATATAACGCTATTCCCTGTTCTACCTGCTTAATTTTTACCATGATTATACCTCCTAAAAAAGAGGGGCTAAATGCCCCTCCTTAGTGTAGACCTCAACAGCACCATTCAGCCGGAAGAGGGTTATATGTTTTCTGTGCAGTTGTTGTTGTGCCTGTTGTAACATCTGCAACCATTTTAGGATAAAATGTTGCATTTACGTATGTAACAATCGAATTGTCCGCACACTGTCTTTCCTTCTTTTCGCAAGCAAGTCTTTCAGAAAGCATTGAAAAACTATCCTTTGTAGCCTGATTCTGTACAGCCTGCTGACAAATAGCTGAATTGATTGACTTGACCTGTCCATCAAAATACTGGTACATTTCAAGCAGTTTCTTGTCTGTGTAGGTATTTGCGTCTCTAAGCTTTACTTCATTGTTTAGAGCTGCAATTTCAAGATCTTTCTGCTGTATCTGCCTTGCGTTCTCAAGCTGTAAATCAAACTCATAACGGTTTACAAAATGGTCTTCACTGCAACACGTCTGTGCCGGAGCTACTCCGCCGCCAAGTCTACTAAGTATGTCAAGACCTGCAAGCGATAAACCTGTTATGCCTGTTGCTAAGCCTGCCTTTGCTACTCCAGAACTTCTTTTTGTTGTTTCTTCTACGAGTGCCATATTACATTCCTCCTTTAAGATTAATAGCGGAAACCAAGTAATTGATACAACACTCGGTTTCCATTTCCTTGTTACTTACAGTATAGAATACTATCTATCTTAAAGTGTGCCATGTATATGACATTGTTTAACCTCTAAAACATAATGCACGATTTTATTAACTATTGATGTATACCGCCTTGCTACTGTGCGGCGGCTGGTGTGTAATTCTGCCGCAATATCCTCTTGATACCAACCCTTACGGGCTAAATCAATTATTGCTAATTCTTCGTCAGTAAAATCTATATTGTCTATAAACTCTTGCCATTGTTCCTTGTAGTAGTCCAAACGTTTCATTTACTCACCCTTCCGTTATTCAATTTAATACCTGTATGTCTTTCCTACACCACACGCTTCATATATCTTCATTCTCTCGTCATATGACGGATTATAACCATGCTGTTGCATAAAGTCATCTATTGCTCTTTTATACGCCATTGACTTTGCACCTTTTACGCCTTCCGGATATGATACATTTCCAAGCACATCTTTTATACTTACATATGTATCTACGTCCATAAAGCTTTGCACCTTTTGATACGATGGTTGGTCGTAATAACTCTTAGCAACAGAAGGAGTAAAATATGCAAATCTGTCTCTAATATCCGCTGAAATGTCTTTGTCCTTTGTATAACCTAAAGAGTTTAGATATTCGTCAAACTCTGTTGCTTTCATAGCAGATTTTTCATCTTTACTATATATATCGGAATACCCTTCGTATATCTTCATAAAGTCGGGATAGCTAAGCTTATATTTTTTATTGAGTTCTTTAGCATCTTCCTGTCTGCTGTCAGATAAACCTGATATTTCAGGTATATAATTTGCCGCATATTCTTTGTATAACTTATCCTGATTCTTTAGCATTTCCTTAGCAATGTTGTTCTTCTGCTGCTTAAGCTTACGGATTTTTTTATTCTTTTCTGCAATAGTAGCATTAGAATTAAGAATTTCCTTCTCCTGCTTTGTCAAGTCAGAAATCTGTTTCTGTGCCGATGCGAAATCACTCTCAAGCTTTTCTTCCGGTGTTCTATAATCAGAGGGTAGATTTTCCCTTATATCTCTATCATTCGCAGCTTTTGTAATTTCTTCTTTCCTGTCATAGAAGCGGTCAAGATTATAGTTGGAATATGCACTATCGGTTGTAAACCTGTTTTTAAATGGCTGTACAAAGCCTGAATACAGCGAGTTTTTAAGTGTTTCATTTTCTGTTGCACCTTTGTTTTTGCCCGATGTAAGTCCCTGCACAACATCACCTGCATAGCCCAAATAGCTATCCATAAGATAATCTATCGCCATAGGACTTTTAGCCCAATCTGGCAAGAATGGAACCTTGTTCGTTTTATTTGCTATTTCTTTTGCAATTCCCGATGTATTTATATCGTACTGATATTCCGGCGATACATCTGTTAAATTTGATGGTATTATTTTTCCACCATGCCAAGCTGTATTTGTGCCAAGCCTTCGCATTGAGCCTAAAATATTATCTCCTAATATATCAGGTGGTGCAAAGCTGTTTACGAGCGTATCAGAATATCCGTCAAATGCTGTTGGCAGTGTTTCTTTTAATGATTTATTATCACTTTCGCTTTCGTCTAAAGCACGAATAAATCGCTCAAATGACGCACTGAATAAGGCTCCGAACTCTCTTGATTTAGGTATTCGGATAAATGTTTCCGGATAACCGTATATATCAATCGCTCCGGCATAATTAGGTATCAGGTAATAATTATCCTTAACACCGTCTTTGACATCTTCCCAGTGTGGATTATCTTTGTTGATTAGATATACCAACAACGTCGGTAAAAATACACTTGCCGTTGCTCTGACAGTAGTTTTTATCGGATGTGCTTTTATTTGTCTTAAAGTTCTGTCTGCACCCTGTAAGCCTGCATTGAAATACGGCACCCACGCATTAGCAAGTGCTGACAACTGAGCTGTTCTACCAAAGTTTACAGTAACATCGGCAGCATTAAGCGAAGCCTGCAAACGTCCTGCATCGGTATTTCCAAGGTTATCAATAGTATTAAGGTATTCGGCATAACGAGGTAATTTTTCCGTAAATTCTCCTAAATCAGCAATTAAATCAATGGGCTTCATCAAAGTGTCACGCACTTTATATATTCCTTTCTTGCCGTATCTTTTTTCCTTATACATATTGTTATACATATCACTGCCATAATATCCGTTCTGTGAGCCGCCTAATGCCCTATACTGGTCGTAAGTGTCAGAACCTTTTATTACATCTCTTATAGCTTTAACATAGTTCTTAGCCGCCTGTACTCCGTTTTTAGCAGAGTTATTTATTGCATAGGTTTGTGCATCTCGAATAATATTAGTCAATGCAAACAAGGGATTATAACCTGTTGTTGCCGCTTTCATAGGTGAAGTTATTTTTTTACCTAATTCAGCCATCATTCTATATCCTGAACCTGCAAGCTTATCATCAAGGAAATTATAAGCCTCCCACACATCTTTGCTTATCTTCATTGTTTGAGGTTTTCCATTATCATAGAATGTAATCTCATAATTTCCTCGGCTTGTTTCTCTGGCTATGTTTTTTTCAAGTTCATCAGTGAAACTGTCAATATCAATCGCTGTGTTGGCATTTGCACTGTTTTGTTTAATAAGAATACCGTTCTTTGCCGCTTCTGTTGGCTGTGCTTGTGCGAAAGAATATACTTCTCTTGATATATCATTCTTTATCGCAGCATTAACAACCGAACTCATTTTGTAAGCCATAGCTTCATCAAAGCTTAATACCTCCGATGTTCCACCTTTTGCTTTTCCGATAGGATTTCTATTCCTTAATCTTCGACCTTCCCTGTATGATGTACTGCCATTTCCTGCTTTCTCCATAACCCTATATGTCGGTATATAGTTAGGGTACATATTCCGCATCTGATTATAGTTTTCCTGTGTAATCAAACCGGTATCTACAAGCCATGTTCGCATAAATAAATCTAAATAGTTAGATATATTCTGTTTATAAGTCTTAAACTCTGGGTGCTGTGCTTCAAGCTGTGCTACTATTTGTCGGCTCTCATCCGCTGTATGCTCTGTAACAGGTTTATTCTGTGCCAAACGGTCTATATTGTGTAATTCATGCCAGTATGTGTTAAAGTCGTTCAACTGATTAGTTGGCACTTGCTTTACAACACTGTCAAGACTAAGGTCGCTGACTTTATTTGCGTTAATGTCGAATAAGGCTTTCTTTTTGATAGTGTCAAACACACCGTTTTTCTGTGACAGCTTATTTACCAAACCTGTTATGTTTCTGCCGTTTCTTCTGGTATCGGCTTTTGTCATTCTTTCAAACGGTGCCCAGCCGGATATAGTTGACTGATACGCTTTTCTTGCCTTATCTTTAGCACTTGTTTTAGCATTCTGCAAATCTTCAAAAAGCTGTTGTGCATCTTGATTTACTATGCCGAGATTGTTATTGCTGTTTGTGTCGGTTGCTGTTGGTAAAATATCGTTATTACTTAATGAATCAATGTTGACATTTTGAGCGGAATTGTATATATTAAATATAGGGTCGGTGGTAGCTTCCACTGCGGACAATTGTAGTCCGTCGGCGGGAAGTGAAGCCAACCCTTTATTTTTATTTTCATACAAAACCATTCCGTCTTTTCTGCTTTGATTTATAAATTGACTATAACCACTTCTGCCGTAAGCCGAGGCAACTTCATTGCTTATACCTATATTTCCGTTTTTGTCTAAGTGAATTGGCACTATGACAGGTCTGTTATCTGCGTCAATCATTTCAGTTATTATAACCATACTGTTAGGCTGTGTATATGATTTTAGTATAGCTACTGGATTAGCAAGCTGTTGTGGTAACTGCTCCAAAGCATAAAAACCTAAATTATGTCCTTGTTTAAGTCCTAAGTAGTTTGTAGGATATGCTATTTTTCTTACAGCACTTGGTTTCATTGTCATTTCTATATTTTTAGCACCGTATTTTTGTAATATATCAGGTGTATTTCCCAATACTACTGTATCCATTTCTCCGGCTTTTCCTGTCATAACATCATAAATCTGCTTCATATATTCAGACTGTCCGTTGAACTTTGACTTTTTTCTTGTGTTTTTGTTGTCCTTATTCCTTATATCCGCCTCTGCCGTTGGCAAAATATCTCCATTTTTTACAGCACGTTCTTCTAATGCCTGTTTGCCGTTATAAAACTTTGTATTATCAACCTTTATAGCCTGTCTCTTATCCCCATATTCAACCGCATATCCACTGTCTGTCTGATTAATATTAAGTATGTTTCTTGTACCGTTTCTGGTTATTTTGTCATAATCACTTAGAACTGTATCAATAGCATTAATCTGACTAAGCGAAGAATTGTTTCCAAACTTCGAATTTTTAATTTCAGTGTCTACCCATTGTCTTGCAATTTGCCTGATCTGTTTTTCTGTTGGGTTCAAACCATACTTTCGGTATATTTCATAATTCATCGAACCATTTTCAGGCAGATTATTTTTAACCGATTTTTCGACAACTTCCCATAATTCAGCCGGCATATCAAAAGCTGTATATTGTTTGTTATCTTTTTTAATTACTTCGTATAACTCGTATAAAGCATTTTCGTTAGACTGGTTTAAATCAAAGTTTGTACCGAACCTTTCATTGCATTCAGCAAGAACTTCCATAATGTCAGCTCCACCTTTTTTAACGGTGTAACCAAGTGTTCTATTTATATTTCGCCAATCATCGCCAAATTCGGTTGCATATGTAGGACTATAACGTATTCTGTTTTTTACATATTTACGTAAATCTTCCGATACATCAATTCCACCCATAATTTCAACCGCTTTATTTGAGTTCGCAATAGCTGTCATTATGTCGAGGATAACATCATCTGAGCTTGATCCTTTTTTTATAGCTTTATCTAATATGCTTGTTAATTCCGCATTTAGATTTTTACCTAATTTACTTAATCCAGTTTCTTTTAATTCTGATATTATAGATGCAGGTTCATAGTGTTTATACTCATTATATACTTCATTTACAGCATCATCATACAGCTTAGTTCTGTATTCTTTATATGCGTCATAAACCGCTGAAATAGGTTTATTTGCTTCTTCGGCTTTTTGATTTAAGAAATTATAACTTTTTATCATTCTGCCATCAGACTTTAAATAATTCTCTGTTCCGGCATTATCAATTACAGTATATGTGTTTGATGAACCTGTGTTTTCTTTAGGTATTCCTGTATTTATCCCTTCTGATGTTGCATAAAACTTAGGTGCAGGTAGTGCTAATGGTGCTTCTTTTGTTACTAAATCCATAACATAGTTTCTTGAGTTCAAATAATTATTCAAATATTCATTTGCATTTTGGTTATTTATAATTAAATTTATATCCGATATATCAGACGAGTAATTATTACTGCCTTTCGGTATTACATCATTATATTTGATATGGTTTGCGTTATAATTGTCGATAGCATCAAAGGCTTTATTTGTTGCAACACCACCGATACCAAACATAGCACCTGATAATGCACCCTGTATTACAGACTGTGCCATATCATTCCAATCAAACTTTTCGTTATCTCCTGCCATTCTGTCAGCCGCATAGTTTAGTACACTTCCCAAACCTTCTTCTGTGCCTTCTGCCGCTGCCTGTTTTAATATATCAGCAAGGACTTTTACATTGTTTGACTTTACGATTGAATATAAATTATCTACTCCGATTTTTTCAGTTAAACCTTCAATTACACCGCTTACTATACCTCTGCCGAGTGCATCATTGGCAGCTACACCGGAGTTAGACAATTCGTTTGCCCTTTGTCCTGCTGCACCTACACCCATGGCAACAAGTGTAGCTGACGGATTAAAGCCTGTCAGTGCCATTTTAGTAAGGTTGTCGGCTACCGATATTGCCGCTTCTGTTACATTCTTTCCTACTGTTCCCATGCCCTCAGTGGCTTTCTCCTGTAACTTACTTGCATTTCGTAAAAACTTATTTGCTTCTGTCATGTCTGCGGTTCTATCTCTTACAGAGTTAGCCATGTCATATACTTGGTCAATAAGTTTATTATATTGTATATATTCATTGCTCTTAGGCGATAACTTATCACGTTCAAGAATAAGCTCCGTTATTAATCCGTCATACTGTTTTAGCATGGCTTTGTAGTCCTTTTCGTTTGTTGCTGATTGCTTAAATGCTGACTTTAAACTTAAATCAGATCCGATTGAGCTGTCACCTATTGAAGCTAAAGCGTTATATATACGGTCAAATACACTTGTCCCCTGTTTCGCTTTAGTGGGTGTAGCCGGAGTTTCTAATGTCTTATTTAACCAGGCATTAGAAATATATGACAATCTATCGTTATTACCTGTATCTAACTTATAAGGCTCTGAATATGCAACATCGTTTACATTCGCTTTTGGTAATACAGAGGTTTTCTTCTGTTTTACACCATACATATCAGAAGCCTTTTGAGCATACGCATTGCTTGCGTTTGCATTAGCTATATCAATCTTGTCGCTGAGACTTGCTTTAGGTAATGCCGATAAAGTTGTATTGCCACCATTCCAAACAGCCGGGCCGATAGTCTTTGATTTTGTTTTTTTATACTGCATATCTGCTGCATTCTGAGCATATACTCTGCTGACTTTTTCGTTTGCAATTTTTACTCTGTCCATCAGCGAAAGTTTTGTTTCCGGCTGTTTTGTTACTGTTGGTAGTACAGTTGTTTCGGATGCTTTGGGTAGTGTCTGTTTCGGTGTATTGGAAGAAGGCGTACCCGAAGATACGCCTTTTTTTGAATATACCATTGTTTTACCTAAAGCTTGATTTATTTCTTTCTCTTTTTCTTTTGCTTTACTTGCATATAAACCCATCAAACCACCTCTTAACCTATAAGTTTTGATGCTAATATGTCCGCCTCTGCTTTTGTTATGTAGCCTTTGTTATACTCTCTTGTTATTGCCTCATCCATTTGTGTCGGAGAATAACCGCTCTTAGCTAAATCCGAATATACACCGCTTGCATAACCCGTTAAACTGTTACTGTTGCCAGCGTTATTCGGTTTTTGTGCAAAAGCGTTTTTAACCCAATCCAACGCCGGAGTAATACTTGATGTCCGTCCACCTGTTGTCACTGTACCGGCAGCTGTGGTGGTACTGTAATTTCCCGACGTTGATTTTCTTCCAGAACTGCCGTTAGCTTTTTTTGAGTTTGTAAGCTTCCTTCCCTGATTTGTAAGTAACTGACCTTCATATTTAGCCTGATTATATTTTGCTTCTAAATCTCTCTGCTGTTTTAAGTATGTCATATCCATTCCTGTTAATTCACCGAGTAAATCATAATCACCATATTTATATGCCATTTCGATTTGCTGGTTCATAGCTTCGTTCTGTGCTTGGTCGATAGCCGCCAATCGATTAGCTTCGTCCTGTGCTTTCTGATAGGCAAATTGCTGATCCCACTGATTTTTAGCAAGGGTAAACTCCGCAAGCCATTTATTATAGCTGTTCTGTGCATCTGCCGCCTGCATCTGTAAAGACAGTGAGTTTTGAGCGAGCTGTGAATACATATTAGCTTTTTCCATATTGCCCTCTGCAAGTGCATTAGCTTCTGAAATTTTAAGCTGATTAACCGCATTGGTAAACGTATTTTCCGCACTGTTATAGTTTGACATATAATCACTCTTAAGCCCAGCTAATGTACTTTCAGCTACACCACCATTAATGCCCATTGCTTGCATTTGTGACGGTGCGTTATTTAATGACATCATATAATTGATATAGTTTGCTCTCTGCTGGTCTTTGTTATCGTTTTCGAGTAATCTCTGCTGTTCTCTGTACTGTGATGATAACGCCGCATTTCGTTCCGCAACTGCATCTTCATAGTTCGCATATATATCGTCCATTTGGTTCCGTATATCGTCCTTTGTAAGACCGACATAACCATTTGTATTTGCTCCGTACTGTGAGTAAATATCATTTAAATTAGGTGTGGTAGGATTATTAGGGTCTGCACTACCGCCCATTAACTCACCCTGTCCTGCAAACTGTAAGCCCTTGTTATAAGCGTTCTGTATTCCGTTTCCGTTGTATGCTATATCTGCATATGGATTTTTATAATCTATGCCGTCTCGGCCGCTTAAAAAGCCTAACTGCATATTAGTCTGGTCGTACATATTTCCAAACTGATTATCTGCTGTGTATCGTCCACCATCTGTGCCGTTACCAAAGCCGGAATATAAACCATCACCTGTCAAAGTACGTCCATAGTTATAACCGTTTCCGGTAAGCGAACCGGTGCCGTAGGTTGACGAATGAGCGAGCTTCGAGTTAGGGGCTACCTGTCCACTTGCTATTGCATCATGTAAAGCCTGATTATAGTTTGTTGCGTTTGAATATGTGGTTTTATAAGTACCGTCCGGCTGTTCCCATGTGAAAGCTGTCTGACGGGTTGTATAATAGCCTGTCGGGTCTGCATAGCCTTTTGTCCCATCATAATCTATACTCTGCTGTAAATTCCTTATCTGTGAATCAGAAGGATTATATGAGAACCTATTGCTTGCATTTCCACCGTCCTGACCTATTACATAATTATCCTGTGAAATATTACTCTTTGTGCCATTAAAATTTCCTGTGTTCTTGTAATTGGAAAAATCGTTATCGGTTAAACCTCTATAATTAAGGTTTTCACCTTTTATCTTTGCATTACGTTCCGCATTAAGCTGGTTTATTACGTCCTGACTTGCTCCACTGTTGATTGCTTTCTGTATCTCGGAAGCATAGTCTTTGTTTTTGTCATATGTCGGTATATTTGATATTCCGCTACTGTTCGAACTGCCGGAACTTGTATTTGTATTTCTATTCTTACGCTGGTCAGCCGTTACTGTAACAGTTTGTCCTGCCATAAAAACACCTCCTTATTTAAGTGCTCTAACAATCATTGCCGTCACCTGTTCCCTTGTTGCAAATGACTGTGGCTGTGTGCCGTCTGTTATGCCTAATTCTTTGGCTTTTTCGACTTCCGACTTAGCCCAATTACTACACGCTTTTTTTGAGCGTTCAGCCAAATAGTTGTCCATCATTTTATTAAATTCTGCCTGTGTCATTTCTTCAACCTCCTTTACTGGTGCTTTCCAATTCTGCGATACTTCAAAGTGTGGATAGTCGGGCGAGCTTTCCCAAGTACCGCCCCACGTTATCCCCAGTTTTGCGGCTATTTCTCCACATTTTCTTAATACTGACATATTGTAAAGGTCTTTTCCTTTACAAGCTATATCCCACGCCCTACGGCTTGTGTGACGGCTGTTCTTTGTCCATGTAACTACGTTTAATCTTTTGCCGTTGCTGTCCCAAAGCTTTGTTCTGCCCTGCTCATATAATTCATTCTGTCGCTCCTGTGAACGGTATGTTTCGGTTATGAATATATCAAGCCCTGCCTTTTTACATTCATTTAAAAAAAGCCTACAAGCCGCCTGTGCGACGGCTGTAAGCTCGTTGATGTCCCTGCAAGTCATATAATCACTCCTTGTTTATCAAATTTCTAAACATTTCATAAAGTCCTGTACTTGCAAGACCGCTAAAAAGACCGCCTAAAAGGATTTCAGCGGTGAAAACTTTGTTTACCCATACATTTATTAACACGCCTACTATTCCCATGACAAGCGGAATAAAGCGGTTAATATTGTCATTAGGTACAATGTTCTTGATTATGTAACCAAGGCATAAACAAATGCCAACAATAAGCGGTATAGCAAAGTTAGTTAAAAATGTAATATCCATACTTCATCTTCCTTTCTGCTGTTCAAGTTTTTCCAAATCGTCAATTCTATGATTAGCTACTTTCATCTGTTCCTCAAGAACCGGCACTCGATGTGCAAAATCATTGTGCTCTCTTACCTCTCTTGTAAGTTCTTTCAGTTTTGTGTCTGTTACTGCTTGTGACTTACTATTGGCAATTAATACGCCAAATAGCGTTATTGCCCCTGTTATAAGTGCTACGACTATATTCTCCATATAACCTCCTTGAATGTCAGTACTCCTTCAACTTAACCCCCAACTCTGCCGCACTTTTTATACGCGTATAATGTGGATATGACTTAATCGCCTTGTATGCAGCAAGTTCTTCGGCTGTAAGCGGTGTTTCGATTGGGTCTGCAAGTATGCCGCATACCTCGAATGGTAGTAACGGTGTCAGATATGATATAAGTGTGTCTACTGTGTAATCAGTATTTTTTGGTGGTGATATGTATAGTCCAGTAAAGTTAAGTGCAGACGACCATTTTGAGGATTGCGGCACCCCCCAAGGAATATAAAACGCAAAAGCAATTATACTTCTTGCTTCTCCAAAAGCATACATCACAGGAAAAACATCCCATACCGCATATCTTCCTGGTTCATCCTCTGTTTCATAGAGCCTTTTAACGGTTTTGATAGTGCTTTTCTGCACTCTCTTCACAAACACACCGCGTTCAAAATCCACCTCATCACATATCCACTGCTGTCCGTTCTCGTCAGTGTAATTACCGCCTGTATCAACCGGTATGCCGCATAATCCGTTAGGTGTATTGATTGTGAGAGTTTGGCTATTGCCGTTATTATCTGACACCTTAACATCTACACTGCCGCTATCTCCTATGCTGTTGATTGGAACAGGGCTCTCTGGACTGGGAATTCCATCTTGTTCACTCCGTCCATACAGGTGCAGTCCCAACTCTGCACGATATGTATTCTCTGCCACTATATCTGTGCCTTGATATTCGTGCTCTTTTGCATGGTAGCGGTTGTTGCCATGCAGTAGTAACATATTATCACTTCTCATACAATCACCACCCTTGACCAGTTGTAATAGCCGCCATCGTACAAAAACGTATACTGATACATACCACCTGTTGGTAAATCCATATAGTCATAGTCGTAAGCTTTCTTGCTGTTTTCCGGCAAGGTTATATCCAAGTCTGTCTGTATAAGTCCGACTGCTCCGTTATACACGTTACCGATACTTACAAGGTCAGCAGTAAGCTTGATTTTGTCAGCCGCCGAATAATCCCACACACCATCATCAACAATCACAAAACTCTCATATCGTTTAGGTTTGTTAATCAAGTCGTTATAACTGCCCGTTGTTGCGACAGTGGCAAGCTGTAAGATATTAAGCAGGTAATCCTTAGACGGAGCAACAAGCTGTATGTCAGTCAGCCATACCCAAGTAGGATTGCTTAACGCCGTACCATCTATTGCCGTTGTATAGTACATATAAGCGGATTGTACATCACCCAGCACAAAACAAATGTCCTTTTCTTTCGGATTTGCGATAGCTCGCATCTCTTCAATAGTCTGTGTAATGTATATTGTTGGCATTAAGCCTATAAGCTTACGTTGCTCTTCGAGGATGGCTCGGCTTTCCGTAACCATTTCAGACACCTCTGTCTTATCTGTGCCGACCTGTTCGGCGAGTTGTTTTGTCGTAGTTACGTTGGTATCGGTCTTATCCTTGTTGAGTGATGCTGAATTGGCTTGTTCAACGGCAGTATCTTTAGCTATTACTGCATCGTTTTTGGCTGCAACAGCTTCATTTTTTGCAGTGATTGTATCTTGCTTCGCAATCAAAATGTCACTTTTAGCATTTAATACAATTTCTTTGTCCGCCGAAACTTGATTAGCAGTATCTACTACTGTATTTTTTGCGTTTTCAGCTGTTGTTGCTGCTTCTATCGCTTTATTCTGTAATGTATTAGCCACTGAGATTTTATTTTCGACAGAAGTTTGTGCAGCTATCGCAGCGTTAGCAGCTTCAACGGATGTTTGTGCATACTGACTGGCATTCTCACAGTAGTTTTTTGTAACATCTTCACTGTTCTTTGCATTTTCCATCGATGTTTTTGCATTTTCAGCGAATGTATTTGCTTGCGAAACATAATCTTCTATCTGTTCAGTTGACACATTAAGATAGAGTACAGTATCGACTTTCACTTCATAATAATTCTCATCTTGTTTTATATTTGGTGCATTGCCGTCTATAAGTTCGGTCGCAAGTGTTTTACGTATTTGGATTTTTGTATATATTGTTTTTGATACACTTTTATCTTCAAAGTTTATTTGTGTTTCGTATAATATGTTTTTATTTCCATCAAACAACAGCGTATCTTGCTGTGTCAACGGAACTATAAAATTACCATCGATATACTTCACATTGCTTGTTCCTTTTGTGAGATACTTTTTCTGCACAATAGGCTTTTCATCAATGCTGACACTAAAAGAAAATATTGCACTTTCAATCAGTGTTATGTCTATATCTTTTATATTTGTTTTTATTATACATGTGCTTCCGGGTATAATTGCCATATCTTCACCTCCACGAAAAAAGGGCGGTTAAACCGCCCAATTTTTATTTAAGCATAGAATATATCTCGTGGATAAGCTTGTATGCTCCTGTTTCATTCTTTTCATTCGGGTGAGTAATGAGCTGTTTGTCATTTACAGAACCAATATACCTCTTGTCACCTCTTGCCGATACAACAACATAATCTTCGCCAATGCCCCAAATATCATAAGGCTTGCCGCCGATACAAGGTTTACCGATTTTTGATGTAACCTCGTCTGTTACAACAAACTTGCCGTATACGCTACCTGCAATATCGGGATATTCCGATACCTTAAGCATACCCGATTTTGTAAGATAGCAGAACACAACTCCGTCATCGGGGATAGCTGCCTTTTTACCGTCTTTATAAATAAAGTCGTGATGTCCGTCTGCCTGTGTTGTTTTCATTTTAATAAGTTTTTTCATATAAATTCCTCCTTATTTCATAAGATTTACGAGTTCGTTGTACTGTTCGCTTGTAATTCTATTTGCAAGCAAAAATACATCAAGCTTCGACATCATACTTTCTTTTTCGTAATTGCCATTTTCAATAAGTTTCTTTAATCTGCTATATGTCATAATAATACCTCCTTAAAGACCTAAATCTGCAAGACACACAAGATATTCTATATTGATAGCTGTATCAAGTGCTGCCTGTTCATTTTCCGATAATGTAAAAGATATTGGTGTATTAGTGTTACTACCTACTATGTATCTTTCAACAACACCGTTATCGTATGTATTTACAGTCATGCCGTCTATTGTTTCTGTTCTTATTATTTTCACTGTGCTTCTCCTCCAATACCGTATGTTACCTCGAGTTCGGCATCATATGACTGCCCCGTAATTCCGAGATAATACTGCACCATCAAAGATTTAGTAAATACCAGCGGCGCCGATAAACCGGATTTCCACCCACTATTTGACACATGCCCATTGTTATAAAGATGTCGATTGATAGTTGGGCGTATATCACTACCGCCCGTTGCTCCAAAGTAAGCCCAGTCTCTTGAGCCTCTTGCGTAAAAATCAAATATTTTTTCCTCATCAATGTATACCTTAACACCCATGCCATAGGATAACGAAATAGACTGTAAAATACCGCAGCCATTAACATTTACCAGTGTATTTACTGATTCTGTATCGGTACTGGATTTATCTATACTCGATGTTAGAGTGTTTGAATTAGCCGAACATTTAGCTTGGAATACGCCATCGTATCCAAGTAATAGATTTTGTATTCTGTTCAGTTTTGCAAATATCGTTCCTTCTTTTGCTGTGCCACCAGAATTGTTAGTCTGACCAACTTTTTCGGCTGTAAGCTTGCTTTCAATCTCATATAATGTTGCAACTGTTCCTGCAATCTCCTGCGAAGTTGCCTCCAACGCTATATAATTTTTATTATCAGCCATTAAGAAACCACCTCCTTATAATAAAGACCGCCGTTATCAATGCCTAAAACAAATACCTTGCTCGTAGTGTCATCAATGAACTTAATATCATTGCCATGCAAATTAACATCATTATCAAGAGTATATCCGTTTATTTTTCGTGTTGCCGGAATACCTCCGGCTATGACATTATCCTGAACATATTTTTTTGTGGCTGGGTTGTAATCTTCTGTTGGTGTATATGGTGTTGTATTCGTTTTAGTCAAAACGTCAGAAGCTCCGACTACATCGTTTAGCTTTGCTTTATCTTCATCGGTGTAATCATTAGTTGATAAACCTTTTCCAACAACATTATCAACCTTTTTATCTAAATTATCCTGTAAATTATCGAGAGACTCCTTATAAGTATCTGTAAAGTCATTCTTAGACAGTCCTTTTCCGGCTTCTTTCGGCTGTAAAGTTTCATTAATTTTATCTTGAGCATCTGATATTTCATTGATTTTCGGAATGATAACATCAAGCGAAAGTTCGTCAAACGCTCTTTGTGCATCGCTTACTGAAAGTCCCAATGGATTTGGTTTAACTCGAATACCTTTGGTAGCATAATCAGCAGGCTGTATTTTAGGCAATGCCATTATTTATCACCCCTTATAATTTCCGTTTTCCGTAAACTCTGTGCCGATTGCATATAAACCAAACGGCTCGTTAAGTTCTTCGTTTCTGAATGAAAAACGCACTTTGTCTATCTTCTTAATTCGTATTTTTGTGCCTATTGTTCTCGGTGTGGCATCGGATGAGAAGTTTATCTTACCGAAATCAACATATGAGAAGTCAAAGTATCTTGCTTTAGCTCCACTGTTGAATAATCTTTTCCATATGCCTTTTACCTCTGCCCACGCTTCATAGCTTGTGTTGATAGCCGGTGCTATTTGTGCCGATAGATAACGGAAGTTCTTCTTTTTATAGAATATCTTTCCGTCAATAGCGTTTGTGTCCCAACGTGCTTTTATAGCTTTTCCGTTATCGTTATAAGCCGTTTGCTTTGTTTTATCCGTATAAAACTTCATTATTTTTCCGTCATATGTACCGAAGCATAATGTCTCATCTTCCACAAACAAATAACTTATATTGGTTATCTCCCAATAATAACATTCATACTGAAACGATGATAACGGACTGTTCTTTTCATAGACCTTTTGTAAACCGTCTAATATATACACTCGGCGTGGTGTAGCAAGTACATAAAAGTCCTTGTAAACAACCGCACATGAATGTTCAAGGTCTTCTTTGGCTAATGCACCGTTGATGTAAAAAGAACGGTTCTGGGTGTATTTCTCGCCTGTTATATCCTGTGCTGTTATAGCGTATATACCCTGTTCTGTTGCGAATAAGCTTTCATTGAGATATGCAAAATTATCTTTACCGACAGCACCTACACCCTGAATAACATTAACAATACGGAATGACGGTCTTATAACTCCATTAAGCGTTGTATACTCACCGTATCGCATAATAACGTTACGTCCGTCTTCGCCTACTGATTTATGCGTTGCAAGATAATTGCCAACAAGCGAATATCCAACTATCTCATTGGTATCAAGCCCGATTGTTGAATAGCTCAAGTCACCGAAGAATGTAAAATCTTCGAAAGATGCCATTTCCGGTCTATCGTCACTGTCATACGATATAGTGCTTTTATATCCGCTGAACCAATCTCTATTCGGGTAATCCGGATTACCGCCGACAAATAAACGGTCTGTTGCACCGTTTACGCCATATACAATAGATATTGTGCATTTGTTAATCATATCGGCATAACCGGCAATAACCTTTGAAGCCGTTATTCTGATGTTATCTCTACTCTTTACTGTAGGTGCTTCCGGAGCTGTTCTGAATGTTACTGTGCCAAGCTCTAAATTCGTTGTATATTTAGATGCCGCAACAGTTACCCAGTCACCATCACTGTTCATTTGTTCTACAAGGTCAACCGACTGTATGCTATCTGACGATAACTGATATATCTTTGTTGTTCCGTCAGCGATGAACATATTGATAAACTTAGGCTGTATTAAGTTATATTCCTGATACTGTTGTCCCTCGCCGTTTGGTGTTCGTGCGATTGATACAATAGGCACTGTTGCTATCTCGCTTACCTTCTTAGCTGTATAGCTTGTTTCACCGTTGAATTTACCGACTACAAGATATGTTTTTCCGTCAAGTATATACAGTCTACCGCCTATCTCCCATGCTTTTGAACGGTTAAATCCGGCATCTTGCATATCCGAATACAATACGGTAGTACCCATATAAAGTTTTGTTCCGGCATGGACTATACGCTCTCCGTTTAAATGGAAAACGCCATGTATAAAATCATCATACTCGGTATCCAAGTAATAGCCCATTCGCTTTCTCACTTTGCCGGGAACATCTCTTATCATATTAGGTGCTTCGGGTGAACGGCTAATATCAACATTAGAGGCGGCATTTGTAAGGTCTACACCCTTAAAGCTTTCTATTTTTGTTACAGTCCTTGCAACCTGCGATGGCACACTTAACTGTCGCATTTAATACCACCCCTTTGTGTTGATAAACTCGTCATAGCCTGTCCCTTTAAGCCTGTTTGCTGTTGCTTTTGCTTCTTCAAGTAATATTACAAATCTGTTCCAATACATAGTCGAAGCTGTTATATCATCATCCATGTATAGCAGCGAAGCCATATAGAAAGGTAATAAAACAGCTACCTCCTCACATAAAGGTAACTCATAATCATCTTTTGTTTTTTCTGTTATCTCATCAGGATAGGCGTTATAATGTACAGTCCATTTTCCTTTGACAGAACCATCTATAAGCAAAATACTCTTATTTTCAATATTATAATTACTCGCCTTGCCGTAGTTTCCGTATTCATCTTCAAAATATATCTCCGAATCATCAAACGAATAAAAGTCACTGGCGAGTTCATTAAAATCATAACGCTGTATTCCTGTTTTCGTTCCATCTTGCTCCAACTGGTACGACATACTAATATGTCGTACCGATGTCGCAATAAGGTTTAAACAAGAATTAGCCGCACCCGGCATAGCCGCTATATAAGGTGATGAATTATCATCAACAACAATGTTTGCTGTATCGTTGGAAAACATCATTTGCAATGTGACCAGTTTTACCTTATACCAACGCATACTACCACCGCCTTATGCTAATGCTGTACCTGTAAGACCTTCGCCGCAAATAGCAATACCTCTCCAGTTGTTGAAGCCTGCACCGAATCTTGCTCTGCCTTTCCATACGTTAGCGTCTGTATTAGGGTCAATATCCGATTTAACAGTAAGTCCAAGTCTGTCTACCCAAGGTAAAGCCATATAATCCTGATTAAATTTGCTATCAAGCATAATGAAATAGGGTTTATTGCCTGTGCCAAGTCCTGTAGGGAGATAAGGCCATACAAGCACATTCCAAAGTCCGACCTGGAAGTTAATCGCATTATTAGATGATGTTGCGTCAAGCTCTGAACCGATAGCCGCAAATACAGATCTCTTTAATGCTCCGTTATTTGGAATGATGATTGTATCGGGTGCAACATTAAGAAGGTTGCCGTCATCATCTGTAAACATCTGCATTTTCTCCTGCATAGTGTCCATAACTGTCTGTGAGAACGCACCTGTAAAGATGTTACTCTGTGCTTTTGTACCCTTAGTAATTGAAGGGTGCGACTGTGAGAAAAGTGCTACACCGTCAGCTGTTGTTGTGTCATATTTCTTTCCAGAAATAGTTGTTGTTGTGCCGATACCACCGGCAAGCATTAAGGCCGCGAACTTCTCTCTTGTTCTGTTAAACGATGTTGCGAAGATGTTAGCCTTTGACTTAATCTTGCCATACTTAGCATCTTCAAGCATTTCCGCAGTTACTTCAAATTTGTTTTTCCATGTAGTAGGTGTAATGGTCTTTTCATAACCTTCCTGCATTGATGTAACAGGATATGCACCGTTTTCACCTACATCTTTAAAGTCTCCGAGTGATGTTTCCTGTGAATACTTCTCGGCAAAGTTAGATGACTTGTCCATATAAAAAATCTTATCAATCATGGACATTTCTTTGAATGCTTCTACGTTTTCTTCAATAACTGCTTTGATGGGATCCTGTGAACGACCAAAAACGCTATCGTTTACACCGGAACCTTCCGAAAAAATAATTCCTGCCATTGTTTTCTACCTCCTTACGCTGCCACTGTTGCCGGTTTTGTGAAGTGTCCGACAACCGTTGAATTAGTTGTTGCTCCGTCAGTTTCATCAATTACAAATGGGCCGCCTACCGTTGCTGTGACTGTAAGTCCGTCTGTATGTAATTTAACTGCTGTGCCTACTGCTGTTGCCGCTACTGTTGCAGTTGATGTTGTTTCAAAATACATATAAGGCTGTACAGCAATAACAGGGAATAATCCTCTTTCATTTTTTACACCCATACAAATATGAGTTACTTCATCTGCTGCACCTGCTTTTGTAAGCTTTCCGCTTGATACTTTTAATGCTTCGCCGAGTGCTATTGTCTCGCTTGCTGTACCTTCCATGTATTCGATAGGTGCAACATCGGCTACGCCTCTTTTTGCTACTTTAAACATTAGTTATTACCTCCATTTCTCTTTTTATAGTCTTCTGCTATCATCTTGTCTGTCCAGTCAGGGAAGAAGTTGCGATACTCTTTTGCAATATCGTCCGGAACTATTACGTCTCCGCTTGTACCGCCTGAAACACTCTTTAAATGACCTTTGCCGTTTGCCTGATTAATTGTAGCTTGTCGTACTCCTGCCATCTGTGCCTGTGCTATACTTTCTCTGTTCGTAAGATAGTAAGCATCGGCAACAGAAAGTCCCATTCGCATATAATCAGCCATTTTTCCGTTTATTTCGTCTGCTTTTTTAAATTTGCAATTTGAATATTCTTTATTAAGTGCATCAAGGTCTTTTTGTACTCGTTCCTTACCACTTTCAATCCTTGCTCGCTGTTCTTCCTGCTGTATTCTTAACGCGGCTTCTCTTGCCGCCCTAATATCAGGATTATCACGCAAGCTGTTTACAATCTGTTCTTTGATATATTTGTCAAACTGTGCCCTTGAAGCTGTACCGTTCTGTATCGCCTCGTATATATCATTGTCGGCATTATACTGTTGCTGTCGTTCATGCCTCTGCTGTTCTTCAGCAAACTGGCGTTTATACTCAAAAAAATCCTGTGGTGACTGAATAACTCTGCCGGTATATGGATTAATGCGATTTACAGCCTGTTGATACTCCTGTTCAAGACGTTCTCTATATGCATGCTGTACAGCTGTTGGCTGTACACCCTGCGGCTGTTCAGGTTCGTCATTACTCTGTGTGGTATCATTATCGCCATCATCGGTATCGGGTTCTTCAACTTCCGGCTCGTCCACATTATCAATGACTTCTTCGGTATTTCCTTCCTCGCCAGTCTGTACATCTTCTGATTCATTATCAACGGTTCCGCCCAATCCCATAAATTCTTCTTCTGTCATTATTATTTATCCCCCTTTGCTCTAAGGTCGCCGCCTTTCTTTACAGTCGGCTTTTTGCTTGTGCTCTTTACGTCAGATTCCACGTACATTGCACCATGTGTTGTTACTTTGCCTTTAAGTGTGTTCATACCTTTACCCATACTTCCACCTCCTTTGCATAAAAATAAGGCATGTTTTACATCTTGCCTTAAAGATGAGATATGTATGGAGCACCGCCTTTCTACGCCATATCGGCGTCGGACTGTATGCTGACATCTCTTTCTATATTTTTGTTGTATTCGGGGCACTGTTCATTACGGCATCTGTATATCATTCTATATAGGCTGTCCGTTATTAACTGCCCCTTGTATACCTGCATTTCCATATTGCATTGACTGCATTTCATTAGGCATTCCCCCCATTTGCTGTTGTGCTTGCATCTGTTGTTCCTGTTGCTCTTTCATTTCCTGTAACTGCTTTTTGATGTTTCCGGCATTGGGATAATGATATTTTTCAAGCGTTGACCAGTAGAGAATGCGTGTATTAATATCTGCCGCATCTCCAAAAGCACCGCTTTGATATGCCTCTTTAGTCGTATTCCAGAGCGATTCCCTATTCTGTGCAAGGTTATTGCTTGTATCAACCGAAAACAGAAAATCATCATTCCAATACAGTTCACCTGCCGCATCTCTTTCGAGAAACGCATAACGGTCAAATATTCCATACTCAATATCACCTATTGAGTTCTGATAATTAGTCGCTCTCGGCTCATCGGCATATGCAAGCATAAATTTAAACATTAGCTGGAATATATCCTGATATGCTGCTTGCTTCATTACTCGCTTGCTTTCCAATCGTCCGGCTGTCTGTGCCGCCGCAAACTGTTTAGCTGTTCCGGATTCTGCCGTCTTATCGTTTCTTCCCTGAAAACTGTCCGTAATACCGATTGTTTCTCTTGCCGCCTGATATGCAATGTCCATAAATGTTAAGTCATTGGACACATTCGGCTGCATATTGAGAACATCTATCATGCTCTTCTGTGCGGCATCGTCAAGCTCTATTACCTTAAGTTCTTCGTCGGTTTTTCGCACATTGACTTCTCTCGGAAGTGTGACGTATGAACCGCCTTTAAATAACTTTTCCTGTATCTTATCGCCCATCTTTTTAATGACTTCTTGCTGATCACGAATACTGTCAACGTCCGACGAACCTAATAGCGTACCGTTCTTAGATATATTACGTCTTAATATGATTGGGTACTGCTTAAGCTTATACGCCGGAACTTCATTTGGTCGCTCAGGCTCTATCAATACATTATCCATCATAGTCTCGCCATAATCGCCTATTAACAGTTGTCCGTTATCGCCATACATCGGCATATCTTGATATACCGGCTCTGTCATCTGCGGAATTGTCTCTAATGCACCGTCAGCCGTTAATATATCTATACTCCTATCAAGAGGAGTGCTATCCTGTGTTCGGTGCTCAAATGACTTACTATGACAATGTGGACACTCTGCAACATCTTCCGGCACTGTCGAGCCGCATTTTTTACAATATTTTAGACGGCGTGCAAAGTAATCTTCTAAGGCTTGCACCTCTGTGTCTCCTACCCAACGATATACACCGATATTGCCGTTTTTATTCTTGTAGTATGCTGTAATCAATGTAACTAAGTCACTCGAATTACTATCTGTCATACCGCCGTTGCTTCGGACTTCCGGGAACTCTTCTTCCTCCGTATATACATCAACATTATATACTCGTTTGATTTCTTTTTTTGTTGTCCCCGTCAGTACAAATATATAATCCATATCCTGTATATTATTAACGCCTGCTTGAGGTATAACCTGTCTCGGATGCAGTAACGTAACCTTAATACCGCCTATTGTCCTATGCGAATTACGCTCATTATCCCATTCGACAAGAAAGAAATCACCGCCTTGAATCGGTGTCGTTCTCTCGTCCATGTCGTTAATGACTTCAAACGGTAAATAATCAAGCTCATTTCTTAAAAACGCTTCGATTGTTGCCGCTCGTTCTTCATCTTCTTGACGTTTTGCTGTTACCTTAGGGAGCGGAATAGAGCTATCAACCTCAGCTTCTATGATTTCTCCGACTGCATTACGGACATAATTACTCTTTTTTGCTGCTTTGCCGTTAATGCCTGCAACTTGCCGAGTACCGTTATATAATGCGTCTCTTTCGTCCATTAATTGTAACTCTTTCAGGTATTCGCTTCTGTTTTTGTGTAGCCTGTCTTGCCATTTCTGCAAGTCATTTGTGTTATTATTTTCTTCCGGCACTTAATCGCCTCCCATCAAAACGGATTGCCCCAACGCTTAATTAATTCTTTTTTCTGTTCCGGTGTAGCTGCGTAGTAATCATCATACTGGTCTGCTTCCCAGTGTGTTTTCTTCTGTTTCTTTCGTGTTTCTGTCATACTCTGCTGCTCTCTGATGCCGTATGTTATAGCAAGCCCCATAACAAGGTCGTCGTGTTCGCCTTCTTCTGCCTGTGGCTTACCCTTAATACGAACAAATGATAGCATTTCTCGGAGAGTATCAACATCATTAATAAGCTGTATCTCGTCTCTCGCTATCTGTACCAGATTAGCGATTATAACAGGTCTTGTAGTTGATGTAGTGCGGAAACCATACGATTTCTTAATCGCTCCTGTGAATGTGTCAGGCTGCTCTCTCACATACTGGCGGTTATATCCCAATCTCGCTACCTCTCTAATCGGATATGTCGAGAAGTTAGCTTCTAAGCCTACAAGAGCGGTGTTATAGTATCGTCCTAAGCAATATACCTGTCTTGAATACTCGTCCTCGTCGATATTATCATCATGTAATACTGCTACTTGCTCACCGGTTACATTATCTATTACATGAGCCGTAAAATAGTCGCTGCCTTCTCCGGCAGTATCTCCACCCAGAACATACGGTCTTGACTTCTCCGGCTCTCGGAATATCTTGATATTGTCTCTGTCGCTGTCAATCCAACGGGCATTAGTTATATATTGTCCGTCATAATCATATGCAAAATAACCACGTTTCAGCGGCTTACAGCCCTGTAAATCATTAATACGCTTAATAATAATAGCTGTATCAAATACACAAGCTCCTGTTGCAATAAAGGCTTCTTCTGGTGTTGATGGATACTCCTGTTTAAATAAATTGATGTCACCACCACAGTTATTTTTTATGCACCATCTACGCCATGACAACTGCTCATTAGTAAGATTATGTCTTGCTTTGAGCTCTTCTTCTTCCGGCGTAAGCTGGAAACCGTCATAAGGTCGGCTATATTCCGCAAGCTCAAACCATGGGAAAAACACCGGGATAAAATCATTCTCACCGGCGACTGCTGAATCCCACAACCTTTTAAAGTCATCATATCCATTAGCTGTACTCTCTATAATAACCATTGTTCCGGGCTGTGCAGGTACAGACTGCAAAAGACCGTTAAGCGTTGCCATCTTGTCACCCGTCCAAAATGCAAACTCAGATATATGTACATTACTGAGAGTGTCGGAACGTCCTACACCGTCACCGCCTGCCGTTGCACATTTGATGCGGCTATTAAGTCCGATGCCACCCTCACTCTTGGCCGGGCTGTCAAATATAATCTCTCTTGCATTGCTTGCTTTTCTTGCCGGTTTAAGCATATCCGGCAAATATGAATAAAACAGCTTGGACATGTTAAACAAGTTAGTTGTGGCATCGTCCTTGTGAGCTATTATCATACTGCTGATGTTAGGTTTGACCGCCGTCCTGTGAAATATTAAAGCCTCCGTCAATGTACTAAATCCCATCTGTCGAGCCTTAAGAATGATTAATCGTATCGGTTTGTTTTGTCGTGCCTCGTTACCAATTATCTTATATAATCGCTCTTGTGGCTCGTTGAGCCGAAGCGGAACAATCCTATTATCCTTAGTCCTAATGTGCAAAAATCGGCTTATATACTCTCTTGCATTGTATATATTAATCATGTTATCAGTCATAATTATAATCGCCGTCCTGCTTGCTTAAGAACTGTTCATATGTAACCGTTGCTGTAATCTCCTGCTTATCAGTAAGCCAACCGGCTATTTTTGCATATGTCTCCAAAGCCTTAAGCTTATCGTGCAGCCTTATAGTCATGCCGTACTTGTCTTGCCTAATGGACATGATAGCCGCCTGCTTGCTTGGATCTATCTCTGATGTGGGTATATACTTAAGCTTGCCGTTCTCGTCAACATCCGCATAATCGCAAATGTTTGAAAAACCGACCGCCGCCAACTCTCTCAATACATCGTCTTGCGTTATCTGTAGCCGCTTGTTACGCTCCGTCTGCAATTCTTTTATATAATCTTGAATGTCCTTACGTTTGAGCAAGTTACGGGCATTACTGTTGCACCTGCCTTTGTCTTCCTCGCCATATGCGGCACCGTATGCCCTTGTTCCGTTGTAGTCAATTATGTATTCTTGGCAGAACAGTTGTTCCTTAAGTATTTTCTTTTCTGACGTTCTCATGTTCTCACCTCCTGCCAATAAAAAAGCCCTGGCTGGTAAGCCGGGCAAAGAATAAAAATGAAAGGGGAATGTATTTTATACGCCTATATATTACATTAATATAGTATCATATCCCAATGTTAGATTGTGTTATTATTGTGTTAGATTTTGTTAGGTCTTTTTTGCGTTATTTGTCAGGCATTCAAACGCTCGAGATGCAGAAAGATATACAAAAGATATACAACGCCACCAAAAAAGCCCGAGATTACGGCATCCGGTAAGCGTCACATCTTAATACTGTCTTAATTATTGCTACATTATAACGCATAACCGCAAAAAATAAGCGGCATTTCTGCCGCCTACTGAATTAATTATTGATGTCTTGTAATAACTCCATTGCTTCCGCCAATCGCTCCCGGTCATCGTCCATCAGCTTAATAATGTAAGCGTTTAGGCTCATACCAGCCGCCGCCGCCTGAAGCTTATACTTGTCTCGCTCTCCTTTGGGTACTCTTACCGTTAGATTATCTAACTTACTTTGATGCCTCTTGATTGCTTCCGCTTGTGCCTCTGTATATCTGCCCATTCTGCCACCTCCTAATGATATTACTATTATATATTATTGTATTCTATGCTTACATAGACATATTGCACAAATCTATGCTTGCATATTTAGTAATTGCGCCTATTGCAATCTATGACTGCATAGATTATAATAAGCTCAACAGTTAAGGAAAGTTGAAAAAACAGGAGAAAAAGAAAGCATAAAAGAGAAAACAAGAGAAAACATCAAAAATCAAAAGAAAGGAAGAAAAAACATGAAAAACTACAAAGAACATCACACATCATTAACAAGAGGCTACATCAGAGTTAATCAGGAAGTTAAAGAAGAGTATAACGGCAGATTCGGTAGGGGCTACACAATCAAAAGACACAATCCTAACAGCACACAGTATTGTTACATTACTTATTATGTAGAGGCTTGAGAGGAGGAATAGTCGTGAAAATTACATTAAGATACGAACGCAAAAACTTTTTCGGGAACCGAGATTATACAGAAGATTGTATTATCTGCCGTAACTCGGAAACCGCACAAAATGCAGTGATGAAAGCTCTTAAAAAAGTATTAGATGGTACTAATAGTACAATGCTAATCACAGATTATAGCGGTAGCGATCTTACTATCTGGCAAGAATATAGCGACATAGACAGCGGTACATTAACAATGCGTAAATACGATGCACTTAATAGCTACACCGAAATCAAGATGCAAAAACAGATGTTAAGAAAGATATTAAAACATATAACTCAATCCAATGATTATTAATTATAGGAGGCACAAAAATGAAATATTTTACAGGAATTACAACAATCGATGAACTTAAGAAAGTTTACAGAAAGCTCTGCCAGCTTAACCACCCGGACAACGGCGGCAACGTAACTATCATGGCAGAAATCAATAACGAGTACACAGAACTTTTTAACACCTTAAAAAATCAGCACAACGCAAAAGCGGAAGCAGACACAACAGGCAACACAAGACCTATAAACGAATGTCCGGAAGAATACATCAACATAATATTGGAGCTTGTAACACTTAAGGGCTTAACCGTTGATCTTTGCGGCTCTTGGATATGGATAAGCGGAGACACAAGAGAGCATAAGGACAAGCTTAAATCAATCGGCTGCCGCTGGGCAAGCAAGAAAAAAATGTGGTACTGGAGAAGTGAAGCAGATGCAGTTAAAAGCCGTAAAACCAAATCAATGGATTATATCCGCAATAAATACGGCTCAACATCTTACAGCACATCAGATTTATTACTCGCATAATATAACAGCCGCACTGATGAGCCGTAAGGACGGCGAAACCCCTTCGGGGGTCTGCGGATAGGAGGCGAAGCAATGAAAGAAGAATGTATAAGTATATACGCCAATATGTACAGCTATGATGATGTAGCAGACATTGACACAATTAGAGCATATGACGACTACGCCAAAAATGATATAATACGTTTACAGGCAGCTATCAAACGTATGCAGGAATACCGCTCTAAACTGTACGAGCACGCTCAAAAATTAGCAACGGCAGAATATACACTGCAAGTATCAATTAAGCGTGAGAAGCGTTATTACCGAGATAATAAGGTATACTACTATATCAATATTGCAAAGGTCTTTCCGGGTATCGGAACAGAAACGATATTAGCGGAAACCTATCCCGGAACAGAACGCAACAAGGCGATAGCAAGATACACAGAATTATGCAAGCAATACCCACAGGCGGAACACATCAAAAGTATTGACAAGGCACGCTGGGAGAAATAATATTAAGATTAAAGAATAACAATAAAAAAGGAGACGATTAAATGAAAGATTGGCAATTTGAAAACGGCATTGAAGTATACGAAAAACACTGGGATAAAGACTTGCATTGCTTAGAAGTGTACAACAGGACCGAATACCTCGGCACTGTATATCCCGGGGATATTGAGAATATGCAATATTGTTTTAAACTATTAGATAGCGGCAAAGACCCCATTAGTGATGGCTGGGAAGATGGTTGCGGAAACGCTTGTACATTAGATGGCTGGGGAGAATAACCTTAAGGGGGGCAATATCGCCCCCCTATTTTTTGGAGGAATAAGTAAAATGAATTTCGATAAAGTTTTAGATTTACATGATCTGCTCAATCTCGAAAAAATTATTCCTGTTGCTCACACTCGCATACTTCCGCACATCGGTGTATTATTATCCGATAACGGAAATTTTATCGGTGCAATGATTATCAACAATGAGCGTTGTTCTATTCCTTGTACAATCGAATCAGAAAGCCGAACAAGCGGCATTGCGCCACACCTAATACATGATAAGATGTTATATATATGCAGAAATTACCCAAAATACGAACAACACCACAACACCTATATGCAACAGCTATCCAATTATATAAGCAATGTTGACGATAAGCTCGCAAAAGCAGTTTTTATTTACCTGCAAAAAGGCACTTTAAATTTTGATATAAAAAATTTATTGTCACAACTGCATGTGAAAGAAGAAAAAGCGAATATAATATTTTTAACGCCTAACATTGACGATACAATAAACAAAAAATGGACTGAATACTATGTTAATTCGCTTCCTAAGAACGGCATTTGCAGTTTAACAGGTGTACCTGATTACATACCATCGACATACCCGAGATACATTCGCAGTCATATTGACTTAGCAAGATTATTTGTAGGCAAACAAAACGATCTTGATTCGATGCCCGCATTGCTTCCCGGATATATAGCATCACAAAAAATAATCCATACTTTACAATTTGCTTGCTTTGAGGGCGAAAACTGGGCTTATAATGTAATGCGTAATCATTACAACGAATTACCCGACGATTTGAAAACAAAGGTTGATAATTATTTTAACTGAAAATTAAATAAGCCCCGGTTTCCCGGGGCATTTTTTTATAACAAATTTAATGCTTTTGAATGTAGTTGGCGTACATATGACACATTATATTTAAGCTCTGCGGCAATCTCTTTGTAGCTCTTGTACTCGACATGGCGTTTATATAATATCTCAACCAGTATCGGATTTTTAAGCTCATGTATTTTATCAATTACAATGTGTCTTGTAATTATCAATTCCGCTCTTTTTCTGCTGATTTCCGTTTCTATGTCTACAACATTTGCGACATCCTCAGCCAATTTATCACTTGTTGATGCCTGTACTCTTTCGCCGACTTTCGCCGTTATGCTTTCCGCATCTTCTCTAAGTCTAACGAGTTCTTTTTCCTTCTGCTGTATTTGCACATCTAATAGCCGGAGCTGATTAAGATAAGTATTTGCATTCTTCATACCATCACCTACCCTCAATCATTTTTAACAGCTTAACCATGTCGTAAAAATTACATGGGTCTAATCTGGTGCTTTCCTTTATCCTTTTCCTGTGCCATGCAACAGCGTTATAACTATAAGATATGCTTTTAGCCGCTCTTGTCATATTTAAATTACTGTCGGCTAATGCTCTTATAAATACAATATCATCTGTTCTTATTCCCGGCATTAAACAGTCCCCCTTCGTTTTCTTCGTGTGCAGCTGTTATTTACTCGTTCTTTTTACTCACCAACTCGCCAGCACAAGCCGCATATCCGGCAATATCTATAAAATTATCGGCTTTTTCAATACCAGCCTTAATAAGCATTTCTTCAATTTGTTCATCAGACATACTTTTAATCTTATTAATAATTCTATCAAAATAATCTGATTTCATTCCAACGCCATCCTTCCTAACTGTCTTTCGACCTTGTATTTTTTATACTCGTCAACTTCGTTTTCGGCTTTTAACATCATTGTGATTTGTGTAATCATAATCCAAACGTCGGCTATCTCCTCAATAACGTGGCCTTTGAGACCTTCCGAATAACCAGAAACTATGTATAAATTAATTGCTTCCATCAGCTCCTGTAATTCCTCTAAACATTTTGTAAACTGATGCTTGCCGTAATGCTCGTAAATCATTTGTAATTTTGCTTTTAACTCCGCTTTTTCGATGTCCGTCATAATTCTACCTCTTTTATAATAATTTAGCTTTGCCATTCTCACTCACTCCATCGGTTCAATACAAATTTCTTTGAAATACGGTAATTTTTCGACTTCCTCACAGAATGTAGGCCATTCATCAAGCCTATGATTTCTTCGGGCAAAATACATATTTTTTAAAACTTGATAATTGCCTTGCCATGTAGCACGCATATTATAACCTTCAGGCAGCAGTTCGATTAATGCTCTCCAATACTTTTTATCGCCTGTTGCATTAAAGTCTTTTCGCAATCTTTCGCAAATAGACCTAACATTTATAAAAACGTCTTTTGCATACGGTATTTCATATATTCCTTCGTGCGTAAAATCATTGTGTGAAAACTCCTTTGAATGAATACGGTGCATTTTACTGCATGAATTTCTTACAGTTCCAACCTTGTAAGTGTCATGTTCAGCCCACCAATAAAGCGGGGCTGTTATATCCATTGTTACCACTATCATTCTTAAAAATTTTGAATGGTCTGTTCCTGCCTTTGATAAGTTTTGCATAAGTTTTAAATCGTTTTCGCCCAAATAAACACCATTACAGTTTATACACTTTTCGGGTATCTCGCTTTCAGTGCAAGATGTTAAACACTTTGAGTACTCCATCTCTTCAACGGAGCACTCGCAACTGTCGGATTTTTCCCAACTGTTCAGAGGATTTCTCATACCTCTAATGGCAGGTTCCCAGCCGTAAATATTGACATTCTCTATTTTAATCATTTTTCGACCGCCTTTATCGCTATTTTCAACGCCTCTATGTCTTTTTCCCAAATATCGCCTTCGTCCTGGTGAAATAATTGGCTGTTAATAATAAGGCTTGCTAACTGCTTTATTGCTTCTCTTGCTTCGTTTGATGTCATTTACTCAACCTCGATTCCTGTAATAGCCGTAAATATTTCTGCATCAAATTCCGGCAGGCTCTTGAAATACTCAATTAGTTTTTTGGGCATATCTTTATACGCTGTTTTATCATCTACACCATCAATTCTCGGTGCGGGAACACATTCCCATTTCTTTTCTTTCTCGTAATAGTCAAAAGCATTTGTAAATTTCGGATACCACCCGTCTGCATATCCTCTTATATTTTCTTTAACTTTGTCAAATCGTCCCCTGTCTATATCCGAGTTAAACAATTTATATCTGCCAGTCTCGTTAATGCACATAATCGAATATGCAAGACCTTCGCATTTTTTGATGTAATAGCAATTAAATATACCGCAGCTATCGCTTATGCCGAAGGCGTCGCGTATGCCGTAGCCGTCGCTTATGCCGTAGCCGTCGCTTATGCCGTAGCCGTTGCTTATGCCGTAGCCGTAGCTTATGCCGTAGCCGTCGCGTATGCCGTAGCCGTCGCTTATGCCGTAGCCGTAGCTTATGCCGCAGCTATCGCTTATGCCGAAGGCGTCGCGTATGCCGTAGCCGTCG
>ERZ1034917.354-NODE-354-length-42874-cov-12.064644_pt1 | contig 42874 bp, 36 predicted proteins | sample MGYA00520605_ERZ1034917 | MGnify/ENA primary metagenome ERZ1034917 (study PRJEB33766, sample SAMN09781784) | gut metagenome | biome: gut microbiome | host: Homo sapiens | place: Madagascar | study: EMG produced TPA metagenomics assembly of the PRJNA485056 data... | reverse complement strand
GACCTCCGGCGGCAGCAGGCGCAGGGAGTGCCTAAAGCCTGCAAAAAAGCAGGCTCTGTGCCGACCGGAGCGGTGTGCCGCTCAGGTACCCGCTTGCCTGTCCACAGTAGAGTCTCCCCCACCCGGAGGGAAAACCGGAACGGTTTTCCCGGCTCTAAGTACCCGGCGCCGGCACCTTGCCGGTCGGGTTCCAAGGGCGAAGCGCCTTGGTCGCCGAAGGCGAAATCCCGCGACTTCAGTCGAGCATGATTTTGTGCAGTTCCAGAGGGGCTTCGAGGATGGCGTCGACCTGCTCGACGAAGGTTTTGAAATGCGCAGTCTGCATGTGGGCGTCGAGGGAGGCGTCGTCTTTCCAGGTTTCGATGAATAAGTAGGTGTCGGTGTTGAGTTCGTCGCGCTTGCAGTCGTAACCGAGGCAGCCGGGATCCTTGCGGGAGGCGGCGATCAGGGGGGACAGCAGTTGAGCGAGTTTGTCGCCGGAGTTGGGATTGATGGAAAGCACGCCGATGATATTGAACATGATTGAATCTCCTGAATTTTGAGAGGTTGGAGTAATATATCCTGTAAAGAAGCGGTTTTCAATCCGTTTGCAGGTTGATTTTCCGAAACCGTCCCATATATTACGGGGAGGGGATTCTGTTACCGGAAATCGAACCGCAGGGGTGGAGCATGGATGTCAGATTTGTTTCGGAGTCGTTGTTGAATCAGGCGAAGGCGGCGGGGATTGCCGGGGAACCGTTGCATGCGGTGCGGTTCAGCCGGGCTTTTTCGGGGGAGTCGGGGGAGGGGTACTTCCTGCTTTACCCGGATTGCCTGGCGGCCCTGGATCGGAAATTCGGGGAGGAGTTCCGGTTGCGGAAACTGGCGCTGGGTGAACTTTCGCTGCTGAAACGCGAGCAGAACGGAACCAAACTGGATTTTACGTTGGACACGGCTTCCGGCCCGATCTCCGCCTCCGCGACGTTTTCGGAGGCGGAAGCGTTGGGAAAACTGCTGGACGCCCTGAATCTGGCTGCTCCCGCCGTTTCTGCGGCTCCTGCGCCGTCGGCAGCCGCCACTGTGAAACCGGAACCGGCACCGGAACCGCAGCCGGCAGTTTCCGTTCCGGGAAGCAAGCCGAAAATCGAAATCCCGTCCTCCGGCAATTCCGGTTCTTCGGGTTCTTTGCAACTGTTTGCGGCGGGGCTGCTGTACGCGGCGGCTTCGGACGGGGCGTTTTCGCCGGAACAGGAACGGCTGATCAATCAACTGATTCCGTCGGATGTGCTGGCGACGGCTTTGAGCTATTACAACAGCACGCCGAAAGAAACTTTTTTCCGTGAAATCCGTAATACGTTTTCGGAGAAGCAGCAGACCTCGCTGATCGCGAACCAGTTGGAAGTGATGATGTGCGACGGCGACCTCCGCCGGATCGAAATGGACTTCATCAAAGTCGAAGCGATGTACCTGAATTACTCCTCCGCCAAGATGTACCAGATCCGCGAACTGATCATCCTGAAGAACCAGCTCTCCGCCCTGTTCGCCTGATATGAGGGCAAAAATTAAAAAATTCTTGCCCTCATATGATTTTTATTTCTTCAATCGAGATATTCAATCTTACGAATCATAAGCTTCCCGCTGCCTGGATCTGGATTGCGGTCTATGGTTACGAGCATTTTCACTTCTCCTGTAATTTCATCAAAATAAACATGCTTATCAGGTGAAGTTTTAGGAGCTGTAGAGTCTGGCTCTATATCGAATTGTCCAAGTTGACAAGGATGTTCAATTGATGAATTGTTTGCCTTTTGCTTTACAATCACTTGAGTTGTGCCTTTCCCGCCTATATCTCGAATTGTTTGCGCAACTACTAAAACTTGAATAACATTGGGAAGCGCCCCATTAGATGCTGTGAGTAGATTCATTGTTTTACCAATAATTTCTTCTTGACCTGCATCTGTAGAGGGAGAAATAAGCCCAAAAATATTACCAAAGTAATTCGAAGAATTAGAAGGATTACTCTTCCAGTGCAGGAATTGAGCCCGACTATCAAAGGGACGATGTGAATTATCCTCAATCATTGCAGCTATAATAGCTTGGGTGATATTATCTTTAGTTATTTGGTTGGCACTACTGTTCTCTGTGTAATCTACTAAATGTTGGCCATATTTCAAACCTACAAAAAGAGCTTTCACGATATCGTTATCATTTACTGTATAATTGGGATTGCCCGTAGTGTTATTCCATAACATATTGACATCAACTTTTCCAAACGAACGAGCTTTCTTATTTATTTTTACTTGATCCAAGATGCCTCCATCACCACCTTCATAAGTAGTCCCATCACCAGCTGCTCCCGGTCGATGGTCCTCTAGGCTGATCGGAGCGGAAGGAGTAGCAGGGCTACACGCCCGTTTCAGATTGAGCGTTTGCCAAGCAATGCCGCGATGAATAGCTCCGAGTTCCCACAGACTTTCCATAGGTTTGTTGGCAATATAGGCTGTTGATAAACGACCTGAACTTGGATCTGTTGTTGTTTCTTGATCCTTTTGGGTATCTACAGGTTCAGCAGCCCGAGGGTTTTGGGGATTGGCAACGGATTCCCTATTGACTTTTCCTTGATAGGGAGAAGGAGCGCCTGATGTGAAAGTAACGTCCATGACGGCTTGCCATTCAAGAGTAGAATCAAAAATCTTAAATGCAGGGGTAATAGACCAATCTCTCTCGTTCAGATTTTGACGAGGATCTATACCTCTTAAACCGCCCAGCAAAAATTTATAGCTATTGTTAGTTTCATCAAAAATTAGGGGCGGAAGTGTTGCGTTTTTGGTACTGAGTATCTGATTTACCTGTGGTCTGACATAATCAATTCCCATATTGTTCTTGGTTACTTCAACTCCATCATAATTTTGGTATTTATAGGTCGCAGTCAGAACCATTCTGCCGTTTTTCACGCTGAATTCTGTCAGTTTGACTTCTTTAATCTCAATATCAGGGGTTTGACCTGCGGGAAAACTATTGAAATCGGGAAGCAATTTTGTTAACAGAGTATTTTTATCATTTGCTGCTGGAATCTCAGGTTTAGATGAGGCGTCATCGGCAGCTGATTGATAAACAACCTTAAAAAAATTATTGTTGGCTGCTTTGAAAGCATAACCATTATGGAAGTCTGCTGACGTAAAGGAGATGGACTGGGGATTGGCAAGTTCTTCAATATTAGCCTCCTCCCATTTTTTGGTAAACGTGACAAGGGAAGAAGGTAAATCTACAACTATCGGTGAAGTGACTGGCTGAAGTTCAGTTTTACCCCCACCAATATTTTTCAGATATTCAAAATTGTTATAAGTTATCTTGGTAATTTCTCCATGTAGTTCTATTTCTTTTACTTTGTGAAAAAAAGAAAAGTTTGTTAAACTATTTGGAATGGAATCATAGATATTAATCAATTTTACAGCAGGAAGCAAATTCAAATTGAATTTGAAATCTCTCGTAGCTTTATCTACTTGAATGCCACTGATTGCTTCATTCTCTGAATTGGTAATGGTTCCCTGAAAGCCAACTTCATAAATATAAGGTGTTTTCTCATTCCCTGTATATTTGATGCTATCATCTGTTGTGCTAAGCCAATCCATTGCAGAAATGTTAGATGTTGGAATTAAATCTTTGGAGCAGTAAGCAATCAAATTGGCTGCAATTTGATTACGCCAATCTGTGATATTATCAAAGGTGTGTGCTTCTGAATCATTTCCAATCTGATTTAAAAAAGGTAATCCAGAGTTAAATGGAGTACGCTTGGCTTGTTCTTTAAAATCAATTGCATTTCGAGTCAGTCTGGTAATAACATCAGGATCACCGGGCGTAAAAGAACTCAAATAATCATCAGAAAGATAAAAACGATTATACCAATCATCACCCTTAGGAGATCTTCCATCTTCTCCCAAATTGAAACGAAAAGCATAATTTTTGTTGTTCCCATCTTGATATAAAAATGCTTCATATTCTGTTGACTTGGGACCTTCACTGAACCAACGCTCTATCCAGCTTTTACGTTTTTCTGTTTCTCCATCCTCTGTATTAGGAGACGATGGCTCTAGAAATACATTACTTTTCAGTGCTGTATAAAGGTCATCATAGTACACGGGAACGTCTTTAAAGTCAGGTTCATTTAATGGATTTAACATGTCTTTTAAAGTCGCTGTTCCTACACGATCTTTGAAAGCTCCTGCTACCTCTACATTGATGTCGTCTATATCTTTTCCTAGCCGCTTTTGGCTAGAAGAACGATTAGTTACTCCAAGCATAGATTGAGAAAGGTTAAGACGTCCATTTGAAGTTGGCGGCAAGACTTGGTAAGCTACACGACCAATGATTTTACGATCTGCATCGTTAAGCGGTTTGTCATAAAAAAAGGCCCATTTTGCTTTACTTTCATATCCCTTATAACCGATGGTGTTATCAGGATAATTTAGTTTCGAAAACTTCTTTCCATCATCAGGTGCAGTATAATGTAATTGGTCATCAAAAGAATTGCCATGATTTTTGTCATAACTATAAACACCTGTAAATTCTGTAGGCCAAAACTTGGGATTGGAGCCAGGGTTTTCTGCTTGATATTGGTATAACATGATTGCTGTTGCAATTCTACTAATGGCAGATTGAGCTAGCATTTTGGCTTGAGAGCGACTGCTGTTGTTATAGGCTACTTTTCGAGCAACAACTGCATTGGTAACGAAGGCTAAAGCTAATATGAGCAATAGAGACAAAACTCCCAATGCAAATAAGAGAGCCACGCCATGCCGTTGAGAACCGATATATCTTTTCTTTTGCATATAATTATAAAACTCCATTTATAACTTCAAAGTTCTCTATTCCAGCGATCAGATAAATAAACTGCACGAGTAAATGTATATTCATGTTGTAACCGAAACTCATCAGCACGTTTTTTTTCTGCTGATGTTAAATTACTATCACGGCCTTTCAGTTGTTTATCCCAGAAATCATAATTCTTTTGATCCATTAAAGAGAGACGTATTTCGATAACATATGGGATACGTTTAAATGTAGATCCTGTTTCTGGTTTCATTTGGCTATCATTAGAAGTATCAATAACCATCGGAAGCAAACTAAATGCAGTCACATTATTTAATAAAACAGAGCAATTTCCCTTTTCTTTCAGAGAGAGCTTTTGATCCATTGTAGTTTTCAAATTATCTGCCGCATCTGCAAATTGCATTGTTTCTGAGCTATAGGGGGGGAAGAAAAAGCTAAAATCATAACGACTCCCGTGGTCGTCGTCATTATCTGCAAAAATCAACATTAATAATTCATTAGAACGATTCTTTTTATCAGGGTCACTGGCATCAGTACCTGTACCACTAGATGGACCACGTTGGAATGAAACAAAAACAACCTCTCCTACATCATCAATAAGATCCATTTTTGTTTGTGTAGGAAAATAAATTTGAGCATTTTCAGTAGTTCCATTTTTAATTAAGAATGGAACGCCACCCGTTGCATAAAAAGTATTTTGCAATAAAGTAGACATTAGATCCATTGCTATTCGAGCATCTGAGTATAGATTTGTTTTTTGCTCTGTGTTCACCCATAATTTTTGTGAACCAGAAAAAAACTGCATCATTAAAACTAAGAGAATGCTAAAAACACTCATCGCGACCAACAGCTCGACTAGTGTAAAAAAATTTTTTCTTCCATAATATTTCATAAATGACCTCTACTAAGGAGTGGCAGGATCTACTACTTCATAAGTTTCATTAAATATTTCAAAGCGAAATGTTCTTGTTTCTCGATTTTCAAGTGGAATCTCTGCAGGCCAACTCATTTCTAAGCATAAACCAGTTGCATATTTCTTTAATTCATCTCGCAAAGTTGTGGAAGCTGCCGAAATACTTTTGTATGGCGGATCACTAGTGGAATAGGCTTCTGGAAAATAAAAATCATATGTATCATCTTTCCAAACTTTTATAACAGCAGAAAAATCAGAAATCTCAATTACTTTTGTGGAATCTGCTGGGTCTGTGATTCGAGAAATTTGTCGGAACAGAAATACACCTTTTTGATTTTTGTTCTGATATAAACGGGTCGCATTCTGAACAGTAGAGCCAAATGTTTGCCAATTAGTTTTAAAAGCATTGGATTCTGGATCCGATGGAACAGCTGCTTTTTCGTTTTTTACATCACTATAATTATCAGGTAAGGTTGTCAAAAAAGTGTTACTTCCATTTTTCTTCCAATCTGCAGCAGCACTAGCGCGTAGATAACCCATCAGGTATTCTGCGACATCAGCCAGATTGTTATCTGCAATAGCTGCTTTATTTGCATTAAGTCCAACTGGAAATAATACTAAAATACTAGACAGGCCAATTGCTATGATTGCCATGGCCAAAGCTATTTCAACCATATTAAAATATTTTCTTTTCATAATTCCTATACCTAGCATTACGGTTGATAATATCTTACCCGACCACTAAAGCGATTAATTTCTAGAATCAAAAAATTAGTTGGACCTGTTGTATCACGAGAGGGAAAAATAAATTTATTACCATTAATTAAAGCTTCTGCGATAACCAAGCGGAGACTCTTTCCTCCCACAATACCCCCATAGGGAGAAAAAATAATGGCACTTTTCTGTGCTTCCTGTGCAGTATCATCATACTTCTTGATATCTAGTAACCCATCAAAAGAAATATTGGCAGGAGGATTACTAACTTCAAGTCCTTTTCCTTCTGTAAAATCATCGTATTTATTATTTTGATCATCTACAGTCATTAAAAGCTTTGCTTCTGATTCTGGTTGGTGCCATTCTGAAGTAGGAACCCAACCTGCAAATACCCAATTTTTACTTTTCTTATTTTTTTGTTTATTTATATATGCCAAACGATATCCACCTAACTGATACTCTGAATGTACTCCTGTCGCAGAATTTGGCAGGATCAACGCCACATAGCGGCGGCTGGTGATTGCGTGGGATTGCGCCTGTTCCAAGCCGAGCTTCAGGTTGGAGGCGAGTTGCTGTACTTGGTTGCCGCTGATCATCCGTTTGAAAGCGGGGAGCATCAGGGTCATCAGGACGCCCATTAGGAGCATCACGACCAACAGCTCAATTAAGGTAAAATTTCGTTTTGTTCGTTTGTTCATATCCGGGCCGACTGTTTCATCATTTTCAGCTTGTTTCCATTGCTGGCTGTTCTCTCTAATGTGTACTATAGGAGGCGCATTCCCATTTTTCAACACCGCACAGACAACTTTTTGGGAAAACTTCATTGTTTTTTGGTGATTTTTGCCTTTTTTAACGTTTTCCCGGAACTCTTGCCGTTATTTTCAGGGGGAGACTTGATTTTTTACGCTTGGCGGGGTAATGTACAAACCATTCTGTTTCCCTAACGAAAAGTATCAGTTCAAGGAGCCGTCATGAGCGACAAATTTGCCAGTGAAATCGATTTTCTCAGCTATGCCATGGGCATGAATATGGGAGAATACCTGACCCGCACTCCCATCGAAGTCAATACCCAGGCGGCGCTGGACGGCGTCCGCGACTTCCTCGCCAAGTCCCCGAAGATCTCTCAGGAGGAGTATGTGAAGGCGATGCAGGTGTTGCAGGCGAAGATGCAGGCCGCCGTCCAGAAGCAGGTCGACGGCCTCGCCGCCGCCAACATCGAGGCCGAAAAGAAGTTCATGGCCGAAAACGGCGCCCGCGAAGGCGTGAAAACCACCGCCAGCGGCCTCCAGTACGAGGTGATCGCCGAAGGCAAGGGCGACAAGCCGCTCGCCCACAGCAAGGTGCGCGTCCATTACACCGGGACCTTGCTTGACGGCACCGAGTTCGACAGCTCCGTCCGCCGCGGTGAACCGGCCGAATTCGGCGTGAATCAGGTGATCGCCGGCTGGACCGAGGCGCTTCAGCTGATGTCCCCCGGCAGCAAGTACCGGCTCTTCATCCCCGCCAGGCTCGGTTACGGCGAACACGGCGCCGGGCAGGCGATTCCGCCGAATGCCGCGCTGATCTTCGACGTCGAATTGCTCGACATCCTGTAAGCTCCGGCGTCGGAGTTCAAGGACGGCGGTTCCCGGCGGACGGGGGCCGCCGTTTTGCTTTTCCGGCTCCGGCGTGCTATAGTATGCGGCAAGCGGAGGTCGATGATGTTGATTCGTGAGATGCGGCCGGACGATCTGTCCGCCGTGATGCTGATTCAGAAGCGCTGCTACCACGCGATCACGCCGGAAAGCCCGGCGGTGATGGCGAGCAAGCTCGCGGCGGGGGCCGGATGCTGTTTCGTCTGCGAGGAAGAAAAGCGGGTCGTGGGGTATCTGCTCGGACACCCGTGGCGGAGCGATTCCGCGGTCGCCTTGCATCTGGAGTTGGAGGAGTTGCCGGAGGAGTGCGACTCCCTCTATTTGCACGATATGGCGGTGGCGCCTGAGATGCGGGGCAGGGGAGTCGGGGAGCTGCTGCTGCGCCGGTTCGAGGAGGCGGCGCGGGCGCGGAAACTGGCCGGCTCCCATCTGGTGGCGATTCAGGGCGCGGAAACTTTCTGGCGGCGGATGGGATACCGTGAGAAGCCGGGCGTCGACATGGAGAAACTGGCCGGTTACGGTACGGCGGCTTTCCTGATGGCCAAGGCTTTTTAGTTCAGCGCCAGCAGCACGACGCCGAGCAGGATCATACCCAGCGCAAAAGCCTTTCGCTTCAGGTTGGCGTCGCGGAAGTACCAGCTGCCGACCGCGAAGGTCACGATGCAGCTGCAGCGGCGCACCAGCGACAGGATCGAAATCGGCATGTCCGGCAGGCTCACCGTGTAGAAATAGAGCCAGTCGGCGGCGATCAGCAGTATGCCGGTGGCGGGGATGGTCCAGCGCCACACGAATTTCCGGTCCGGTTTGAAAGCGGCCCGGCGGACCAGCCACGCCCCACCCAGCAGGAACACCAGATCGATCGAAAACCACAATTGCACCGTGTTGCGCGGGATGTGCAGCACTCCCATCAGATATTTGTCGTAGAGCGCCGAAACCGCTCCGAGCAGCGTGCCGATCAGGATCAGGTGCATGCCGCGATGACGGCGGAAGCTGATCCCCTCCAGTTTCCCCAATACCGAAAAGGCGTAGTAGCCGATGAAAATGGTCAGCATCCCCAGCCCCTGCAGCAGCGTCGGAAATTCGCTGAACAGCAGCAGGCTGCCGAAAAAGGTCCACAACGGCGCGGTGGCCCGGATCGGCGCCGCAATCGAAATCGGCAGGTCGCGCATCGCGTAGTAAACGCAGGTCCAGCTGGTTCCGACCAGAACCGACTTCGCGAGAATCAGCAGCCAGTCGTGCAGCGGGCAGCGGATGAACTCCATGAAATGCCCGGAAAGCAAAGTCGCCAGCGTAAAGAACAGCGTTCCGGTGAATGTCGCGAAAAACAGCACCGGCATCACCGCGTTTTCGCGCACCGCGTGTTTCTTGCAGATATCGTAGAATCCGAGTCCGAGCGCCGAACCGAGGATCGGCAGCATCCACCCGGCGGTCGTCACCGTCATGATCGGCTCCTGAAATAATCCTATTTATAAACCTTCTATAATAATATAGCGCGGCAATCCTTTTTCTGCAAGTCCCCGGAAAACGGTTCAATCCGGCGGAGAAAAAGTTGAAAAATAAAGTTTATTGCTTGATATTTGCATGAAAAGAGAGTATAATAATATACAGAAAAATTTGGAGGCAAAACATGAGAAAATTTTTCTTTTTATCGGTTTGCGCGGCAATGCTGTGCGGAAGTTCGCTTTGGGCCGCTCATCAGTATGACGGCATCAAGGTCAAAGACGACGGGTTTCGGATTGGCAAGGATCTTTCTTTGAGCGTACAGTTTTTACAGAACAGGTATTTCAAAAATTTCAGCTATTTCGGCTACTACGTTGCGGATGGGAACAGACTGGTCCGCTATCAGGCGTTTGATGTCGCGGAGGCATCCGGCAAGAAATTCGACTTGGGGGACTTCAAAGCCGGTGAGGAGGTCAAGTTCTTCATGGCCAACAGCCGCGACGAATATTATACCGGTGAGATCGATTACGATAAAAACCGGTACGAGTTCGAGATCGAGGGCGGGCGGTACGACGATGTCGAATTCAAGTTCGATATCAAAGTCGGTGATTACAAAGGAGATGAAACTCCGACCGGACAGCCGTTGCCGGGCGTTCTGGCAACGATGGCGCTGGGCGGCGCGGCGCTCTTCGGTGCGAAGAAGTGGAAATAACGCTGACTTGACCGGAAAACATAACGCTCCGGCGGGATATTCAAACCCTGCCGGAGCTTTTTTCCTGTCAGGACCGGCAGCCGGTCAGGATCGGCCACTGGTCGACGAGGAAGGTCAGGTTGGCGCGGTGTTCCAGCGCGACGTGTTCCCCGTCAAAGCGGCAGACCAGCCGGATCTGGTACGGCGTGTTGTAGCTGCTCGCCAGAATCGTCAGCGTCCGGTCGTCGGTAAATTCGGCGCTGGCGGCGACGCTGTGCGGAAACTGCGAGTCGAACTTCACCACGCTCTCCTCGCGATGGCCGAAACCGGCGAGAATGGTTTCAGGGCCGTTCGGGCCAGCCAGCGTCAGGCGGCAGCTGTCGGGGCCGGATTCAAACTCCAGCCGGGTGAAGCCTCCTTCGTTGGCGTTGAGCCGGTAGCTCTGCCGGGGCAGGGCGCGCCCCGCGGTTCCGAGGACCGGGAGCGTCAGCCGGGCGATCCGTTCCGCAAGGTGTCCGGCGGCAGCCGGATCGGCGGGCAGCGGAGCCGGGGACATCGCCGGGAGCAGGTGCTGCCAGACCAGGTCCAGCACCTGCTGCATATTGCGGAGACCGCTGGTGATGGCGAGGACCGCATCCTGCTCCGGCATCACCAGCGCGTACTGCCCGAACGCGCCGTCGCCGCGGAACGCGTTGTGGCGGCAACGCCAGAACTGGAAACCGTAGCCGACCCGCCAGTCGGGCTGGTCGTTCATCGAATTGTCGATCTGGAATGAGGTGGCCATTTTCAGGTAATCGGCCGGAACCAGCTGCCTGCCCCGCCAGTTGCCGCCCTGCAGCAGCATCTGGGCGAAGCGGGCGAGTTCTTCGGTCGTCGCGTAGAAGCCCCAGCCCCCGACTTCGATCCCTTTCGGACAGGTTTCCCAGTTGCGTTCGCCGAAGCCGAGCGGTTCCAGCAGCCGGGAACGCAGATAGGCGGTCAGCGATCGGCCGATGATCCGGCGCAGCAGCGCCGAAAGCATATAGGTCGCCCCGGAATTGTACACGAAACGTTCGCCGGGGCGATAGGCCAGCGGGCTTTGGAAGAAGGCCGCGGCCCAGTCGTCGGCGGAGGTCATATACTCCAGCGCGCAGCGGTCGTGCCCGGTCGCCATCGTCAGCAGATGGCGTATTGTCATCTCCCGGCAGCGCGGATCAGCGCCGCGGGTCAGCTCCGCGGGAAAGAATTTCGCGATCCGGTCATCGAGGTCAAGCAATCCTTCACCGCGGGCGAGGCCGACGGCGCAGGAGGTGAAGCTCTTGCTCAACGAAAAAAGCAAATGCGGCGCTTCGGGGCGGTAGGGCTTCCACCATCCCTCCGCGGCGACATTGCCGTGGCGAAGCAGCATGAAGCTGTGCGGAGAATCCAGTTGCGCCATCGCGTCGACGAAGCGTTCAATCGCGGCGGAGGGGATGCCCTGCGCCTCCGGTGCGGTTCGGTTCAGCATGAAAACACCTCAGTTGTAGGTTTTGCGCAGGTAGTTCAGCGTCAGCGCCTTTTCCAGCGCCGCTGCCGTCGTTTTCTCCTTCGCGCTGAAAGTCAGCACTTTGGTCCGGCCCGGCACCAGCGTGAAGCTGTTGTCGCTGAAGATGCCCCGGATTCCGGGCGTGTCCAGCGTGACGAAGAAGGCGGGCCTGTCGGTGGTGAGCGTCACTTCAAACCGGTTCTCTCCGGCGGGCCGGACGGCGGTCTTCACCTCGGCGCGCCGCAGGTCGCAGTGCTTGTAGACGCTGAAGAAACAGCTGTTCTCGTGGGTCAGAAGTTCGCCCTCCGCGGTTTCGGCCTGGCTGGTCAGCTCCATGAAGCAGCCGTTCGGATCGAGTCCGGCCAGCTCGGCGGGCTTGAAGGTTTTCAGGCATTTGCTTTCGCCCGGCTTCAGGGAACTTTCCAGCTCGAAACTTTTCAGCAGTTTGCCGTCGAAGTCGAGGATTTCCGCCTTGACCGAAATCTTCGACCTGCAGCGCAGGTCGCTGACCGCGTGGAGCCGGGTGACCCCTTCCTGATCCTTGTAGACCACCGCGATCACCGGCTGGTAGAAGCGTCTGGCGTGGTATTGCAATTGCTTCCATTTGCCGCCGTATTCGATGCTTGCCCAGGAGGCGACCGGCCAGTTGTCGTTGAGCTGCCAGAAGAGCGTGCCCATGCAGCGCGGCTTCAGGGTGCGCCAGAATTCGACGCCGGTTTTGATCGCGAGCGCCTGCTGCGCCTGCGACAGGTAGAGGAAGTCCGCGAAGCTCTCCGGCATCCGGAAGTATTTGCCGAACATGCCGATGATCGGGGCGTTGCCCTTGTCGCACTTCTGGTGGTGGTCCATCACCGGCGAAAAAACGTTGCGCTGGTCCGGCGGGCAGAATTTCTCCACGGTTTCGAGCGACGGGAACGACTGGTAGCCGAACTCCGAGCAGAAACGCGGTTTCACCGCGTAGTAGGCGCTGAAATCCTTCGCCCCGTGCCACACCTCCCAGTAGTGCATGTCGCCGCAGGAGTCGTCGTGCCAGCCGTCGTTGAAATTGCCGGGGCCGCCGCACGGCGAACTCGGCCAGAACATCCGGGTGGGGTCGAGTTCCGCCACCATCCGGGCCAGCTCGCGGTTGAGCCGGTCGTAGTTGATCAGATAGGAGACCCGTTTTTCAGAGCCGTACCAGCCGGTCGCGCCGATCACCTCGTTGTCGCCGCACCACAATGCGAGGCAGGCGTGGTGGCGCAGCCGGGGAATCTGGTGGGACAGCTCGGTTTTCACGTTGCTGATGAAGGCTTCGGTGGAGGGGTAGAGGCTGCAGCTGAACATCATATCCTGCCACACCATCAGCCCCTTGCGGTCGCAGAGCCGGTAGAACTCCTCAAACTCATACTGGCCGCCGCCCCAGACGCGGAGCATGTTCATGTTGGCGAGCCGGGCGGATTCAAGCAGGTCGTCGAGGACCTCGGGCGTCTGGCGCTCCGGGAACGCGTCGGCCGGAATCCAGTCCGCCCCTTTGGCGAACACGTCGAAGCCGTTGACCCGGAACAGCATCGAAATGCCGTATTCATCTTTTTCATTCACCACCTCGATCGTGCGCAGCCCGATCTCCTGCTCGAGCGTCTCGTCGGGAGTTTCGACCGCGAGCGGATAAAGCGCCGGCTCCCCGAGCCCGTTGGGCCACCACAGGCGCGGATTTTCCACCACGAACTGCGCCTTGACCCGGTTCACGCCGGGCCGGACCGTTGCATTGACCGTGCGGGTTTCCCCGTTGAAGCGGAAGGTGACCGGCAGTTTGCCCGCCTTTTCTGCGAACAGCTCCGCCACGGCGGTTACTGTGACGCGGTTCTTTTCATGCTTCTGGTCAGCGTACAGATAGTCGAGCCGGGCGGTGTTCACACCGGTCAGCGTCAGCGGCATATAGACGCCGGTGACCATCAGCGTAAGGCCCCAGTCCCAGCCGCCGTGACAGTGCACCTTGCGGATCAGGTTCAGGTTCGGAACTTTGCTGCAGCCGTTCATCGGCACCGGGAAGGGCTGTTCGGCGGCGGCTTTTTTCGCCTCGTTCTCGGCGGACTTGAAGCGGATTTCAATCCGGTTGGAGCCGGGGCGCAGTGCAGCTTTGACGTCGGCGCGGTAACGGGTGAACATGTTTTCGCAGGAAAGCACCTTTTTGCCGTTGATGAGCACGGTCGCGAAGGTGTCGACCATCTCGGCATTCAAATAGACGTGCTCATAGCCGAGCAGCTCCGCCGGCACGTCGAAGTCGCGCGAATACTCCCAGTCGTGCCTGCGGAACTCCTGCACGGCCAGTTCGTTGCGCCCGTAGTGCGGGTCCGGGATCTTCCCCGCCGCGAGCAGCGCGGAATAGTTGTCGCCCGGCAGGTTCGCCGGGATGGTTTCCTCTTTCCATTCGGAACTTTTCAGCGACCAGACGCCGCTCAGATCAAGACTGCAAGCCATATTGGAATACTCTCCTGTTGTTTTCGCTTGCCATACAATATATAGAAGGAACCGGTGAAATCAAGGTTTTTTCCCGGTTATCGTGCGCAATAAAATGTTGGTTTGTGCAAAAAATGTAAAATCCGGTTTGCGGAACGGCGCCTGAACCGGTATATTGTGGAAAAAGGAGTTCAGATGAAACCTACTTTGCAGGAGATCGCCCGGCAGTGCGGCGTATCGGTCGCGACGGTGTCGCGGGCGCTGGCGGGTTCGCCCCGGATCAGTGCCGACACCCGCCGCCGGATATTGATGTGCGCGCGCCGGACCGGATACCGCAGCGACGCGTGCCGCACCGTCGCGCTGATCGTGCCGCACTTCAGTTTCGGCGGATACTTCGGCGGCTTGCTGGAACGGCTGTACCGGGAGCTGGCTCCGTCCGGTTTCATGCCGGTGGTGATTTCCGCCGAACACCTCGAAGTGCTCGAACAACAGGAGTTCTGCGGCGCGATTTCGCTGATGGCGCAGAGCGGGCTGGAGGCCTACTGGGGCAGGCGGCACGCGATGCCGCTGGTCTGCATCAACACCAGCCCGCGCCATCTGGACGGCATCTACACGGTCGGCTCCAACGACGAGCAGGGGATGCGTCTGGCGCTGGACCATTTGCTCAAGCTGGGGCACCGCCGGATCGGGCGCCTGGGCGGAATCAACTCTTTCGGCGACCCGAACAACTGGAACAGCTACGCCCGCGACCGGACCTTCCGGGCCGTGATGGCGCAGCACGGATTGCCGGAGGAACTTTACGCCGCTCCCGGCGACGATGATTTCGCCGACGCGGTGAAGTCGCTGCTGGACCGGGGAATCACCGCATTGATCATCCTGAATGAAGGAATGGAGCTGGTCACGCTGCACACGCTGCGGCTGCTGGGCAAACGGGTGCCGGAGGATATTTCGGTGATCGCGTGGTCGCAGCCCGGCGTGGCGGGCCATCTGGTTCCGCCGCCGGCCAGTCTGGAACAGGACTTCGGCGCGCTGGTGCGGCACAGTTGCGAGCTGTTCCGCAAGCTGCTGGCGGGCGAACCGGTTTCGGATGATGTACTGATCGACTACCGCTTCCGCCCGCGTTCCGGCACCGCACCGGCCGATGGCAGGCCTGTGAAGAACGATCGGTAAATCTGTTCAAAACACAGTTTTGCATATCTCCGGGGAACATATTGTATAAAATACATTTTCGGAAATAAATGATTAAATTCCGGTTTTTAATTATTTTTTTTCTATTCTCTCTTGACATCGGCGGATGTTTCGAGTATAATATTGAACGAAGAACAAAAAGGCGAAATCAGAGATCATGCCCAGAAAAAGCAAAAAAATCAATATCAGGCTGGTGGCCGAGGAAGCCGGTGTTTCGCTGGCGTCGGTCTCCCGGGTGCTGAACAACCATCCCGATGTCAGCGAAGCTTTGCGCCGACAGGTCATGGCCGTTGTCGAAAAAAATAATTTCACGCCGGATAAGTCGGTTGAGCGGCTTCTGCGGATCAGCGTGATCGTCGGCGTCGGGGATATCACCGACTATATCGCCACGATCCTGACCGGCATGGGGCTGGCGGCGAATGCCGAGGGAATTGAACTGTCGATTCAGCGTTATACCGGCCGTCTGCCGTTGCTGCGGGTTTGCCGCATCTGGCGCTGTAATGCCGTGGCGGTGATCAGCGGAGCGGCGTGGCTTGACGAAATTTCAACGCTGGCAGCGGCCGGAATCCCCTGCATGCTGGTCGGAACTCCTCTGGAGGGAGAGCTGATCGGTTATTTCTGCACGGATTCCTACCATGCGATGTTGCAGATGCTGAAATATGTGCACTCTCTGGGACATCGTCGGATTGCTTATCTCTGTGCGGAACCTCCCAATCAGAGTTATCAGGAGCGGGTGCGCGCTTATCGCGAATTCATGGCGGCGATCGGTGAATCCGCCGACCGCTTTCTGGTTCCGCCCTGTCCGATCGGACATATCGACGGAATCGGACGTGACAAGGAGGCGGGATACCAGCAGACTGTGCAGTTCCTGAAAGGGCAGGGAAGGGCCACCGCGTTTGTCTGTGCCAATGACGAGATCGCTTTCGGATGTTACAAGGCCTGTTTCGACAATGGCCTGCGCATCCCGGAGGATATTTCTGTTGCTGGATGTGACGATCAGTCTTTCGCCAAATATCTGTCCCCCGGTTTGACCACGATCCGGTTGCCGCTCATCAGCCGGGGTAAACGGGCCATTCATTGCCTGAGTGATTATCTGCGTGGGAAACAATCGGGGCTGCCCCGTGAATATCTGCTTCCGGAGTTGGTGATCCGGAGTTCGGTGGCTGCGCCGCCGGATGCCTGACGGTTTATTGTTTCCCGATAATGATGCAGGGAGTTGAAATGAAAACGATATTGCCATGAATGATAATGATTTAATTTATTTTGTGTTGAATTCTAAAAAAAGAAAGGGGGTGTTTGCTTTGAAAGTGAGAAGTTTCATAGAAAAAAACGAGAGAAGCTGTAACAATAACTTGATAAAACCTGACATAGAAGGAAGTAAAAAATGAGTGTACATGCAAAATCGAGAATGCAGATCAGCTTACTATTCACATTGATTGAATTGCTTGTTGTAATTGCAATTATCGCGATATTGGCAGCCATGTTGCTGCCTGCACTGAACAAGGCTCGCGAAAAAGCACGGGCGACTTCCTGTGTCAGCAATTTGAAACAGGTCATTTCCGGCGCGTTGATGTATGGGAACGATAATGGGGATTTTATTCCAACCAGTGTTTTGACTGAAAATGGAATGTGGTGCAATTGGCTTTGTAACGGTGATGCGCCGGGAGGTCCCTGGAATAACGACTGGTGGTTGACCAAAGGGCATGGAAGTTATATTGGTTGGAATGTAGTCAGATGTCCTGGTTCGACCAAACTCAATAATGACCTTGAGCAAAATGTTTACGGGGCCGTTGACTGGAGCGATTCTAATGTGCCTGACGAAGTAATGGCACGTATGGGGCGGTTCGCTTGCCGGATAGGGATTGCCACACAGGGGGAATTTGCCTCCTTGACCAAAATGAAGTCAGTATCGGCATTGCCGCTTTATGCGGATACTCGTCTGCTGGATTCTCCTGGTGATCAGAAAAGGGCTTACCGATTCCGTTTTCATAACTATTGGAGTTGGCAGGCTGGACTTTTTTATGAAGCCCATCAGGGCCGGGGGAACCTTGCTTTTGCCGATGGGCATGTGAAGGCTATGTCGGGTAAAGACTTGCAGTCGTCGCCAATTGAAGCTTCTCAATGGTTTAATAGCAATGGAGCACGGGAAGTGCATTGATTGCTCCGGTACAAAAAATAACGAGGAAAGAATGATGAAATTTTCTTCATGTGCCGCCGCTTTGCTGCTGGCGGCGGGGCTGGCCGCGGCTGACAGGCAGCTTTTCAGCATCGCCCGGGGCGGCGCCGTTTTCGCCCCGTTCAACAAGACCGACAAGGTGAAAGTGGCCGGCGACAGGGTCGCACTTGAACTGCCGCCGAAAGGCGGTCGCTGGCAGGGGACGATCGTCACTCCGAAGAAAGGCGAAAAGTATTTCGACCTTTCCAAAGGTGCGATTCTGGCTGTGGATGTCAGGAATAACAATAAATATCCGATGCAGCTCCGGATGGAGATCGTCAACCTGAAGGAGGGGAAGAACTCGAACGCCTTCGCCCATATCGCTTATTCTTCGATCGCGCTGCTTCCCGGTGAAAAAGCGCCGCTGCGCGTCCGCTACGGCCGCGCCGTCAAAGAGAGTTCGGCATGGGCGCCCGAGGGGATGCAGCGTCTGCCTGACGGTTTCGTCAAGGGCGATCACAAGATCGTGCCGGACCGGGTCGCCCAGCTCCGCATCTGGACGAGCAATCCCGACGCCGACAGGCCGATGCGCTTTGAACTCTCCAACTTCCGCGTGGAAGAACCGGTGAAACCGCTTCCCGAAGCGTTGAGGAGCAAGGAGGCCTTCTATCCCTTCATCGACCGGTTCGGCCAGTACAAACATGCCGACTGGCCCGGCAAAGTGACCGATGTCGCCCAGCTCGGAGAGCGCAAGCTGGCGGAGGACCGCGAACTGGCCGCCAATCCCGCCGTTCCCGGCCGGAACCGTTTCGGCGGCTGGGCGGACGGGCCGACCTTCGGGGAGAAGAAAGGCGGCTGGGGCACGGTCAAGTACAAGGGGAAATGGTTCCTGACCGACCCGGAGGGCAAACTCTTCTGGTCGCTCGGCGTCAACTCGATCCAGCTGGTCGAAGACCCGACCGGCATCTCCTTCCGCGAGAATTACTTCGAGGAACTTCCCCCGAACGAAGGGGCGAAAAAACAGTTCTATACCCGCAAAGCCTTTCCCCGCTTCGGCTTCTATAAAGGCAAGGGCGGCAACCGGGACACCAATATTCTGCAGTTCTATTTCATGCTCCACAACGTCAGCCTGAAATACGGCGACAATTACGCGCGGAAATATCTCGACCGTTCACAGGAACGTCTTCGCAGCTGGGGCTTCAACACCAACGGCAACTGGCTCGATCCGGAAATTCTGAACCGCCCCCACCTGCCTTACATCACCTGCATTACGTTCAAGAAGTTCTATCAGGTGATCGAAGGCTGCAAACAGATCGGATGGCAGAAGTTCCCGGATGTTTTCAATCCGGATTTCGCCGCCGGCATCGCCGAGGCTCTGCGCGGTCATCACAGGAATACCGTTACCGATGAAAACTGCATCGGCTACTTCGTGGATAACGAACTTTCCTGGGGGAAAACCGACACTTTTCTCGCGGAAGGCGCGCTGCGCTCCCCGGCCTCCCAGCCGGCGAAAATCGCAATGACCGAATATTACAGAAATAAATATGGCAACGATATTGCCGCGCTCAACAAGGTCTGGGGCACCGGATATGCCGGCTTCAACGCGTTTCTGAACAGTACCGCGATGCCCGCCGAACCCGAAAAGGCGCGGGCGGATCTGGAGGAGTTCAACGACGTCATCGTCAACCGCTATTTCCGTACCTGCAAAGAGGTCATCAACCGCGAAGCCCCCGGCAAACTCTACTTCGGCTGCCGCTTCAACGACCGCAACGAAAAGGTGATCGCCACTTCCGCGAAGTATCTCGACGGATGCTCGTTCAACCTCTACCGCCCGGAGATCAGCGCCTGGCGCCTGCCGGCCGGAGTCGATATGCCGGTGATCGTCGGCGAGTGGCACTACGGCACCGCCGCCAACGGTCCGGCGCATCCGGGATTGCAGCCTGCCGCGAACCAGGCGGAGCGCGCCCGCGGCTTTGACCGCTATGTCCGCAGCGCCCTGTGGAATCCGCAGATCGCCGGTGTGCATTACTTCAAGTACACCGACCAGATGGCGACCGGGCGGCCGGCGGACGATGAGAACATCCAGTGCGGCTTCGTCGACGTGACCGATACGCCTTACCGGGAAATGGTCGACGCCGCGCGCAAAGTCAGCGCCGACATGTACCGTTACCGGCTTGCCGAAGGCCCCGGAAAATAGTTCCGGTCAGCGGCCGGAGATGAGGTACAGCGCGTTATGCACGGGACGCTCGCCCGCGTGATCGAATTTCCTGTTGTCGCTCGGGTGGTTGACCACTCCGTGCCGCTTGGTCCACATCGTGCTGGAGCCGCCGCCGTCGAGGTTGACCGCGTCGGTGCAGCCGAGGTTCTTCAGCAGCGTGGCGAGTTCGGCGAAGGTGACTCCCGCGCTCTCTCTGGCCCGGCCGTCGATGACCACCAAAAGCAGGGTGTTTCCGGCCAGCCCCGCCGCGGTGCGCGGATGGCGCGCCTTGTCATCGCCGAGCGGCGGCACCTTGCCGTCTTTCAGCAGCAGCCGGTTGCCGTAGACCGCCGAACGGCATCGTTCCGGTGCAAAGTCCGCGGGGCCGACAATCGCGGGCCTGCCGGTTTGATCGAGGACGAAATAGGCCCGCTCCGGGTCGCCGCCGAGGTCGGGATTGAGCACTTTGCCGTCGATCTTCAAGTAGCGCACGCCCATCGGATTGCCTTTCATCGCGAAGAATCCGGCGTTGACCGCGGCCAGCGCGTCGAGTCTTCTGCCGAAACGGCTGACGGTCTCATAGTTGCCGCCGTCGCACTCCGCAAGCCCGAGCCGGAGGCCCGGCGTGGAGAGGTCTGCCCGGAGAACCGAAATAAACTGCGGTTTTCCGAATACCAGGACGCGGTCGAAAGTGGTCAGTCGGACTCCCGGCGCGAGCTGTTCCGTGCGGCTTTCGGCCTTTTGAATCCACGCCGGAGCCTCCGGCGTCCTGGCTGCCGCCGCTGACAGCAGGGCGGTCGCGGCGAACAGCGCCGCAAACATTTTCTGAATCATGTTTGAATCTCCTTGTAATAAAAAAGGCGCCTCACTGAGGCGCCGGTTGGTTATTCGATCAGCAGTGCCGCGTCGTGCGGCGGCAGCGTGAGAGGGCCGGATATTCGTCCGAGGCCGATCAGCACCTCCTCGGCGGAGGCGCCGAGCCCTCCCTCCGAAAGCTCGAAGGTCATCTCCTGATCGGTGTCGTTGACGAAGGCGGCCGCCTTCCTGCCGTCTACGGTTCCGGTGAAAACCTGCGGCCAGCGGAACGGCTCCCAGCGGGCCGGAGCCGCGTCGCGGAGCCGGAGGCTCGCGGCCAGCTCCAGCAGCCGGTAACGTTCGGGAGCGATGGTGCCGAGGTGGTCGCTGGTGATCGACACGCCGGTGAGAATCGCGGCGAGGGTCGAAATGCGCGCTTCGCCGAGGGTGTAAAAGGCGTTGTCCTGCCGCGCCATCACCGTGTCGGGATCGGCGCGGAACCAGCGGTCGAACATCCACCAGTTCATGATCGTGCCGTGCCACGCATTCCGGATGCCGGGGAGTCCGGGGGAGTTGTCGCAGTTCAGCGGGCGCGGGTCCTGGCTGATCCAGTAGCGCGAAGTGTCGCAGCTGACCCGGCAGGCGTCGACGTAGCCGAGACAGGCCATGAACGGCGGGCAGCAGCCGAGAATGAACGCATCGGGCACCGCTTCGCGGATCGTTTTCAACGCGAGCCGGAACGCGCTGACCGCGGTGGCGCCGGCGTCCTGCCGCCGCCCTTCCGGCAGGCCGTAGCCGAGCCCGTCCAGCTTGAAGTAGCGGAAGCCCCAGCTGCGGAAGGTTTTGAATACATGGGTCAGGTGGTCGCGGACCGCCTGCTGCGTCGCGTCAAGGCAGGCCCAGTGGTTGTCCGGGGCGGGGGACCAGCCCGCGAACACCAGCGGTTCTCCCTTTTCATTGCACACAAACCACTCCGGGTGCTCCCGGAAAGTGCGGCTGGCGGTCGACGCGAGCATCGGCATCAGCCAGATTCCCGGGGTCATCCCTTTGGAAGCGGCGTCGGCGGCGATTTGGGCCAGCGGCGTCGGCCACGAGGCGTCCTGGTCCAGCCAGTCGCCCTGAAAGGTCTGGTAGCCGTCGTCGATCTGGGCGATCCCGCTGGAATAGGGCGAACCGCTCCGGACCGCGAGGGCTTCGAGGTTGTCGAGGAAATCCCGTTCGGTCACGTCCGCGTAGTAGTAGTACCATGAACAGTAACCTGCGAGGTTGGTTTCGGCGGAGACGGGCTTCACGCCCATCCGGCGCGCGGACTCCTCCGCGTAGAATTTCAGCAGTTCACGCCAGTCGCTGCCGGATTTGACCAGCAGCTCTTCGGGTTTTTCGCCGGGCTTCACGGAAGGCTGCGCGACCGCGATCGAGTGGAGCCGCCCGCTGCGGCGGCGGACCGTGAAGTAGGTCTGGGAGCGGTGGGCGGTCAAAGCTCCCACCAGCAGATAATCGGAGGTGCCCGCATCGCCGACCACCACCACGTCGTGACTCGGCAGGTCGGCGTCGAAGCTGTCCGCCGAATGAACCGACGAGCCCGGCAGCACCGGCGTCATATTGTTGGTGCTGCGGTAGATGAAGTTGGCTTCCGGCGGGAAATTGAGCGGAAGCGTAGCGCGATAGCACTCCGGTTCCGGCCGCCACTGCGGAATCTGGTCCATGTCGATGCTCCGTATTTTATTCCATATTGACTATATGATATGCGTATTGGATTAATATAGACCCTGCGCGGAAAGTTGCAAGCAGCGAATATTCAAATTCGGTTCGGATTTCCCGGCGGCGGAATCAGGTCGAGGATTGCGATTTCCGGCGGGCAGTTCAGCCGCAGCTTCAGGATGCTGTAGCCGAGGCCGGCGGTCACGAAAACGAGATTGCCGCGATCCCGGATCAGGCCGCGCAGATAGCGTTCCCCGAAGCGGGAGGGAACGGCGGGCGCTCCCAGCAGCGGCAGGTCGATCTGGCCGCCGTGGGTGTGTCCCGCCACCGCCAGCGCCGGCTTCTCCGGCATCGAATCGAAAACGTCGGGCGTATGGGTCATCACCAGAGAGGGCAGGGAGTCCGGCGGCAGCAGCGCGCCCCAGTCCGGTTGCCGCTGTTTCAGCCAGTCGGTGACGCCGACCAGATGGAACGGCTTGCCGTCGGCTTCGAGCCGGACGGAACGGTTTTCCAGAAGCCCGATCCCGTTGGCGGCCAGCGCGGCCTCTATTCGTCGCGGCTGCTGCCAGTGGTCATGGTTGCCGAGCACCGCGTAAACGCCGAGTCCCGCTTTGAGTTTTCCGAGCCGCACGGCGATTTCCTCCGGGGTTGCGGAGTGGGCCGGGAGGTGGCCGGCGACGAAATCGCCGGGCAGCAGGATCAGGTCGGGGGCTTCGGCGTTGGCGGCTTCGACGATCCGTTCAAGCCGCAGCAGGTCTTCCGGCGTCGGGCGGACATGGAAATCCGCCAGCACCGCGACCCGGAGCCGCGGTGCGCCGCTTCCCCAGCGCGGCGCGGTGATTTCGTGCCGGTGCACTTCAAACACATCGCAATTGCCGCGCATCAGCACGATCAGGGCGGTCGCCGCGGCGCTGCACATGAACAGCCACAGCAGCACAAGCCGGAAAACCAGCCGCCTGTGCCCGCCGAGCCATGTGATTGCACCGTCTGCTTTCATGGAAAAATCTGTTCGCCGGACTTTCTCCGGTGTAACGCGCCTTTACCGGCCCGGCTTTTTAAAACCTCCCGCCGGGCGGTTGCGGCCGGGACGGCGGGGTGCTTTTTCCCAGCAGCGGCGGGCCGGATCGGAGTTGATCGCGTTGCCCGAACGCCGTTTCTTCAGGACGCCGATCTGCTCGCGCCGTTCGGCGAGGCCGCGGTTCACCACGATTTCGCGGCCGTCGGGAGCTTTGCCGGTGTAGTACATCGCCGCGCCCATGGTCATCGGCAGCGGGATGTAATCCTGCACCTGCTGGAGGCTCCAATGGTGTTTTTCGAGGAAGTCGTCGACGGTTTTCATCTCCTTGCCGGAGCAGCCGGGGAAGTTCGAGATGAAAAGCGGGATCAGGTACTGCTCCTTGCCGCACTCCTTGCTGATCTTCTCGAAAAGCTCCATGAACTTGTAGAACTCCTCCGCCGAACTTTTGCGCATTAATTTGAGCACTTCGGGATTCAGGTGTTCGGGAGCAACCTTCAGGTGTCCCGACACGTGCTTGGAAATCAGCTCGCGCAGCAGTTCGGGCTGGCGCAGCGCGAGGTCGAGGCGGATGCCGGAGTTGATGTAGACGTGTTTGACCTTCGGGTGGGCGCTCATCCGGCGCAGCAGCCGCACGATCTCCAGCCCGGTGCAGGTGTAGTTCGGGCACGGCGCCGGGTAGAGGCAGCTGGAGCGTTTGCACCGTTTGCACCGCTCCAGATCATACCTGCTCTGGTAGATGTTGCCCGCCGCGCCGCCGACGTCGCTGACTGTCCCCTTGAAGAACGGCTGGTCGGCGATCGCGTCGAGTTCGCGCATGATCGAATCCTCGCTGCGGCTCATCACGTGCCGCCCCTGATGGACGACCAGCCCGCAGAAGGCGCAGCCGCCGGGGCAGCCCCGCACCGCCTGGATCGAATCCTTGATCGTCTCAAACGCCGGAATCCGGCCCTTGTATTTCGGATGGGGCATCCGCGCGTAGGGCAGTTCGTGGACCTTGTCGAGTTCTTCGGGGGTCAGCACCTCCGGCGGCGGTTCGATCACGACGATCCGGTCGCCGTAACGCTGGAACAGGCCGCGCCCGCCGAGATAGTTCATCTCCGCTTCGATCATCCTGGTCGAAGTCATCAGCGCATCTTTGTCGGCCAGCGTCTCCTCGTAGCTCGGCAATTCCAGATATTGATCCTTCGGGTCGAACGCTTCAGCGGCTTTTTTGCCGAGCAGCCGCGCGGTTCCGCGGATGCCGTCGAGCGGCAGCCCCTCCGCCCAGCGGCGGTAGACTTCGGGAGTGGGGCGTTCCCCCATGCCGTAGACGAGCACGTCGGCCTTGGAGTCGATCAGCACCGACGGGCGGATCTTATCCTGCCAGTAGTCGTAATGGGCGACCCGGCGGAAGCTCGCTTCCAGTCCGCCGAGCTGCACGTTGATGCCCGGAAACGCCTGCCGCACCAGCTGTGCGTAGACGGTCAGGGCGTGGGGCGGGCGTTTGCCGATTTCGCCGTTTTCGCTGAAACAGTCGTCTTTGCGGAGGCGGCGGCCGACGGTGTAGATGTTGACCATCGAATCCATATTGCCGCTGGTCACGCCGCAGCCGATCCGGGGACGGCCCATGATTTTCAGGGCTTCCGGGTCCTTCCAGTCCGGCTGGGCGATCAGGCCGACCCGGTAGCCGAGCGATTCGAGCAGCCGCCCGATGATCGCGACGCCGAAAGAGGGGTGGTCCACGTAGCAGTCGCCGGTGATCAGCAGGATATCCAGTTCATCGTAACCCGCCTGTTCCATCTCTTTGCGGCTGGTCGGCAGGAACAGCGGGCGCTTGGAGGGCGTCACGGCTCAATTGACCTTCATGATGCCCGCGTCCGGGATGCGGCCGGGGGCGGTGAACGGCCTGGAGCCGAGGTTGTTCAGGAAAATCGTCTGTTCGGCGCGTTCCGCCGGCGGGAAATTGCATTTCAGGATCAGCTTTTCCTGCGGGGTCAGGCCGACGAGACTGCCGTTCAGCAAAAAGAGCAGAGAGTATTTTTCACCCTTTTTCACCTCGCGGATTTCGCGGCGGCCGGAGTCGAAATCGCCGTTGCCGGCTTTGATCGCGATGCAGGGCGAGGTCACGCCGAAAGCGTCGATCGAATAGTCGTAATTGCTGAGCGTCCGCCCCGGGGCGAGCCGGACGACCAGCACCGCGTAGATCGGCTTTTCAAAGGTTTCCGGGTAGGCGAACTTGTCGAAATTGTTGATTTTGGGACGGACGGTCGAGAGCTCCGCCGCCAGCAGCTCGCCGCTGCGGAACGGAATGGTTTCGGCGGAAACGCTCAGCAGCACGGCGGCGGAAAACAGTGCGGCGAGGAAAAACTTTTTCATGATTCGGACAATCCTGTAGTATTTGGTCAATCTGACAATGTTCCGGGTGTTCTTGAAAAGAAATATAAATCCCGAACCCGTGAAATTCAAGCCCTTTTGCCGGATCGGAGTTTGATTTTCGGGGAAAAGCGGAGTATTTTATCTATTCCGCCCGCCTGGACGGAAACAACCCGCACAACGCCCGAATTTTTTGGAGAATGAAATATGGCCGTACCGGATCTGACTGTAAAACGCCTCGGGGAAGCGACGATCGATTCGCCGCTGTCCGGGGTGAAGTTTATTCCCGAGAACTCTTCCGTGATCTACGGAAAAGACGCCGACGAAGTGATCAGAGAGTACAACGAAAACGGCAGGCTCAGCGCTTTCGAACAGGCCGGGCCGCGCGAAAAGATCTACCATGATCCGGCGTGGACCCACGCGGCGATCCTGACCGCCGGCGGGCTCTGCCCCGGACTCAACGACGTGATCAAGGGGCTGACCCGCACGCTGATGGTCCGGTACAACGTGCCGATCGTGTTCGGCATCCGGTACGGCTATCAGGGGCTGATCCCGTCGTTCGGCTACGAGCCGATGCTGCTGACCCCGGATTCGGTGGACGGCATCCATGAGATCGGCGGCACCGTGCTCGGCAGCTCCCGCGGCCGTCAGGACGAGGTCACGATGGTTGAAACGCTCAAGCGCATGAACATCAAAATCCTGTTCTGCATCGGCGGCGACGGCACGCTGCGCTGCGCGCACGACATCGCAATGGAAGTCGAACGGCGCGGCCTCAACATCAGCGTGGTCTGCATCCCCAAGACCATCGACAACGACATCAACTTCATCGACAAGACCTTCGGCTTTGAAACGGCGGTCTATGCGACCAATTCGGTGATCTCCTCCGCCCACAACGAGGCGAAGGGCACGCCGCACGGCGTCGGCCTGATCCATGTGATGGGGCGCGATTCCGGCTTCATCGCCGCCTATGCGACGCTGGCCAACACCCATGTGAACTACTGTCTGGTGCCCGAGGATGCGTTCAGCCTGTACGAGGGCGAACACGCGCTGCTGCCGAGCCTGGAACGCCGGCTGCGCGAGCGCAAGCACGCGGTGATCATCGTCTCCGAAGGCGCGGGCCAGCACCTGTTCGAGGAGGAGTCCAGCCGCCGCGACAAGTCCGGCAATGTGCTGCACCATAATATCGGCGAATTTCTGCATGAGAAGATTGTCGCATGGGGCAAGGAAATCAATCTCGACCTCAGCGTCAAATATTTCGATCCGTCGTACCTGATCCGCAGTTTGCCGGCGCACGGCACCGACGCGGTGTTCTGCGAAATGCTCGCGCAGCACGCGGTGCACGCGGCGATGGCGGGCCGCACCGACGTGGTGATCGGCCACTGGAACGACCGCTTCACGCATGTGCCGATTCCGGTCGCGACCAGTTCCCGCAAGAAGATCGACATCAACTCCAGCCTGTGGGACAGCGTGAAATCGGTCACCTGGAAGTGCTACCGCTGAGTGCGCGGTGCGCCACGGAAAGAGGCGGCGGAGGTTTTTCCGCCGCTTTTTTATTGATCGAACTTGAAAACGGCCCGGCCCGGTTTATATTCTCTAGCTTTAAGAGCATGTTTTCGGTGTGCCCGGAGACGGACCGGTTCGGTGAACCGGAGCAATCCGCAGGTCGTCAGTGGCCGCTTCGGCATCGGGAACGCTTAAGTCAAGGAATGTATCACAATGGCAGAAGTAATTCTGGAACACGTCTGGAAGATCTATGACGGCAAAGTGGCCGCCGTCAAAGATGTGAACCTCGAAATCAGGGACCGCGAGTTCATGGTGCTGGTCGGCCCCTCCGGGTGCGGCAAATCCACCACGCTGCGCATGATCGCCGGGCTGGAGGAGATTTCAAAGGGCGAAGTGAAGATCGGCGACCGCGTCGTGAACAATGTGGCGCCGAAAGACCGCGATATCGCGATGGTGTTTCAGAACTACGCGCTGTATCCGCACATGTCGGTGTACGACAATATGGCGTTCGGGCTGAAGCTGCGCAATTTCTCCAAGGAGGATATCGATTACCGCGTGAAGGAGGCGGCCAAGATTCTCGGGCTTGAGGAGTACCTTGAGCGCCGTCCGAAACAGCTCTCCGGCGGCCAGCGCCAGCGCGTCGCCGTCGGCCGCGCGATTGTACGCAAGCCGAAGGCGTTTCTTTTCGACGAACCGCTGTCGAACCTCGACGCCAAGATGCGCGTGCAGATGCGCACCGAAATCTCCAAGCTCCACCAGCATCTTGAGAGCACGATGATCTACGTGACCCATGACCAGACCGAAGCGATGACCATGGGGGACCGGATCTGCGTGATGAAGGACGGCGTGGTGCAGCAGGTAGCGGCTCCGATCGACCTGTACGATCACCCGTGCAACAAATTCGTGGCGGGCTTCATCGGCACGCCGCCGATGAACTTCTTCGACGGCATGATCGTGCACAAGGACGGCAAGCTGATGTTCGTCGAGCCGGGCTTCCAGTTCGAGGTGCCGGCTGAGTGGAAAGAGAAGATCGCTCCCTATGCGGATAAGAAAATGACGTTCGGCGTCCGGCCGGAGGATATCGGCACCAAGCAGGCCGAGGAGGCGCCCGGCATGCCGCGCGTGACCGCCCGGGTGGAGGTGATCGAGCCGATGGGTTCGGAGACGTTCGTGTACCTGAACACCGGCGAGAACACCTTCATCGCCCGCGTCGATCCCCACCGGCAGGTCAAGGTCGGCGAGCAGGTCAGCTTTGCGGTGCTGCTGCCGAACGCCCATCTGTTCGACGGCGAGACGGAGCTGACGGTCATCTGATCGATGGAACCCGGTGCGGCGGTCCGTCGGGGCCGCCGCTTTTTGGTGCATGGTCCTGAAAACCTCATCCGGATGTATGGTGTGTGAGAATATGAACCGGCGGAGTTACAACAGAAACGGGTATTCGTTCGGCGCGGCGGAGTGCCGCGCGCGCTACCGATATTGTTTATGTTTTCCGGTCGTGCCGGACAGGTTGTTCTTTCTCCACCTCGGATGGCTCAGGCGGATACGATGCTGATCGTATCCGTCTTTCCTGTTTTGGTTTGTTTTTTCGTGGATTGAATTGAGTTCAGGTTTAATAGTTTCAGGTTTTTTATATGAGAGAGCTGCTCCATCGCGAATATCGCAATCGTCGGGCATTTCAGAATTATCTCGGCTTTTATGCCGGGTACAAGCTGCGCTTCCTGATGGTCTGGCTGATGTATGTGGTCAAGGCCGCACCGGCTTATGTGCTGCCGATCCTGACCGCGGAAGTCGTCAATATGATCACGGAAAGCGGATTGCCGCCGGAGGTGTTCTACCAACGGCTTTACTGGATCCTCGGTATCGGTTTTGTGGTGATTGTGCAGAACATCCCGACCCACATGTATTACGTGTGGCTGATGAGCGTGCCGTGCCGCACCGTCGAACGCAATCTGCGGTCGGCGCTCTGCACCCGGCTTCAGCATCTCTCGATTCCGTACCACACCTCGTCGAAGATGGGGTCGCTGCAGAACAAGGTCACGCGAGATGTGGAGAGCATCGAAAACATGACCCGCATGCTGCTCGACACCGTGCCGCACATCATCTGCACGCTGGCGGTGGCGGTGACGGTGACCGCGATCAAGGCGCCGCTGTTCATTGTGTTCTACGTGGCGGCGGTGCCGCTGGCGGTGGTGCTTTACGTCGCGATCCGCAAGCGCATGGCGCAGACCAACCGGGAGTTCCGCAAAAGCATCGAGGATATGTCCGGGCGGGTCACTGAAATGCTCCGGCTGATTCCGATCACCCGCGCCCACCACGTCGAAGACGTGGAGATCAGCCGGGTGGACCGGCGGCTGGAGGAGATCCGCAAGGCGGGGCTTCAGGTCGATTACGTGAACTCGATCTTCGGTTCGGTGAACTGGGTGATCCTGATGCTGTTCAACCTCTTCACGCTGGTGTTGATCGCGTTCCTGTACAAAAAGGGCATCCTGAAGATCGGCGTCGGCGACATCGGGCTGCTGGCGAACTATTTCGGCACCATCACCGGCACGGTGCTCGCGGCGATGAACTGCCTGCCCGCGATCACCAAGGGCATGGAGTCGGTCAAGTCGATCGGCGAGGTGCTGGAGTGTCCCGACATCGAGCTGAACGAGGGCAAGCCGGGAGTGACCGCGGTGACCGGCGATTTCGTATTCGATCATGTCAGTTTCCAGTATCCGGGCTGCGAGGCGCATGCGCTGGAGGATATCTGCCTGCATGTGCCCGCCGGCGAAACCATCGCGCTGGTGGGGCCGTCGGGGGCGGGGAAATCCACGATCGCCCATCTGGTGATCGGCTTCGTCCGGCCGACGGCGGGCAGGCTGCTGCTGGACGGACGCGATATGAACGAGCTGGATCTGCGCAGCTACCGCACCTTTATCTCGGTGGTCACGCAGGAGACGCTGCTCTTCGACGGCACGATCCGCGACAATATCTGTTACGGAGCCAACCCGACGGAGTTCGAGCTGATGGACGCGGTGCGCAACGCCGACCTGATGACGCTGATCGATTCGCTGCCGGAGGGGCTGAACACGCAGGTGCGCGAAAACGGCGCGCGTCTCTCCGGCGGCCAGAAGCAGCGCATCGCGATCGCCCGCGCGCTGCTGCGCGATCCGCGCGTATTGATTCTCGACGAAGCGACCAGTGCGCTGGACGTGGATTCCGAATCGCAGATCAAGGGGGCGCTCGACCGGCTGGTGAAGGGGCGTACCACCTTCATCGTCGCGCACCGCCTCTCCACCATTCGCGACGCCGACCGGATCGTGGTGATGAAGGACGGCAGGATCGCCGAGATCGGCACCCATCAGGAGCTGATGGCGAAGGGCGGCGTTTACGCCGAAATGGAGCACAAATTCAGCGCCGCCCAGTGATCCCTTCTGGATAGGATTATTGGAGTTCGGCCCGCCCGAACAGCTCCGATGATTTATCGTTTTCGATGCCGCGGCTGAATTCCATCAGCCGCAGACGTTTGCCGCCGTCGTTGTCGTTGACCAGAAGCGACAGCCGGAACCGGGTGCCGGGGCGGGCCGGAATACCGGTTTCCGCGAGCGGAACCGCGAACCGGTAGCGGGTGACGCCGCTGTCGCGGACCACCTCCGCCTGAATCGGCCAGCTTCCTTTCTGTGCGGTATCAGGGGCGCGGTGCCGCCAGACGACGGCGGGGCCGTTGGCGGAGCCGGAAACGGTCAGTTCGGTAACCTGTTTGCCGTCCTCCGGGGAGAGGGCGACCTGAATGGAGTCGTTCTTCCAGATCCGGTCTCCGTCGAAGGGCGTACAGTGTTCCTGATCGCGTACTTCGATGTCAAAGAGCAGGTTCTTCGCATCGTGGTTGATCCGGATGTTTGCCGACAGGTCGTCGGGGCCGCTCCAGCGAGGTGTGACCGGATCGAACGCAAGTTCGGTCAACTGCGCGGCGGAGTCGAGCCGCAGCGGATGAGGCGGCGTTCCGGCGGGCGGCACCGGCAGTGCGACGGCGATTTCCAGTTCGGCGGGTTGTTCGGTTTCTCCGAGCCGGAGCCGTGCCGGAATTTTCGCAACCGTACCCGGAAGCGCATCCGCCGGAATGGTCAGGGGCAGTTCCAGATCGGCGGAAGCGCCCGGCTCCAGGCGGCGTGCGAGCTTTCGGCCGTTGACGGCCAATTCCAAACGGGCGGCTTCCGACAGCGGATTGGTGAGGGTGAAGCGGTAGCGGCAGCTTCCGCCGGGGATTCCCGACCGGCGGCCGCGCGGCGTCAGCGGTTGGATTCCCGGTGATACGGCTCCGGGCGGAGCCGAGAGGTAGAAGGGCAGGGCGGAGCTGGTGAGCATCGCGATGCCGTTCCGGGGGCGGATGGTTTCGGAGGAACCGAAAATATCGGTCCGTACCACGTCGGCTCCGGAACGCAGCGCGAACAGGAAGTTCCCGGAATCCTGTCGGGGCCAGCAGACGAAGACTTCCCGCTCCTTGCCGGTGAAACGGAGCGTTTCAAGCCTCGGATCAAGCTCCGCTGCCGGAGCCGGTGCGAGGCCGGCGAGCCGGCGGATCAGTTCGTTGTAGGCGAGAAAGGAGGGCTTGGGCTGGTTGTCCACGGTGACGAGGCCGAAGGAGTCGTCGGCGTTCACGTATTTATCCCAGTAATCCTGCAGCATAAACCAGATGTAGAACTCCGAGCCGCGGCTTTTCGCGTAGGCGATCTTCTTGACCAGCACTGCCGCCTGTATGAAGAAAAGCTCAGGGGCGCTCTGGTAGGAGCGGCTGCCCGCTTCGGTGTTGGCGACCGGCTTGCCGGGGGCGAGTTTTTCGATTTCGGCCTGATACCGCTTGTAGGTTTCGATGTCGTCGTGGCAGTGGAAGGCGGCGACGTCGTAGAAGCCGGCGCATTCGCGGTAGACGCGCCGGGTGAAGCCCGGCTTGCCGTAGGGGTGGGTCACGACCATGCCGCCGGTGGTTACCTTGAGCTGAGGCGCGTATTGTTTCAGGATCGGATAGACCAGCTTCAGGCTGGCGATGTATTCGTCGGCGGTGCCGCCGAAGCCGCCGAGATCCGGTTCGTTGAGCCATTCGAAGTATCTGATCTGCGGATGGGCGGCGATGAACTTCGCGACGTCGGCGATATGCTCGGCCAGCATCTCCGGCAGGTCGGACATCCGGTTGCGGTGCCAGTTCGGGTCGTTCTTCTTTTTCGCGTCGGAGATGGTCCACGGCGGCACGTCGGCGGCATAGTCGAGCAGCAGCTCCAGTCCCGCGTCGAAGTGGGGCTGCCAGAGTTTCGCAAACGCTTCCAGCCCCGTTTGCGCGCCGTGTTCGTACTGGGCGGCGCCGCCCATGAAGATGCCGCGCAGCAGGTCGACGCCGAGCAGCTTCATCCATTCGACGTGAAGCCCGGCCTCATACGGAGCGGTGTGGAATTCCTGATCCTCGATGCCGAAATACATCGGGCCGTGGTTGAGCCGCCGTCCGTTGGGGCGGAACACGCCGAGCCATCCCTGGAAGGTGTTCCGCACACTGCCGTTGTCGGCGGCAAGCTCGATCCGGTAGGGGGCGATCCGGGAGAAGCCGTCGAGATCGAACCGGATCATTTGCACACTCGCCGCGCCGATTTCGGCGGAAGCCCGCTGCCGGCGCAGCAGCTCGCCTTCCGGTGAAAAGACGCGCAGCTCGAAACGGCACTCCACCGGCCGTGCGAGCGCGTTCCGGACCCGGAAGCCGAGCCGGACCCGTTCGCCCGGCGCATGGGCGAGCTGCCGGTATTCGGAGCGGATTTCAAGCTGCTTGCGCGGATTGGAGACATCCGCGAGATAGGCGATATCGTCGAGCCGGACCACGCCGTTTCCCGGTTCCCGGAGCCGGAATTGCAGGCTGCGCATCGCGACCGGGAAAGCCAGCCGGTCGAACTCCGGGACGGTGGTGCGGTCGAACGGCAGCGTGTAGTTTTTCCAGCCGGAGCCGCTGACGGCGAGCTCAGCCGTGCGGAACCGCTTTCCCGCCTTGTCCTCGAATTCAAACGAAAGCGCGCCGTCGCGGCCCGCCGGATCGGCGGCGAAGGTGATTGCGGCGGGACGGCTCCAGGTCTGGTAAACCGCGTTTTTGATGAAAGTTGCCACGCCGTTCTTTTCACGAAATGCGAATCGCAGTTCGCCGCAGAAACCGTCGTCGCGTTCGGGAGCCGGCACCGAACCGAAACTGAAATAGACCGGCCGGGTCGCGGCGGGAGCGTGGCCCCGGCGGGGGCCGCCGAGCCAGCTGGAGATGTCGGAGAAATCGTCCAGCATCAGCCGCCCCTGTTTCTCCGGGGCGGCGGAAAAGCAGTCGTCGCGCCGCAGCGGCGCGGTGTCCACCCGGTCGCGGTAAGACGGGTGTTCCGCCGGGCCGAGAACTTTCGCCGGTTTCCAGTGGGAAAAATCGCCTCCGGGCAGGTTCCAGCCGGAGGGATTCCGCGATTGCCAGAGTTCTTCGCCCGGCACGCGCAGCGATTCGCGGTCGAAGGCCAGAAACGACGGCCCGGAGTCGACCGTGACGGTCCTGCCCGATTTCAATACGATTTCCCCTTTGCAGATGAAGCCCGCGCCGTGTTCGCCCGGCCATGCGGTGACGGCGAATACGTTTTCCCCTTTGGTGAAAGCCTTGCCGAGGTCGTAGCGCTGCACTTTCAGCACGGCCAGATTAAGCCACGGCGTATCGGTTCCCCGGAACGGCAGTTTGCCGTTGACGTAGAGCAGGGCGCGCCCGTCGCAGGCGATGTGAAACACGGCGGAACGGACCTCTTCATCAAGTGTGACGGTCTTGCGGAAAGCGGCGGAGCGGCTCCGGTCCGGCAGCCAGATCCAGCTCGGAGCGGCCGGAAGCGCGGAAACGGCGAACAGCAGAAGCGAAAACGAAAAAAGTTTCATCATGGATTGAGTTTCCCGAAAATATTGTTGGTGTTCGCCCGCAGGTCGGCATAGCGCACGGTGGCGGCGTGCCCGTCGAAAAAACCGATGCCGGCGGTTCCGTTGTGGCGGGGGGAGGGGCTGTAATAGCTTTCGGCGCTGACGTAAATCCAGATGGCCGGATGTTCCTCGCCGGGGGAGAGGTATTCCCGGGCGTCGGCCAGCAGCAGCGTGGCGGAGGGGCGCCGCACGCCGCCGCGTTTCACATGCAGGTCGAAAAAAATCTTTTCATACGAATCGCGCTGACCGGCGCTCCAACTGATCGGCACGCCGTAATCCCCCGAATTGGTCTGCACTTCGGCGGGGCAGCGGAAGATCGTCGGCCGGGCGCGGGAGGTCTTGGCGTAGCTGCGGTCAACCCATTGCGGTTCCGGTGCGTACTTGCCGTCGGTGAGGCGGTTGATCCAGTACCTGCCCGTGCCGTCGCCGTCGCGGAACAGCGGGAAGTAGTCTCCGTTGTCGTCGGCATAAAAGTTCAGCGCCGAAACGATCTGCCGGATGTTGCCGATGCAGTTGATGGTCCGGGCGCGGTCCCGGGCGCGGTTCAGCGCGGGCAGCAGCATGGAGGCGAGAATGGCGATGATGGCTATTACGACGAGCAGCTCGATCAGAGTGAAATATGGTTCTTTCCGGAATCGGTTGCGGTTCGGGATGAAATGAGGTTTCATTCTTCTTCTCCTTCAGTTCTGTGTGGTAAATTCAGGATGGATGCGCGTTTGACCAGAATCGGGGGAACCAGTTTGCGGATATGCCCGTCGCGGCCCGCGAGCAACTCGTCGGTGACGGCGGCGAGGTGGATGCCGATGGCTTCCGCCGGGTATTTCACCGTGGTCAGCGCCGGAAGCATGAACTGCGTGTAGAACTGGTCGTCGAACCCCGCGATGCTGACGTCGGCCGGAACCCGTTTCCCGGCGGCGAACACGGCGGCGCAGAGTTCGGCGGCGATCGCGTCGCAGCCGCCGATCAGCGCGGAATGTCCCGCTTTCACCATCGGTTCGACCAATTTGCGCCGGAATCTGGCGTCGCTGAATTTCAACGCGGAAATCCGGGTCAGGTGCAGCGCCGCTCCGGCCGCGTCGAACACTTCCGCGCAGCCGTCGAGCCGCTGCCGGAAATCGCTGCCGGGGTCGCGGTCGTCAAAGGTGATCCCGCCGATGGAGCGGTGGCCGCATTCGAGCAGATGCTCGGCGATCAGGCGTCCGGCCAGCCGGTTGTCCGGCGCGATGTAGTCGCAGTCGCCGGCCGTCGCGTTGAGCAGGACCAGGCGTCCGATCCGCTGCGCCAGTCTGCGGCGGACCGCGGCTTCCGGTACGGCGAACAGGATCGCCATGTCAGCGCGCAGGCTGCGGAAATCCTCCGAGGCGAGCTGGTCGATGAAAACGACGGAAATGCGCACCTTTTCCGAGCAGTATTTGCAGAACACCGTGAAAATCGCCTGCACGACCGGGTTTGAAATCTGGTCGGGAGGCAGGATCAGCGCCGCCGAAAGTTCGGCCTGTGCCGCCGGGGCGGCTCTCAGGATCGCCGGGGCGTCGGCGGTGACGACCGCGCCGGAGCGGGGCCGACGCCGGATCGCTCCCGCCGCTTCAAGCTCCTCAAGCGTCAGCCTTACGGTGTTGCGGCTGATGCGGTATTTTTCGCTGAGGTCGCGTTCGCTCGGCAGCTTCGAGCCGGCCGGATAGAAGCCGGAGAGGATTTCATACGCCAGCGTCTTGTGCAGGCTTCCCGTTTTGTCGAAAACCGGATTCATGACGAATTGTTCCTTTGTTTTATCTGGTACTATAATTATACCAGATTGAAAGCGAAATGTCAAGCCCGGATCGATATTTTCAGCGAAAATTACTTGAGAAAGGAGAAGAAAAGGCCGAAGGAGGTTCTACTCTTCAGCGGTCTCCCACATGCAGTTCCAGATGGTTTTGAGCAGTGTGAAGAGTTCGCGGCTCTCGATGCTCATCGAATAGTTCTCCTTGAGCGCGGACATCACCGCGACGGTGTCGTCGAACAGATAAAGCGAAGCCACGTCCTCAAAGATATTGCGGGGCAGGTAGCGGACCTGCCGCAGGTTCTGTTCTCCGGGGCGCATGTAGTCCCAGTCCACCTCGCGGGAGCGGACCCGGATCGCGTAGGAGCGGATGCCGCGCCGCACCCGCTCTTTGACGTACTCCTCATGGTCGCGCGGTGTGCAGAACTGGAACATCTCCTGCACCGAACCGAAGTAAAAATACTCCCCGGACTTCACATTCAGCAGCTGCCGGTTGATCGCGCGGTAGGCCTCCTCGCCCTGATAGAAGCGCACTCTGGGACGGTGCGCCTGCTGGTCGTACAGCGCCTTGAGATCGGGGAGCACCGCGTCGAGCGCCTGACGGCGGCGGTTCTCCTCCTCGAGCAGGTTTTCGGGGTCTTCGGCGGTGAAGAGCTTGCGTCCGCCGGAGAAGCTCTCCGCGACCAGCCGCCGTTCCTTGAGCACGTCGAGCACGTCGTAGACGGTCGGGTGCTTGTAGCGGGTCGCCTTGGCGATTTCGATCGCGGAGGCGGTGCCGAGCTGCAGCAGCGCGATGTAGACGTTGGCCTGCCTGCCGTTCAGCCCGAGTCGGGTCAGTTGTTCCAGGCAACTCATCGTCAGCTGATCGAGAGCTTGTAGACGTCGCGGGTGAACTCCGCCGCCAGCGCGCGCGCCAGCTCCCGGCCGAGCTTCTCGGAACGGCTCCGCTCGCCGCCGAGGTAGACGACGATGAAGTCGAGCATGTCCGGCACCGCCAGATAGAGCGGCAGCGGTTCCGGCGTTTTCAGGCTGGCTTCGATCGCGGCGCGGGCCTTTTCCAGCATGGCGCTCATCCGGTAGAGCAGCGGCCCGATCTCCAGCTCGGTGACCGGGGCGGTCAAAGCGAATTTCTCTGCGAACCGGTTCATGATGAAGAAGAAGCGGATGCAGGGAAACAGCGTGGAAATCCCGTTGACCCGGATCACTCCGGCATCGACCAGTTCGCGCACCTCCGGCGGCAGCAGCGCGGTGATCTCCGACTGGCTGACCGTGTGGGCGGCGGCGGCTTCCATGACCTCCGCGGGCGGCTGTTCGGATTCGGCGAGCCGCTCGTAGTACCGGGCCAGCTCCAGCAGCAGATGCGGGCTGGCGCTTCTGATGTTCAGCTGCCGGGTTGCATTGCAGACCTGATCGACCACCCGCTGGAAGCGTTCCGGCGGGCAGGCGAGGAATTTATGCAGCAGATCGGTGACCGGGCCGGGCTCGGCGTCGATGGTAACCGTGGTTTCGCCGCCGTTGCGCCGGAAGAGCGCCGCGACGTCGGGGAAGCCGGTTTCCTCAAGCATCCGCACCACGGCGGCGCCCAGCTCGCCGCGGCCGAACACGGAATCCGGGCGCGGGCTGTTGAGCAGCGTGTATTCGACCGCCAGTGCGATATCCTCCGCCATATAGCTGGATTCGCGCAGGCCCGCCGCCAGAAAACAGTTGATCAGTCTGGTCTGCAGTCCGACCGGATCGAATACGGTCCGGCTGCCGTCGAACTCCTGAATCAGAATTGCCCGTTCCGCCAATTTTACCATAAGGTTCCCCGCATGATCATACATTATTATTATAATTTAGCGCCGGAACCGCCGATATCAAACCCGGCGCGGAAAAAAATCGGGCGCAGCCGTGGAAAAACAGCCGGAGAGCGGCTATATTCCGTACTCCGGCGCCGTGACGCGTTCCCGCCGCCGATTTTTTCGGAAATTTCACGGGGAAGCCGCTGGCATTTTCTGAAAAGTGTGATATTTTAATGAAATCTTGTGGAATCCTGAACGCGGTACCCGATCATCACTGCCGGATGGAGGAACGGGAATTTTCACGGTTCGTCCGTATGGGGTGATGTGCGAAACACTTCGTATCCGGGCGGCAGCGTAGGAAAACAATCATTTATTACGGGCATTTACAAGTTATGAAAACTTATCTGGCAAAAACCGGCGAAATCCAGCGGGAATACCTGCTGTTCGATGCGTCGGAAGCTCCGGTTGGCCGTCTCGCCGTCCGCATCGCGAATGCGCTGCGCGGCAAGGATAAGCCGACTTATACTCCGCACGTCGATACCGGCGCGTTCGTCATCGTCATCAATGCTGAGAAGTCCGTCTTCACCGGCCGCAAGGGCGAGGAGAAGGTCTACGTGGACTACACCGGGTACCGCAGCGGCCGTAAAGAGCGCACCGCCAAGGAACTGCGTTCCAGCAACCCCGAGCGTTTCATCAAGGACGCGGTCTGGGGCATGATGCCGCACGGCCGTCTCGGCCGCGCTCAGTTCAGCAAGCTCAAGGTTTACGCCGGCGCGGAACATCCGCACACCGCGCAGCAGCCGACTAAAGTTACTGTGGAGTAATGGATCGCTATGGTTAAGAAGACTGATGAAATTTGGGCCACTGGTCGGCGTAAGTGCGCGGTGGCGCGTGTCCGGATCAAAGCCGGCACCGGCAAAGTCGTCGTGAACGACAAGGAAATGAACGAATACTTCAACAGTGAAGCGCTTTGCGGTTATGTCGCGCAGGTCCTGAAGGCCAGCGATTCCGAAGGCAAAGTCGATATCGTCGCCAGCATCGTCGGCGGCGGCATGGCCGGTCAGGCCGGTGCGCTCCGTCACGGTGTCGCCCGCGCGCTGGTGAAGATGGATGAAACGCTCCGTCCCGCCCTGAAGGCGGCCGGCATGATGACCCGCGACGCCCGCGTCAAGGAACGCAAAAAGCCCGGTCAGCCGGGAGCACGCCGCCGGTTCCAGTTCTCGAAGCGCTGACGCTTCGCCGAACTGCGGCAATATCGAAAAAGAGCAGTCGTTGCGGCTGCTCTTTTTTGTGTTTTCTGCGGAGCAGGCAGTGGTATTTGCTGCGTGAAGACAGTATAATAGGGTGAATGGAAAGGAGGCAGCAGATGTTGGCCCGGATCATGAGATTGGCGGAGCGGTTCTGCGGGGCGATCCTGCGGGGATTCCGGCGCAACCGGATTGCGTGGAGCGCACTGATTGCGGTATCGGCTGTTGCGGCGGTTCCGGTGGTGCTGCACCGATGTCACGCAAATGCGCGGCTTCTTGAAGTTGAAAATTCTCCCTGCGGGGCCTACCGGGTTGAAATCTATGCGCTTCCTTTGCAGGCCGGGACACCGTCCGGCGGCGAATCCTCCAGACTGGTTGTGCTGCGCAACCGGCATGGCGAAATGCTCGCCTCGGGTTGCGGTGCCGTGCAGGGGCTCCGGTGGCGGGAGGACCGGCTGGAAGTTGAGGGCGTGGCGACATGGCGGCTGCCGCCGGTTTCGCTCTCGATTCAGGACGGGATGAAGGAGACCGACCGCTGGGACTGGTCCAACAAGAGCGCGGGGTTCATCTGGCTGCAATTCTGGAATCTGTTGAGCGGATTGCTGAAACCGGCGGCTCTGATCGTGGTCTGGGGAAGCGGCTGCTTCCGGCGCAGGTTTCTGTGGACGCTGTTCGCATTGGCGGAGTTTTCTTCGGCGTGCGGCGTGATGACGGAGCAGAATCTTTATCATTATGAAGATTGGGGCTACCGCCTTCCGTTCGGGGCGCTGGCGGTTCTGGCCGCATGGGGCTGGTGGAAATGGCGCTCCGTCGCGGGGGAATGCGTTTGTCCCGGCGGAGCGCGGCCGGATCAGCTTTGAAAGAGGGCGCGGGCGGTGAAACTCAGCGCGCCTTCGTCATTCCGTCCCTGCACGAACAGCCGGTTCCCGTCGACCGCCCCGGCGATATGCAGCGAGGCCGGGGCGCGGACGGCGGAGAGAAAGGCCAGCTCGACGGTCCGGAAGCAGGGTTCCTTACCGGTTTTCCACATCACGTAATCCTGCACCAGCCCTGCGTATTCGGCGTTGTTCAGATGGCCGTTGACATCCTCCATCGAGAAGCGGACCGGCACCGAAAATTCCTCGGCAAGCGCATCGTCCCCCGGCAGTTTTTCGTCCAGCCGGAAATGGACCGGCAGGGCCGAGTTATCGGGGAGAGGGCAGGGGAGCTGATCCGGGCGCAGCGGTCGCAATTTGGCCGCCGACAGCAGCAGCCACGCGCTGGAGGCGCGGGCGATCACTTCGCCGCTTTTGTCGAAAACCTGAAATTCCCGGGTGAAGAACAACCGGTTCACGCCGCTCGGATAGGTTTCGACGGTCAGTTCTTCTCCGATCTGCGGCGAACGGCGGATTTCCAGCTTCAGGCGTGAGAGCACCCAGAGCTGGCCGCGTTCGGTCAGGGCGTTCAGCCCGACGCCGAGCCGGGCGGCATGGTTGGCTGCGGCCTCCTGCAGAAAGTCGAACCAGCTCAACAGTTTCAACCGGCCGTTGCGGTCCGCTTCGCGGTGCCGTACCCGGATATTTTCCCGATAAATGCGATATTCCATTGATTCCTCCACTTCCGGAACTCCGATTCCCTTGTGTAATATAGCCGGTTTTCGGCGGCTGTAAAGCGCGGAGCCTGCGGAAAGGGCGGATTACGGGAGTTTTTCGCCGGCAAGCGTCGCCGCCAGCGGGCGGAGTTCATGTTCCCCGGCCGCTGGAGCGGAGAGGACGAATTCATCGGAAAAGGCGAAAGCGGTTTCCCCGGCGAACCGCACGGAGCGGTTTCGGCGGATATCGGTGATTTCGGCGGTGAACTTCTGCTTGTCCCCGGCGACTTCCGGCCACTGGGCGGCGGCGGGAATGCCGTGCTCCCAGATCAGATGGATGCGGCGGGTTTCAGGAGCCGCGCCAGCAGCAGCCGACCGGCGGCGGAGGTGTACAGATCGTCCAGAAACGGTGGGAAGCCGCCGGTTGTTTCCGTGCCGTTCCCGTCGAACGCCAGCAGGACGGTGCGCCCGGAATTCAGCTGCATCGAAATCTGCACCGGCAGTTGATGGCCGAGGGCGTACTCCCGCAGCGGAGCAACCCACTTTTTCTGTTCCTCATTCCGGTATCGCCCGCCGCAGAGAAGATAACCCGCCGACGGGCCGAGGGTGTAGCCGCCCCGCTTGGAACTCTGTTCGGCGAATCCGGTCAGAACCAGATCCTCAAGCAGCTTCCGGGCGGTGGACGGGTTGATGCCGACCGCTTCCGACAGCGAGGAAGGCGTTGCGGGAGCGCCCCGGCGGCGCGCCAGTTCGAGCAGCAGCCTCAATCCTTCCTGAAACACTTTCATGATCCGGATTCCTCAGTATTGGCGGCGGTACAGCGGCAGGTAAACGGTTGCCGCCATTTCGCCGAATTGGAAGAAACTGCGGAGCGCCTTGCTCATGGCGCGCGGTTCCGGTTCGTAGCAGGTGTAGTGCAGTTGGTGTTCGCCCTGCCACGCGGCAGGCGGGGTGAAGCTGAAAATCTTCGGTCGGCCGAGCTTTCGGAAGAACTCCTCTCCCAGTTTCGACAGCGGATTGATATATCCGGCGAAGTCCACCACCGCTTTGGGTTTCAGCCGTTCGAGTTCGTGGCGCAGAACCAGTCCGGTCCACTGCGGGAAAGGGGCCTCCGGCAGAGTCAGCAACCGGTCGGCGTCCGGTTTGCCGCACTGCTGCTTCCAGGCGTCGAGCCGGTAGCTGTACGGCGGCATGGCCGGATCGCCGGAGATGATCAGCGTCCGGTGCCGTTCTTCCTCCGAAAGCTGCGACAGAATATCGCCGATGCTGCCCGCGTCATCGTACAGGATCGCCGGTGAGTGCAGGCCGGGAGGACGGCGGTGAAACAGCAGTTGCCGCACGCCCTGCTGCTCCATGCGGGCGATGAAGGCGATTTCGCACGATCCGGCATAGAACCAGACCAATGTGTCAAGGCCGTTTTCCAGAATGACCCGGGCGGGATCGGTCGCGGCGTACTCCTGCCATTGCGCGTAGGTCAGGATCACCAGCTTGCACTCCCCGGCGCTGATGCTGCCGATCACTTCGGAAAGCAGGTCGCGGATATTCCAGACCAGTTCGGCTTCGGAATCCCACGGGGAGAGGATGATGCCGATCCGCCGCGGTTTTCCGGTGCGGCCCAGCGGCAGTTCGGCGGGATGCTTCACCACGTAGGTGCCGCAGCCGCCGCGCGTTTCGACGATCCCCTCGCGGAGCAGCGACATCACCGCCATCCGGGCCGTCACCTGGCTCACGTTGGCGCAACGGGCGATCTCCCGGTTGGACGGCAGCCGCCCGCCTGCCGGAATCGGCGTGTCGGCGATGTAAAAGCGCAGCTTGTCCGCCAGGGATTTGGCGAGTTCGCCGTGCGGAACCGCAGTATTGATTTCCAGATTCATAACCATGCCGTCAACTCCGAAACAGGATGTATTTTTTACAGTATAAGTCATCTCCGCCGGGAAGTCAAGGCCGCCGTGATGAAAAGCGCCGTAAATCAGATTAAACCGCTTTAAGCCGCATTGCCAGGAGCAAGCCGGGCTCCGCAATGGTCTTTGTTGACGACCGATGTATTCCGGTGAAGGTGAATTAAAGTGGCTTAATTCGATTTAATCTGATTTTTATGGAAGCGCGCTTGACTTTGGAAGCTGAATCCATCATAATAAAATAAAACGCCGGCTTGTTGATTGAAATTAATGAACATTCATGGAGAAAATTAATTTACGGAAAAAAGACGAAGCAGAAAGACAGTTTTAATTGGTTTTGTATTGATAGTCTGCTTAACTGCAGCGGGGAAAATGACTTTAATTTGGAATAAAGGAAAGATTGCAAGAATGAAGACAAGAAAATTTACTTTGATTGAGTTGTTGGTTGTGATAGCGATCATCGCTATTGTGGTAACCTCAAAAGCTGGATTTTTTTTGCAATTTTCTGCAATTTTTGCTTTCAAGGCTCTATGAGGAACGATAGATTACAATAGAAATATGGTCTACGGTCACACCTGTCCTAACAAACTTTTGAAGGGGTGAAAAAAGTGGAGCCAACTTGTC